>JABXJR010000222.1_pt1 | contig 11560 bp, 5 predicted proteins | sample 7431291 | NCBI WGS metagenome assembly JABXJR01 (sample SAMN14395756, study PRJNA613071) | wetland metagenome | isolation source: water samle H3 from high-altitude wetland | place: Chile: Salar de Huasco, high-altitude wetland | collected 2015-11-10 | reverse complement strand
GGGTAGGTGGCATCGAAGTTACCTGCAAGAGAAATACCGATAGATTGCTCGTTCTGACCGACTGTGTGAGCTGCGTTTCGATGCTCTGGTCGCCCTTGCCATACGTCACCGTTCTTATGCACCACGAGGTGGTATCCTAACCCGTCCCAACCTTTTGCAACGTGCCATGACTCCATCATTTCTGCGGTGTGGTGAGACGTATCTGCGAGAGGATTTGCATCAGTTCCACCCGAATGGTGCATGATAACCTTATTAGGGAAGTTAGTTGCAGGTAGTCCTACTAGCTTCTTATATGTTTTTGTAGGGTAGAATTTCATATTAGTTTAATTTTTTCCATACCATTAGGATATCGTCATATCGTTTTGAGATGTGACGAGTATCAATTACTTCGCAGTCACCGAGTTCTCCTTTGAGTATCTGAATATCTTTATCTGTTTCACGAGTAACTCCGCCGACGTCTTCAATAATGTACAGTCCACCCTTCTTAACCTTATCGAACAATACCTTATGGGTAAATATCATGTGTTCAAGTAGGTGTGACCCGTCGTCAATAACAATGTCAAACTCTACGTCTTTAAACGTTGACTCAAGCGCTTCCTTATCAAACTGATCGCAGATGTGGAATTCACACCCTGTAATATCAAGCGTAGGTTCGTTGATATCAATACCAATTACCTTAGCTACTGGGAAGAACTCACGCCACATTCTAAGACTGTCTCCTCTGCATACGCCAATCTCTAAGAATGTGATGGGCTTTTCTCTGTATTCATGGAAAATTTTCCCGTATGATTCAATGTAGTGATGCAGTGTTCCCTTGTCTCCAAAGCCTCCTGGTGCCTTATTTCTCTGGTAAATCTCCATGAGGTCCATCTGGGTTCCAATGAAGTCATGACGTCTCTTTGGTTTAACTCCTATCTTCGCATGAGTTATCTCTGGGTTGTCAGCTAAGAATAGTCCTATCATGTACTCAAGTACGAAGCACATTAACGGGTAAGTTTGTCTTCGGTGTCTAAATGGTTTTTTAAGTAACTCAACCAGTACAGGGTCTGTTTTACACAACTTGATAGCCTTCTCTAGTACTGGAATATACTTATCCCATACCTCCTTTTTAGCTACAAAGTAGTTTGCATAGATATTTACCCAGTCTTTTTCAAGTCCAGCCTTTCTTTTAAATAGACCTAGTTCAATGATTCTTTTTACAGCGTTACCAATATCGGTACCTAACTTCATGTTGAATGCAAGTGGGTTACCTAGGTGCTCAGAGTTACTATAGAAATGGACAACATCAACTTGGTTATTTTTAATAAATGTATCAATGTCTTTTTTAGTAAAGTCTGTTTTCTCTCTAAGTCTCCATGACACGAGTCCATAGTAGTCAGCATCTGTGAAGTCCTTGTATGCGTTTAATATGTGATAATTCTCGTATAGTGGCTTTACATCTACCCCTCGAGCATCTACAGGTACACAATCTTGATCGAGCGGTTGGTTATCTTCATAAAATACTTGATATAGTTTGGTTTTCATACCTATATATTATATCACGCAAAAACCCACCTTTCAAGGGCGGGGTTTTTACAATTTATCTACCTTAACCGACTTTTCTCTTTTATATTTAAACTTGTATTTCTTAAATATCTCTTCCATTGCTTGTGAGTCTTGATCATTAATAGCCTTTAACTTGCCTTCATCATTGAGTTTTTTATACCCAGGCTTATTAACCAGCTCATCTAATTGCTTTTGAAGTTTTTCTCCGTAGAGATTATTAGCCTCAGCAAATTTCTCATCTCCTACAAGCTCTTTAAATTGTTCAACTTCTTTACTTGTGCTTTCTTCTAATTCAGTAAAGTTGATTCTCTTACCAACTGATTTAGATACCCTATTAACCTCCTCCTCAGTAGCCTTTGCAGGCTTTTTGTATTTATAACTATCTCCAAACGCATCTGACTTATTCTTGTAGTTACTTACGTTGAATCCAATGAAGTTAAATGCTAAGTCTATGAACTTATCAAAGGTTGGACCTTCAACAATAATATCCTTTACCGTTTGTCCAGAGATAGGAATCATGTTTTTAAGTAAGATGTTTTTAGGCGTAACCTCTTCAAAATTACTATCCTGACCAGCCGCCATATCTACAACAACACCTAACCCTGGTGAAAGTCTATTTCTTACGAAACTTAGATAATCACTAAGAAGTGTTGATCCTCCAGGCTTGTTACTATAAGGCATAAATTCTCCAGTTTTAACACTAACCTTACCACCTTGACCAACTAATTCTTTTGCGGTTTTAGCAAGTAACACTAGTATTGCCATTCTCCCTCCTGATGTATCCAAGTATCTTTTATCTCCTAGTGGGAGTTTACCGAATCTTGAATCAAGTGGGTTGGTTTTCGTTTCTTCAGGGTTAAATATCTGACTGAGTGCCATTATTGCGGCTTGAAATATCATGAACCTTATAAGACTTTTTCTTGCAATTTTTCTTGAAAACTCAGTTTTTGCTGTAACTGGGTTGGTGAATACCATTATTTTTGCCTTCAAGAACCTAGCAGACCATAGTATTACTTTTGCAACTGCATCAAAAGGATTTTTTGCATTTAACGGACCGCGTCCTACTGATGTGTTAATAATATTCCCAATCTGCTCTAACTCTTCCTTAGAATCAACATCAACACCTTCTGACTCAGCCAATTCAATTGCCTGGTTAAAAGCATTCATTCTTAATAGTAAGCTGGATCCTTTAAATGCTGATTCTGCTGCTGCGTCAACTCTTTTACCTGTTGTCAGTACTTGAGACACCACTGGAAGATTAGTTATTTTTTTACCTGTATCTCCTAATTTAATATTCTTTTCAGAGACTGATGGGAATATTTCTTCAGCAGTATCACTAATTTTTGCTTTTTGCATTCTACCATTTATGTAGTTAGGCTCAGAATACATTTTCATCAGAATGGCATCAAATGTATTTATACCTCTTAATTCTTTACTTATACGAACGAATGATTGCACCAGTTCACCAAACCATTTTTTAGGATTGTCTAAGAACGCCTGGTTCCCCTGGTTCCCAAGGAAACTGTTATCAGCAGTAGAAAGAACCTTTCTAAACACGTTAAACGTGGTTGTTATTGTATCAGTAATAGCTTTAGACGTACCCTTTACAGCGGTTAGTGCAACTTGATTAACTAAACCATCTTTTTCAAGGTCTTTGTAAATGTTTTTATATTCATCAATATATTCAACAACTGCGTCTGAAAGTTCAACCTCAGGATTTAATAATGATTGATAATATTGTTCGTATGTAAATTTTGCAAAACTATACTCATATCTATCCTTTTCAGATTTCCATTTTTCAGTTGTGGTATCATACCCATTTTCAAGTTTTGTGTTAGCCTCTGATTCTAGCTCAAATAGTTTTCCAGCTTCTTCTTGTGTTATTTCAGTACCTGTCATTTTATCTGCAAGCGCATTAAGAAATGCCTCATTTTCTTTAGGTGAAAATATTCGCTCCTTCTGCGCTGCTCTCCATTCTGACTTAATTGCATCTAATCGAGCCTTTTCAGTAGGTGAGTATTTACCAGACATGGTTATCTTTTTAAGCGCGTTTTTAATCCCAAGTTCACGGTTCCTAAGTACCAACTTCTCTTCGAATAACTTGTTTACAACTTTTGCATTTTCACCCGCGTACTCCTTAAGTAGTTCAATACGAGCATCTGTTTCCATGTTCAACAAATCAGCAATGTTAATTTTTCTTATAACAAGTGCTTTTTTGAAATCTTCAATTTTTTCAGGTAATAAACAAATTGGCATATATTTAGCAGGTTATTGAATCTAAGAAACTATCCCATGCAAGATCTTCTTTAGTAAGATTTATTTCTTTTGAAGCTTCTTTTATTTTTTGAACATCTTTTTTGATACGATCACGTTTTGGTTTATTAAGTTTTTCTTCACGTGTTTTTTTAATTTCTTGTATCTTAGATGTAGCAGAATCAGGATCACGTTCAGCTGCAAGTCTAAGTTCTTGAGCTGCTTCAGAGGTACCTGTTATTAGTGGTGAATTTGCTAGTTTATAAGCAAGTTCTGTATCAGAGTTTTTCTTAAGGTAATCTTCAAATCCCTTAATGAGCGCTGTTCCTTTTAAGCCTTTTGGCAAATCAAGTTCACCAGTTAGGACCTTTTTAGCATCTTCAAGATTACTTTCGATAAAACTACTAGCTCTTTCAGATTGATCCTTGATTGTTATTTTACCGTAGCCAGCTAATTCAGAGAACCCTTTTGTGAGACTTGCTTCTATAGATTTTTGATTAACACTTTTAGCTATTTTAGAGGTGCCACGTGGTGTTGACTCCTCTACTGTTATGGGTTCCAATGTGGTATTTTCTATAAACTCCAACAATCCTGTATTGGTATCTTTTTCTGCATTCAATGTTTCGCTTGCAACCTTTGCCTCAGATGCAGCTTTAGCCTCTTCTACCGTAGGAGCCTTAGGTATATTAACGAGTGGGTTTACAAACTCTGAGATTTCTGGGTCTGCCATGAGCTCAGGGTTCTCTTTAATCTTTTCTTTTACATCTTCAATTATCTGAGCCTTCTGTTCTGGTGTAGCACTATCTATTTTATCCTGAGAAAAATTAAGTACTGGACCAGCCATACCAAAGAGTAACGCTGGTATCACTGTTAACTTAGCAGTTTCACTAAGTCCTTCGGTAACTGGTTTATCTTCTGCAATATTCTGTAAGAATTTTTGGTAAACTTCCTGTCCGACTTCAAGACTAGTATCTTTTAGGTAATTAAAGATACCACCAATGATACCTTTTTTAGCCTTACCATCCAGAGCTTTTTCAATAGTACCTAGACCTCCAATCTTGTTAGAAAGGTAGGTACCAAAAAGGTCAGCCCCCAACTGAGGTACTGCAACTCTCAGAGCTTCTTTTTCACTCATTCCTTTTGCTATATTCGCTTCATATGAATCCTGAACATTCATGCCTGATTCAGAAAGCGAAAGTAATAATGATGGGGTTCTTATTGCTGAAAGTAATACCTGCGGCGCCATTCCTCCTATAATTGATCCTGTCTTACCTGCGAATGTGTCACTAAGTGGGTTTGTTTCAATTGCTTTTTTAGTAAATTTTTCGTTAGTGTCCTTAATGGTACCACTTACTTTTTCAGTTTTTTCTGCAAGTTTATCAAAAATACTGTACCCTAAAGCTTTTTCTAATACAGGTTCTTTTTTGTATGGGTTTTTATCATCAGGAATACCCGCTTGTGTAAAGACGTTTCCTAGTAGTTGTCTATTTTTTGATGGCGCCTTTAACCCGAATGAAAGAGTATCCACTGCCTGCCCTAGTAAATTACCTGCACTAGATAAGAATCCCTGAACAGGAGTTGCTGCTAGGTTTAACATATCACTTCCTAACTTTTCGTAAGTATATTTTTCAGGTTTGATTGCAGGTGGGATACCAGCAGGTAGGTTTTGTGTCACTGCTGGTTGATCAGGCCTAGTAAAAACAGGAAGACCTGTTGTTTTCTTTGGTTTTATGTCACCAGATACAGCCCCTCTAGGGGCTTCTGAAGTTTCTAATTTTGTAGTTTCTCGATTAAAAACAGGTAATGCCATATAATTATAAGTTACCTCCTAAATTGTCTCCTGTGTAGTCAACTTCAATACCTGCATCTTCTAGTTGCTTATCTAGTTCCATCACAGCATTTGAGCCATATGTCTCCTGAATGTAGTCTCTGTAGAATTGATACTCCTCAGGATCTGCTCCGTAAAACCCTTTTGTTTTAATTGCATCTTTAAATCTAAGAACCGCTTCTGCAATATCATTCGCCATATCTTTCTTAATATTAGCACTTCCTGTTTTAGCTAATGAAGCCCTTTGATATGCACTAAGGTTATTGAACTGGTACTTCTCCCATTCCATTTTCTGTGCATTCTCTATCGCCTGTGCCTTTTCTTTACGAAGTGCCTCTACGTATCCAAGTTGTTCACGTAGTACAGCTACGTCACCTGTAGCTTGCGCTGCTTTAGCTCGTGCAATTGCAAGCTTTTCAGTCTGATCGAGGAGCATTACTCGGTTATTGTACTGGTCTTGCGCACCCTGAAGTACTTGCATTTGGTATGCAGAGTTAGGAGCTAGTCCTGTTTTTGAAGCTGCTGTTGAAAGTCCTGCTTGTAACGCGTTTTGAGATTGCTCTAATTGCTGTTGCTGTCGCTGTGTAGCAGCTGAAGCTGAAGCAATAGCGTTCTCTGATGCAAGAGCATTCGCCTGTACCTGCTGTTGGAACAGTTGCATATATGGATCAGGGGTATTAACAACGCTGTTTAGGTTAGTTGTTGCATTGTTAAAATCCTGCCAAACTGGTGCAGATGAAACTATTGCTGGATTAACAACTGGAGCTACTGGTGTAACTGGAGCTGTAGCCCCTGCTGGTGTACCAGTTGGTCCCATTAATGGCATTGTTTGAACGTTTTGTGGATTCATATAATTATGTGCAATCTCTGCACTATTGCCCAGCCTATTTCTAAGCTGAACTAAGTGAATTGATTAGAAATCGTAAACTTGATACAAGAATTTGTTAATAAAGTTAGTGGGAGATGTCATTTCTACAACTGTAGAAACAAACCTACCTATTTTTGTTAACGTTGAGTTATTTATTTCAAATCCTCCTATCTCCTGAGAACCTGATGCGGCTATAGAAAAACCGCCAGGGAATCCTGATGTTGACTGTGCACCAGTAGTAAGTGTTGCAGCAGTATAGGTACATTCATAAGGATTATTCCAATATGGACCACCGCCTGTATCAAGCTCCTGTGCATAAACCTTACCGTTATTTCTTGAGAATGCATATGCAAATCGAGTATCGGACCCGCCTCCTCCCCATAAGGTTAGGTATATGTTTGTCGCAGTAGGGTTTATAAGCGTAGAACCTGAAATTTCATATTCTGTTGCGTAACCATTAGTTAAAATGACGTAAGGACTTGCTTCTGTAAACCCAATCACAAGCTTATTTCCAACTACAAACGATAAAGTGTTACCAAATGTAATTCCAAGTGTTCCACGGTTACTGTTGATGGTTAATGTTGATGCTAGGTTTACGTCAAATACGTCAACCAAAACATAGTGATTATTTGAAAATACTCCATACACTCGTGTTACATACAAGAGTGTTTCATCCTCATTCTTAGTCATCCCAAAATGCATCAAACTCCCAAGTCCTGCTCCTGACTGTAGAGAAAGGCTTACATTCTGGTAAGACCCATCACCGTCTATAAACCATCCGTCACCAGTACCACTTGACGGTGCAAACATGTAACCATTGAAATAAATAAGTCTTCCTGCACCATTTAAAGAAAATGATGAACCTCCTCCAGTTCGAATATATGTTTCACTATTAGCAGTCAATGTACCACCACCTCCACCTCCACCTCCACATTCAGCAATCTTTTCAATAAGAATACCTTTTGCATTAAACAGGATGTTTGCACCAGAGTGTTCCCATTCTACTTCAATGTTTTGATTAACCGTAGAGTCTACTGAAGATGATTTATTATCAGTTTGAGTGCTTGTAGCTAGATTATTAATTGTCGCAAAAGTATTTGACTCTTGAGTAGATGTTGTACCACTAGCAGCAATAAGACACTGTAAGGAAATATTATTATTGAAAGTACCGCCACCTGAAGAGAAGCTAACTTCCCCAACAGTTGTACCGCCATATTTAACTCTCATGATAACACTCGTACTAAATGCAGACTGTACAGTTGCTCCAATGATTGAAACCCGAATAGAATTATTAGTACTCAGCGTACCTGCTGGGATTACCTCTGTGTAAATATTGTTTACACTAGTTCCAAGGAGACTGTAAGGAGTCATATCTTGTACAAGTTTTGAAGAACCACAGCCTGAACCGCCACCTCCTCCACCAACTGCTACCAAAGGATTACCTGCTGTACCATCTCCTGTAATTGTTACTCCGTCTGTTGCTACTGTTAGCGCACCAGAGGCATTTAGGTTAGCTTCAAGCTGTGCCTGATCGAATCCGATTACAGGGTTAACAGGGTCTGTGTTGTCTACGTTTACAACTGCGTTTCCGTTATCGGTTACTGAAAGTACTCCAGATGATACAGGTGATGTAATTCCAACAAGTTCTACTGCGCAGATTGCCCAATCGGTAGACTGTGTAATCGCCCATGACATTGTAATGTTGTCAGGTGTTGCTCCTGCTGGTTCGTATGATGACCCACCCTGAGCTGCGTTAGGATTTGCTGTGATACTCCAGTTTAGTTGCTGTCCTGCGCCCGCTGTGTAAGCAATAGGAAGCACTGCTGTTGCAAGACCATCGACTACAATTGAGTTATCTACTGTAGTAACAAGGGTAACCGTAGGACTAATACTATTACCTGTGTTTGTGTTTGAAGCACCAAATCCTGACACAGAAACAAATGTTTGTGCTCCCGCTGATATATAAGATGGACCTGAAAGTGTTACAACTATCTGATGTGTCCCAAGTGAAGGACTTAACAAAAACCAACCTTCTGATTTTACTGCGTTATTAGTTACGGTAACTCCTTGAGTAAGGGCTACTCCATTATAAGTTATTCCTGTTACGGTTTGTGCTGACTCACAAGAAACTTCAATAAGTAATGCTCTGTTTGTACCTGTTGAGGTATGGTTCCATGCGAGACTAGATACCTGTGAGGCACCAGATGTCGCAGATGAGGTACTTACTAAGATAGGTGTACTAGTTCCTTGTCCTTGAATAGTAATAATTTTCTTAAATGAATCCACTCCGTCGTTTACCACAGATACTCCAGCTCCTTGAAAATCAAGTCCATGTGCAGGATCAACTAACGCTGCGCCTTGGTTGTATACTGTAATAGGCGCTGAAACGAGTGCGTTAATCTGATTCTTTCGTAGGAATCTATCATAGAAAGGTGCTGAGTTACTGATTACAAATTCAGCAGTACCGTCATGTGGTTTACAAAGGTTGATATCGTGGTCGTAAGGGTAGATAAACTTCAATCCTCGATTGTTTATACTGCCAAATGAAAGTCGTGTAAGTCCTGTACCTTGATAGTTATGGTCTACTGCTGTAAGTCGAATGTTTTCTTCAGACCCTGGAACTCCTTGGTCCATAGTAATGAACGCTTCAGTTCCATGAAAATCTGCAAACTGAATCGGTGTTCCGTCTGGAAGAGTGAATGACTTCGTGAATGCAAACAGCTCTGTATCTGTAATAGAATTAGCTAATTGAAAGCGGATTGACTGAACAAATTCATCAACTACTACAAGTCCTGATGATGGTGGTACTGGTACTGGTGTAACCTGAGCCACATAGTCAGCACTAATTTCAATCGCATCAAGGTGAAGTTCACCGTCAGCAATTAATTTAAGCTGAATATTGTTAGCTTGGTCAACAGTCCAAGTAGTTCCGAAGAGGCTTGAAGGTAGTGTGTAAAGAGTGTTGGTACCAGAGAAGCCTTGGAACGGTGCCATTGGGTATGAAAGCTCTACTCCTGTAGTGTTATCAACTGCATACAACTGCAATGTTGTGTTGAAGTTTCCTCTATATCCTTTTATCTTTACTGTAAAGTTTGTGATATCTGAATCCTGAGGAATACTAAGGTTAAAGTTCCCTACCTGTAAGACGCAGGTAGACCCAGTTGAAGTAGTAAACTGACCATCAACAAGCAAGATGTTACTTGAATTTGTCCACCCGTTTACTCCTGTTCCATTGAATGTTACCGCTGTTGGTAACTGAAATGATGTTGTCATATATATGTATAATTATACCATATGGATAAATAAAATTCTAGTAAGGGTCTTGCGTATTAAAGATATCACTGTTAACAACTGTATTGTATGTAACATTGTGTCCTAGTGAGATGATTGACCACCTCTGGTCTAGTGATTCGCATGTTAATTCTATACTTCTCAAGTAGTAAGAAAGGTTATTAAACGTCTTTCCGTAATTGAAATGAGGGATAACATTTGTTGGTGAGTTTCCGAACCCGTGATATCCAAGTCCTGACTTACCGAGTGAAGCTGTGTCCAATGGGAAGCAGATGTTTGGATCAACTTTTCCTTGCTCGATACCGTCGCAGCCACCTACTCCGAAATTAACTTTCCAATTAATATCTGGTGATGCTTCAATGAATCCGTCTAGAGCAATAGATGCTGTTTCCTTATGATTAAACCGTTTACCGAAGTCAAAGTATGGTGTTGTAATGTTTGTTTTAAGTGGGTAAATATCTAGGTCATTTCTATCATCTGTGAATATCTCATAACTTTCATTTCGTTCATAAGAGTGACCAACCATTTTACCGTCTATTAGCGCAATACTTCCAATTCTACGAGCAAACTCTTGTGGGGTATGCCAGTACTTCATGAACTCATCGTAGATAAATACTTGTCCATTACGAGGTAATATAAAGAACTGCTTTCGTTTCATGTATACCATCTCAGCATCTTCCCAGTCTGCTGGGTAAAAGTCGTACTTAACAAAGTCAGACAAAGATTTTACTTGAGGTAACTCAAGGAATTTCTGTCGCCCTAGAATGTCCCATGTCTTTTCTTCAGACACAATAGACATATAGTTATTGTTGTAGGTCATCAAGTATGGGAATAACGCCTTCTTCTGTGGTTCTGTTTTTAATCTAATTGCTTGAATTGTTTCAGATTTTAAGTCAGCAGATATCTTAGTTACTGCCTCGTAGTACTCTCCAGCTTGTCCGTTGATGTACATGCTTGACTCTTGAGGTTTCATTGCCCAACCATTTGATTGCAACTGAAGTCTAAATCCTTCTCCTGGTAATCTCTCAGGTTGTGAGTAATCGAAGTATCTCCACCCTTTTATTACTTGCTGATAGGCAACAATAGTCCATGAGTCTCCAATTTTATGACCTGTAGTCTTTAGAAACTTTACATTTACTCCTTGAGAAAGTAGCTGATCGGTTAGTGATACAGCGTTTAATGTTGTCTGCCCTACTCCGTTTAATGACCAAGAGTAAGTATCGTTGTCTCCGACGGTTAGTTCCCAGTAGTCACCTACAACATGAGTACCCCACACGTCTCCAACGTTTGTTGTACCTACCACAAAATCCAATCCATCAATAATATTAACTAATGTACCTACCCCTGGACTGTAAGCAACAGATGGTAAAACATAAGGACCTGGTTTGTAAGATATACCATTCTTGAAAAATTGTAGCCATGTCTGATACTGACAACTAAAAATTGTTCCAGTTGTTCCAGAAGATTGACCAGTAACAACTTCTCCAGTTACAAAAGTACCTGAAAGTAGTCTTACTGTTGGGTCTGATAATAAACCATCTAGGAGAACTATCACTCCAACTGCTCCTGATGTACCTCCTACAATAGTTTCTCCAATTGACCAACCTGTCGGTGTTCCTGTAAAAGTAATTGAAAAGTCTGCAACTACTGATATTTTATAATTATTATTACCTGTTCCAGAGTATCCTGTTGTTATAAATGACGCGTCATTTGCTCCTCTTCCAGAGTAAGTTTGTTTATCTTCTGCAACACTATCACTTGATACTACATAAGTA
>JABXJR010000219.1_pt1 | contig 11715 bp, 17 predicted proteins | sample 7431291 | NCBI WGS metagenome assembly JABXJR01 (sample SAMN14395756, study PRJNA613071) | wetland metagenome | isolation source: water samle H3 from high-altitude wetland | place: Chile: Salar de Huasco, high-altitude wetland | collected 2015-11-10 | reverse complement strand
GGATTATAATTCGAACAAGTTGCCCTACTACATAATTATTATGAACGCCAAAAGATGTTCCAGTGGTAATTGTTGTAACAATACCTAAAGATATATCCTCAATAGGGAATAAAGAAGGCTCAAACCATTCCGGCTCTATCTGTGGATTAGACTGAGGAGCAATGGGACCTGTAAATGGATAACCGCTCATATACACCATAATAAATATTAAACATTTTAATTAATAGCAAGTACCTACCAGTGCGGTAGAAAATTGGCATTAGTAAAAACTCCCTAAGGATTTTAACCCTTAGGGAGAAACCTCCATTTCTGAAAATTTATTACGCAAGGAGTTCAATATAATGAGCTTCCCAGTAAATTACATTCCCGTTTGCGCCGATTAAAGCAGCAGACGTGAGTGTAGCACCTGTTCCAGCGCCAATTACAAATCCTTGACGGGTATTGTTAAAGTACGATCCAAAAATGCCGGGACCATTGATCGATGGAACCTGAGCACTAAATGGAATTGTATAAGGAGAAGGATATAAAGCTCCTCCAGAGTACTGAACACCACCCGTATTTACATCTCCAACAGGAACGACAGTTGGGAAACTCAATCCAGGGACTGAGGCAACTGTTTGGTTAGTATTGAAAGCTGTATATGCAGATGAGTTTACATTAACAACAAATGTATTGTAGTCAGTAACAGAAGTTACATATCCATAGATCGGAGATCCAGGGATAGTATTGTTTGGCAATGAATTAAGTTGAGTAGTACCCCATGTTGATGGAATTCTAAATGCAACTTCTTGCCCTACTACCAAGTTATGAGCTACAGCTGTATCAATTGTTGTTGTTGTTCCAGTTGTAATTCCACTAATCACAGAGATTCCTGGGACGTAAAGAAAAGGATAAAGAACCTTTTTTACGAACGCTCCCGTTGGAGATCCTGAAAGAGCAGTATAATTAGACTGGTTTGTATTCCAAGGCACAGTGAATGTAGTAGAGCCAGTCACAGTCACTGTGAAAGGAATACTACAAATCTGTGGCATACCAGTTGTTGAAGACTGATACAATCCTTGAAATATTACAACATCTCCACTTGAATAACCGTGAGCAGAACCTGTTGTCACAACTGCTGGCGATGCTTTTGTGATACCGCTAATCTGGATTTGAGCTCCATATTGGAAATCAAGTCCCGCGCCAAATGTACTAATACCGTTTGATGTGATCACATCGGTTGTTAGAACAGGTGTTGCGTTGAATGCAGAAATCACTGCATATCCTTCACCCATTGTAGAATCCCATAAACCATATGGAACTCCATTTTGAGCAGGTGTTGCTGCAGATGAATAGTTAGTCACTTTCACCAAATTAGGCCGAAATGGCAAATAAATTGCCTTTGCAGCTGCTGTTGATGTAAATGTACCGTGTGCGATTCTAGAATACTCAGTCATGATAAGCCTCCTTAGTTACCACTGCGTGTGCAGAGTAGGTTTCGAATAGCTGTATCCTGAGTGATTGCTTGCGCTTGCGCAAACTTGACAGCAAGTGTTGCGTTTTGTGCGAGCATTCCAGAATAGTATGGATCACGGTAAATCAAGTTCATTGAATACCCGTCCTGGTTAATATGGGTGATCGCTTGCTTTCCCACGACAGTGTTATAATACACGTCCCGAGAGCTAGCAGATGCACCACGCGCGATAGGAGCTTCAGAGCTGGCTAGGATTCTGATGTTATACACAGAACCATATTCAGACGGAAGAGCTGACGCGTTAGTGGGGTAATTCCATTGTGATAGGAATCCTGATCCAGATAACGAATCAAAATCTGGCTGAAGTTCAGTTGAAGACAGCATGAAATAAGCTGACCGTACCGGACCTGTTCCAAATTTGTTTTCTCCTTCAATGCCAGACATAAATTTGTAAGCATTGTTTGTATCAAGTGTCGCTGCAACAACTGAGAAGTCAGAAACTCCTAAGTTAGTTGGATTGTCCCCGTTCGATCCACCAGCTGCGTAAATTTGCGAAGCTGCTGAAACGATATAATCACGGAGGATAAGCATTCTGTTACTTTTGTGACCACTTATACTCAAATCCAGGTATAACCCCGTACAAGTTGGTATAAGTGGCGAGTAAACCTCTTCGGGTTCACTTCACTGCCTTCATTTATTCGCAGTGTTCAGACTATCGCATATCAGTTGTTCGGTATTTCCGTACAACTGATCCTCTGGGTTTAGTCGTTCACCGTGATGTAAAACTGCTTTACATCTTCGGCCTTGTCACCCTATCGGGCTTCCAAGTCAATTACCAAAGGTTTATCGAGGACTTATTTCCGTTAATCCTCGGCTTGGCGCATCGCTACGGCTAACCTTTCGGATACCCACGCTAACACCATATTGCACCATGCTAAGAGGGCGTGTTATTTGTTCAGCTGCCTCATTTGTTGATACAATTCTTCTCTAAATTTTAAAACTTCTGACGGCACTCCATTTCGGCAATTTCTTACCCTGATGTTTTCCTCACAAAACTTTAAAATTAAAGAAGCTTGTACCTTCTTGTAGCGCAAATATGGAAGAATATTGTTTATAAATTTTACACACTCATCACGGCTACATATATTCATTTTATATGTATACCCTTTCCCGACAGATTTAGCTTTTGGTACACAAAAACGTCCTCCCGAGTAATTAGAACGTATATAATTTATGCATGCAGACGGAACCATCGTAAGTTGTATCATTGGCGAATACCTTTTTGAGATACTTCCAGAATGGGCTTTTTCTTTTTTAAAAGAGAAAGAACCTTCTGTATCCATAATACCAGCAAAATAAGCCCAAAAAACAGGATTTTCAGAATCAAACGCCGTCTGAGTATTATACCCAGTTGCATTGAATAAAATATCCCTATTTAGTCCTTTCATTTTTAAGTTAAATTTTTCTCCGATCGTCATATCGAAATGATCCGATTGGACAAACTCTACCATTAATTTCGCCTGCTCTGCCTTCAATTTTAGATATGGGATAATCCTCTCAATCATGTTTTTGCATTTTTCTTTAGAACGCAGCGACCAAACATGTAAAATTTTGTAATGAGGTTTTTGTGGTTTTTTAATCCTCAAAGATCCATCAAACTTTTCATGAAGCCACTTAGACATTCCTTCAAATGCGTTAGACAACTGAATGCAGGGATGATAAAACGAACGCCAGGTTTTTTTCGTCACACTTCTGTGGAGAAGTAACGAAAAACTTCCGTCCCCATCTAAAATTCCCGCTGCATATGCCATATCTATTTCTTCCTCCATGTTCAACTCCGTTAAAATGGAATTGTACCATGGTGTAATACTAACGCTCAAATACTATTCTAAGCTGCTAAAAACTTATAACCCTCTTGGTCCTGAAGTATCACTTGTTCATTTATGATACATCCGGTACCGAAGAATGCCATTTGTGCCTCAATCGATGATATCTCGTTGCGGCACTTGTGCTGGTGGCACACTGTTACTTTTTAGACCCGCAGCTCACAAGGCGGGGAAACCTCTTCGGATCTCCCTCTCATAGTTACCCATGAGATCAGACTATCGCATCCCTTTCGGGCCCGTGAATTTAGTCGTTCAGGCTGTATTTAAACTTGCCCCTTGTTGTCCTCAAGCTGCGAGGAGATCCAAGTCAATTATCGCGGGTTTTACATCGACACACCAAGTTCTATCGATTCCACTATTTCCCAACTGGATAGTTGGCGGTGTGAGCGCGCGTGGACGCATGAAACGGCAGGTTGTACCACCATTTGGAGGCATCGACATTTTATCGCACACTAAAATATAATTCATGGTTGGCGTAGGAACATAGAGCATCGCAGGCGCAAGCGACTGGAGAATCATTGGTCCTAAATTGCCAGTTGTTGTAATTGACATGAGTTACCTTATTGTCAAGTTACGTTTGATAGTTGGTCCGTGGACGATTCGTTTTACGTCCGTTTCCAAGATATCGGTTGAAGTTGGCGAGACTTCTTACGCCGAAATGTAGGTGCGAGACTACTTACGCGACTATCCGGTAGCTAATCGGATGATTTTGATCATAAAAAATGTTTTATATATATGCAAGACGATTTTGATAACAAACTTAGTTTCTTTATAAATGCCAGAAAGAAACTAAGTCTAGTTTTTTAGAAAACAAGAAGGGATGTTTAATCAATATAACAGCCACAGCGAGGGCATTGAAAAAATAAATTGCCTGGATCAAAAAGATCATACTGAACCAGTTTTTTAGAAAATCTAATAGGTTTTCCCTTGGACCAACCATAAAGCTCTGCAATGCCAGTTATTTCTTCTTCTGTTTTGTTTTTATACTGAGCAAGACAGGAAAGTTTGTCAAAAACATCTCCCCCGTCCAGATTAAAATTACAATTTGGGCACAAGTCGTTACCCAAGTCGCAGCCTGCTTTGCAACTCTTTCATCTTAGTATAAGCTGTTTTTTGTCCTGTATCTGAAAAGTCTCCTTGCGATGCATAAGGAGCTGTTCCCACTCCAGAAGGCTGATAAAATGGAGTTCTACGATTAGCATCTATCTTGCCTTGAATAGATGGAGACTCCTCTTTTTTATGAGCTCCCGTATTTTTAATTGCTTCGTAAACCAATCTTTGTCTATCAAAGCCATCGGGCATTCGAAGAATCGCTTCGGCCATTCCAGGATATTTATCTGCAAATTTTTGCACTATTTCTGGCGACATTATCTGTTCAAAATCTGAATTAGTTTTAAGATAGGACTGTTTCTTTTCCTCTTCTAAAGTGTTACGCATTTCTTCGCGAACTTCTTCTTTAAGCTCTTTTTTGATGCTTTCTCTTTCTTTTAGAAGATTCTTTCTCAAAGTTTTTTTATCTATATAAGGTTCATCGGAATCGTCATCATCATCATTTTGATTGTAGGGAGAATTAAATTGTTTTCTTTCCTCTTCTAATTTCTTAGCTTTTAGTTTAAATTCTTCCTTCTCTGCACGTTCTTTTTCAAGAAGCTTGCGCATCTGTGTTAAATTTTGTTCTGCACTTGATTTTTGCGCCTCTGCTTCAGCAGGTTGTGTTTGAGCAACTGTTTCAATTGTCATGAAACCATCCTTGATATGTATTAAATGTTTGACTATATATGAATGAAATATTTTATTTATAGGGCAACATGAAAATTGATCCATTAGACGCCCATGACAGGCTCGAACATCTGAAAAAAGATCAGGCAGACAATCTGTTCGCAGGGGTTGAAGAGTGTAGACTTAGAAATCCTAATGCCGTAGATATGCAAAAGTATTTCCCTTACATATACATATTTGCCCATCCACGGACAGCAGAAGATGGCGTCACAAAGAGAATGATTTTTCAGCCCCGTTTATTCAAGCCTTACCCACAAACCAACTCCTATTTATTTAGATTATTTTCTAATACCGATTTAGTTGAAATAATCTGGTTACTTCCACCAAGAGAATTATGGAGTCAGTATGAGAAGGGTAAAGTTACTGAAAACGAAGATGTTGTAATTAGTATTTATAATTTTTTACATAATCGAGAAGAACTTGCAGATCCACATTGTGATGACTGGGAAGAAGACAAGTTAAAGCAAAAACTCAAAGAAATAGAATCAGAACATAAATGGCATAAGATGGGTTTCGTCTAGGCCTGTGTAATTGGTTTTTTGAAACCCTTTGTTTTGTCGTGGGGCCTTGAAACAGTAGAGGATTCTCTAGACGTTCCTATTTTTGCTTTCAAACCTCTTCCGTAATATTCCCCCGCACCTACTGTAGGAAGTCCTCTAGAGTTATCGTTAACAGGAACAAAGTCCCAGGGTTGAATTGTTTTAGTTCTCTTTTTAGCCATTACGCAACAGATTTAGGAGGGATTTTAAGCTTCTTTTTAGAAACTGGAATATAGCCAACAGTATCGCCACGAATCTTTCCTACTTTAGCTTTATATCCGATGCCATAATTATCTCCAGCTGCCATCTTGGGACCTGGAATAGATTTAGATTTCATTAGGATCAACGCATTTAGACTTCATAGGAATCGGCCCACTCATCATACTATTTGCGATTTTTTTACCGAGGGGAGTACGAAAACCAACTCCATAATTATCTCCAGCGGACATAAAACGGCCTGTAGTAGCTTTTTCTTTAGAAGGAGCTACAAATGATTTAGAAGTTTTGCGCTCTTTTACTGCTATGGGATCTTTAAAAGGTTTCATAATAATTCCTACTCATCTACAAATTCACAGAAATGGATACATTCAAACTAAAGATGTATACAAAAATGGGGTTTTTTATAAGGTTATCCCCGGCCTTGTTTTTTAGTATCTATAACCTGGTTTCATAGGCTTAGATTTTAATTTAGATGCACCAGATTTTTGATCCCTATGAATTGCTTCAGTAGTATCAGGATAATCCATGATTCCTCCTGAACCTTCAGCAGATCTTTCTTCTTTCATTTTATTTCCTTCAGGTAATGGATACTTTCCACCTTTTCCCATCCAGCTTGAATGATCATCAATTTTACGACCGGCCATTATACACCTCGAAGTTAGCCTTTCTTTCCATTATACATTTCAAAAAATGTTTTACAATATTTTAGTGATTAATTGATAAGGACCCAGCCTACTATAGACACATCTGTTGCCTGAAGAGCCGTCGCATCTGCTGCTTGAACCGCATTAATCACAAAACTTGTTCCGTTGGTGATTATTCCTACAGATAAATACCAGTTGCAGCAATCCCTGTAGATCCTACAGACTGCCTCCATATATAAATCAAAGAATCTGTAGTGACTGAAGTCGTCGAAACCGTGGCTGTTCCGCCCGCGAGGGTAACACTACCTATCGAATTCGCACCAGCGGTTACAGTTGTCCCAACAGAGGCGCTTGTAATTTTATTTCCTGATGACTGAAATTCGAGGTTTCCTGTTGTGACTAGATTGCCAAATCCTGTTGTAACATAGGATGTCGTAAGAGTTCCAGAGATAGTAGAATTGGATAGAAAAGTTATATTTCCCAACGTCAAAGTGCCGACCCCTGCTCCCGAAATTGCTGGATTATTCGTTGAATATACAGCTCCCATTGTAAGAGAACTTGCCGCAGATGAAGACATTGTAATTGCTGTAGCTGATCCAGAATCAAATGAATCACATACAGAGGAAAATACAGCATTATCAGAAATTGTAACTGTAGAAAAATATTCATTCGTAAATGAGTCTAGACTGGCCGTAGTAATTAGGCTCACAGGACAACCTATTCCTGATCCCTGAATAAAAGAAGGCCCACTTAGGTTGATATCCTCCCCTTCCTAAAGGAAGGGGAGGATATCAAATCCAGCGTTTCCGGATGGTCCCACAACATAAGGAGTAATTGGATACCCAGAAGATGTTGCCTGTATAGTTAATGTACTTCCCGATCCAACTACTGTACTGAGACCAGATCCTAAAATATTAATATTTCCAGAAACAGGAGAAATAGTTCCCCCCGAATTTCCTGTAAGAGTTGCAATAGCGCCAGAACCGCTCCCGTCAGTAACCCAGTTTGCTAATGTTACGCCAGAAGAAGACCCAAAGGATGTAAGAGTATAACTTGCATTGGCTGTCTGATCGATCCATCTTTGCCCCACAGGATAATTTCCTTGAGAGCCTTGGATATCGTAAACGGTAGGGGGTCTCATTGATCCAACGGACACGTGCAAACCTCGTTCTTTAGGACGGGGTTAGCGTGCCTTTCAAGTTTTTTAGTGTTGTCAATATCTTCTCTATTTCGTACAATTTCCTGTGTCGAAAGACCTACGGTCGGATAGACCGAAAGTAACGCTTCTCAAATATGAGACTGTAAGACCAAAAGAGCATGGGTCGGAACTAACCGTAAAGCTCTCTAAGGCTAACTCAGGGGAAGAACCCGCCGAAGTCATCAATCCAACCTTGGGTTGAGGCCGTAGGAATCTCCTTCCTTTAGGAAGGGGAGGATATCAATTAACAGAGGTATTTAGAATGGCCGATGGGGTTGAACCAAATCCCTGTGAATATAAATTACTTCCTGAGGATGACATAAAATATTACTTACCTCTATTTTACTGTATAGACTGATTTGGCAACTGAGATAAAATCTGAGTCGTAAAATCATTCGCCATAGACTGTCTACGTACATCTACCTTTGCCATAGCTTCTTTATTCTGATCTTCGTTTTCTAGTATGCGCAAATCATTCATCTTAAGATGTGCCTCGAGTTCCCCAAACTTGGAGGTAACTTCCATGAGCTTCATGAGGGCTTCTGTTTTATCTTTAATAGACAGTGCATCATTTCTGTTGATCATACTTAGGCGTTCTTCAAACAAACCAATATTAGAATCAACTCTTCCCATTCTTTCTTTAGCGCTCGCAATATTAAGAGCCGCCTTAGAGTAGAGTTCTTTAAGTTTTGCCTCTTCAATAGTCTGAGCTACCATCTGTCCTTGTTCAGACTGTGCCTGAAGCATCTCTTCTTGTTTCTTTAGGAAATCAACTGCTTCCGATTTTCCAGATAAATTCATATCTTTTACTATGAAGGAGGGGGGAAATACTTCTCTCCCAAACATTTGGTTTATATCAAGAAGCTGTCTAGCCTGCATATTTTTTTGGGTAGGCGTGTTGAGTCCTTCCTCACATATAGTTTGATACTTGGCAAAGATATGGGAATAAAAATAAGGAGTCGGCTCTTCTCCGATAATCAAAGAAACCTTTGCAGCATTCCAGTTATTTAGAACCATTTGCAACATTCGGTCTCCTAAGATTTTTAGAGAATAGTCCCACTGATCAAAATATTTCTGCAAAACCATGAGGTTTGCAGCTTGCTTGATTAGGGTGGTAAGGGAGGAGGCATTTTTATCTTCTTGTGCACTCCAGTTTTCGAGATCAACCCCTGAAGTTCCGAATATGAGAGATTTAAGTTGCTCAGCAAGAGCAAGGTCAGACTCAGGCACGCCAGAAGGAACGATTTTTTCGACATCGGACAATTCGTACCCTTGGTTGACGACGATGTCCCACCCTTGTCCGGACTTTTTGAGGTTATCCTCATTCGCAACAGCCCCTACTTTTCTCTTCCAGCCTGCATTGATTGTGGCTTCAGTTATATCATGATTTATGATTATTCGCCTGTTCATCAGAAACTGAGCATCTCTCATGGTTTTCACAAGGGACCTAGCTCTTAGATCATAATAATTGATATGAGGTTCATAATTCCAAAACACTGGAATAAAAGGACAGGTTGTGCCGCCTAAAGGATCGTCTCCTTGAAACATCAGCTGATCATTCAGAACAACAGCCAGCTTCCAGCAAGGAGTGTCTACTTCTACAAGCTCCATATCAGGAATCGCATAAAGAAGCATATCCAAATCTACTTGCTTTTCGGAGAAATCGAAAAACTGATTCCTACTTCGAGAATAGAGTCTTTTTTTCTTAGTTTTCCATTTATACCAGACATAACTGAGCACCATAAGGTCGTTTCTGGCCATATTATAGTTCTCAGGCAGAAAGTAAAAGGAGCCATATCTCTGGGGAGTTCCAGCCATAGGGGCGATGTTTTGTAGTTTGTCGGGAAAACGATCCTCGGCTTCTTTTTTTGATATATATTCCTGTGTCCATACAAACTGGGCGTCGGACATGTCAGGATTGCGGAAATAAGGATCGACGAGAAAAGCATTGTACTCCCAAACCTTAAGTTTCAAATTTCCCTGAGCTGGATCATCTCCACTGAAATCTAAATAAGGCTGCATTAAAACCATACCCGAAATAGCAGAAAGCTCGCAAGCCTTTGAATATTGTTCGGCGATTGCATTGGTATTGACCTGGTGCATCATGAGACGAGTATACTGATCAGTAGTTTGCGAATCGGCGCCTTCAGAGGGAATATAATTAATAGACTTACGGTGCTGTCTCTGATACCCAGTGATCATATTCACGGGCTGCTGTATCAAATTGAAGTAGAACTGTTGATACGAGCTCGTAGGAGCGAAATTGAAGTACCGATTGATGAATGTCTGCGATCCTGCATAAAAAAGTGTATCGATATTGCTTTGATTCCAGCGAGCCTGCTCTATAGGCTGAAATTTGCTGTAAAGATTATCTAACCATTGACGGACATTCACTTGGTTTGGCTCTAAAGCATTATTCCAAGGTGGGTAATAAAATGACAAGTTGGGCCTCTGCAAAGTAAATTATTTTCTTACTCACTTTATACCCTTAGCGACTTAAAAACTCAATGTGTCTGTTATAAAATATATTTTATAAATTTCGATATTCTTCTTCATCCAATAAATATTTTTCCGTTTTTCCTTTGTGACAAAGAAATTTCATCATGAGTTCTGGTGGTTCTAATACTTCATTTTTAATCAGCAATTCAAATCCACACGTTTCCTGATTATCATAATAAGCAGGTATGATGCAACGTGTGACAATAGAAAATTATCCATAAATATTTTAAATTAACTATCTATCTTTTGATTTAATGCCTGGATTTCAGTACACATAGATGCCAGAGCTTTGGAAATGCTAAATGTATCTTTCATCTCGTCAGGAAGAGGCTGGTTTGGATTATTTTCCTTAAAATCCCTTATCCACTGCAAACGATTCTCTTCAACCCGCACTGCATGGTCATAAAATACTTCTATAAGCTCTTTAATTGAATAGGTATATTGTTTCATAATTTTCCTTAATGAAAAAAATATATTTTAATTAATCTGAGGAGGTATCGGAAGTGACATCCAGAAGAGTGCATCATTGTGATGCTCAAAAATACATGTATGGGCACAAACTATGCCGAGATCTTCATCATCCCAGGATTCTCTCCAGCCAAGCCAAATATTGTCTCCATCAGATAGCAAGACCGTTTCTAACATCGGGGGGATTTGTTTAAGAATACTTATCCAATTCATCTCTTTCTCTTTTATACATATTCCATAATTTAATTATCTCTTTGGAATAAATTTCTATAAGCTGTCTGTCGTCAATTAAATGGGATATAATATGAACCATCACTGTACAGGCGCAATTTCTATCTACTTCATTTTCCAAAAATAATTTTAATATCTTTTCTGTTAAATCATTCATTTCTGCTTCGTCGTCAGGAGTAATTTGTCTGTAAAACTGATTATCGCTCATCCCATCCTCCACTGTCCCTGATTGACGGTTTGTCCCTGCCATTCCGATGTCTTTGGAGAGGTTCCAAGACTTCTTCCAAAGTTAGGGTCATTTAAGGCAGAGTCTGCTCCTACTATAAAATGAAGACCTGTCGCAAGAGTTCGAAATGCATCTGCGCCATGAGAATACTTGTCATGAAGAGGTTCTTTCATCCAACATCCTGTTCTGTCGTTCCATATCTTTTTATAGTTCTCAAGGCACTTTATTCCTTGGATGCACTTTTTTTCATCGAAAAAGCATCTAGATAATAAATTTCTGCAAGAATCAATCCCAGGAATGACATCTACCCTGGCAGATGGAATAAAATTAATACCCATCTTTCTTGCAGAATCCTGCCTACTCATCCCTGTGGTATACTCTCTTACCATAATATCATGAGGAGCTAAGTGTTTACCAAATATGTAGGGCTTAGATTTAACTGAACCGAGCCAATGTGAAAGAGATTCCCCACTTCCTTCTATATATTCAATAAGGTGAATTTCTTTTCCTGAGATCTGAAAGAACCAAATGGCAGTAGAGTCGTTGAATCCGAGGTCCCATGCTGTGTGGACT
>JABXJR010000218.1_pt1 | contig 11734 bp, 13 predicted proteins | sample 7431291 | NCBI WGS metagenome assembly JABXJR01 (sample SAMN14395756, study PRJNA613071) | wetland metagenome | isolation source: water samle H3 from high-altitude wetland | place: Chile: Salar de Huasco, high-altitude wetland | collected 2015-11-10 | reverse complement strand
GGATTGTTTGAGAGAAGTCTTCGGTTGCAATAAACGCAACACCTGAATCTGTAAAATCTCCAGTAGAATTTAATGTCAGCGTTGTTGCTCCAATAAGTGCAGGCAATGTTGTTTCTCCACCCATCATGTTATACGCAACACTGTTCCAAGAACGCTTGTCTATATATCGCATATTGTACGGTGTTAAAATATTATTTAACATCATACGAACCGCAAGTAATGATCTATCTGTTTCTTTAAAATCTATATCGCTTGGCAGTTCTACATAATTACGCCCAGCTAGCATCTGAATACGGTATTCAAACTCTTCCCGCCATGCCATTCTAATTCCATATAATTTAGACTGAGTATAATTTCGAGCATCATTAAGTGATGAGAGTAAAAAGTCTGGGTTAATAGCTGTGTCATTTTCTGAGATCCCCATTGATTTTGCAACTGACATGAGTAAGTATCCCGCTGAAAATTGAGAAAGACTAGATACTGCAAGAGGTAAAGAATACGGTGACAATAATCCTGAAATTGAATTTTTCCATTGAACTTTATAGAAATCAGTAGTAAGACCGATTGGGTCAAATACTATTGTATTTCCTTGAGTAACCTGCATTGTTTGTGTTGCAAGCACTGCATAGGTACCATTAATTGTTGCTGATTTAGAAATTACAATCTGATCATAATTAAGCTGTACTATCTGCTCACCTCTTGTGTGAGGCATTATCGTAGCACCAGTTGTAAATGAAACATTTGAGTGGGTAGAGGACTGGACTATTTCAGCGTTTTCTTGACCTATTGAAGATAGGAGTAAAAGAATATTTGAACCTAATGTGAAATCATTTGCATTATCTACTGGAACAGCAGTGACACCTGCTAGTGTATTTCCAGAGGTATATGTCTTAGCACGAAAATCTATCTGGTTAGGGATAGTAATTGTGTTTCCAATATTATGTTTAATTTCAATTTGTGGGTTCATATAATTTTATATTAATTCAACTGTTGTATAGTATTGTAGCGTAATTGGAGAATGGGTAGTTGATGACGGGTTTGTAGCAGATGCTCCAGATGTTGCACCAATTATTGGGTTTGCACCAAAGTCGAATATTCCAGTTGCGTCTCGTACAACAATATACTGAGAACCTTGTGCAACAAATTCTGCAGATACCCCACTTGATGCCTGAGTAACAGTTTCTCCAGGAGTGAATGTTCCAGTAATAACTGATGCACTTATTCTAATAATTTTTACCAAATCGCTTCTAAAACTATACTTATCGTTTGCATTAAATGCTATGTTTGGTTCGAGTAATACTCGTGTATTAGGTGGCGTTGTCCCTGCTGCTACTCCTATTAGAGTAATTGTTTGTGAAAATGTAGTTGGTACACCATTTTTGTAAATATACACACCAATATCTTCATTTGCTACAGGTGCACCAAGCGGCAAGTTCATGTATGCAGATACATATATACGCTTTACATTTACGGCATCATAGAATTCTAACCCATCAAGATCATCTTCATCTATTATATAAAATGAGCCAACAAGTTTATCACCATCGATTATCGTTGTACTTGCCTGTGTACCAGAAAGACTTGATTGGTAGTTTCTTGTGTCATAGGTTGTTGCAGGAGAACCAGTCACTTTTGCTAATACATTTACGGCGTTACTACCCTGAGAGTTATCAGTTTTAATATTGATAGACCCTGTAGCTGTTCCTGAGATACGGAAATTCAATGAAAATTCGTCAGTTGAACTAAATGCTTCGTTACACACAAAATCAAATAATCCTGTAGTACCAGCTGGAACCACTATTGAAAATGCTGTATCTACTCCATTTTTTCTTAGAATAGCTGTAGTACCTTCATTAACAGTGTTTGCGTTTACATAAAAAGATACTCTCTCAACGGTTACATTGTTATAAAAAGGTGTTCGTGCTGATGCTTCTGTAACAGATGAACTCCCTCCTCCTAGTAGTCCTAAAAATACAGATCTACCAGCTGTGTTCACTGTAATAGTAGTAGGTATGTTGTATACAAGAATGCTTGGACCACCTCCACCTCCTGGTGTTACTACCTCCCATTCTCCGTTGGTTTCAGTACTATTAACACGCAGGAATTTTCCTGCATTGTTCTTCATATCTGGATATTCAAAGCGTGTTGACATATGTTTATTATACAATAATTTTGACTAAAAGTCCATAATTATTTGTGATCTTATTTAATCTTATTATTGATAAGGAGGTCTAGTTTTGCGTTAATTTCTTTTATGTCACCCTTTATTTCTGACATATCATTTGTTGCTCTCACTACGGTTACTTCTAGTGCGGTGATGCGTTTCTCGTGGTCGTTTGCTTGGAACTGAAAGAAAGTCCATGAGCCTATAATGGAAATGATTGCAACTACGAGAGCAAAGTTTTCTCGTATTACATCTATTAAGTTTACTCGTTGTTGTGTCATAGTAGTGGGCAATGCCCTATAGGAAACCCAATTGCTTGGATTCCCTAAGGAAATTACTCGTCTGATTTTACTGCTTTTTGTAGTTGTTCGATTCGAGCAAGGCGTGCTTCTTTGAGTTTCTGAGTAAGAATATCAGTTTTTGTGAGTGGCTTTACTACTTTTTGTCGTAGTGGTTTCTCTTTCACCTCTTCTTCCACTCCTCTCTTTTCAAACTTTTCCTCTTGCACTCCCTCTACCTTTTCTTGAAGTCTCTCTAGTTTCTTTTCTTCTCGATAGGCTTTGATTTGTTTTTTTAGCTTTTCAAAATTAAACATATTAGTAGGGAATCGTAATTGATTGCTTAGAGTTATTAGTAATAAAGACTTGTGCTTCCATCGAGGTAGTAGTGAGTGAAGATGTTGCATCAACATTGAACTGAACTTTTCCTATAGTAGTGTTGTAGTTCAACCCTGTTACAAGTGTACCCGCTGAAACACTTGCACCTGTGGTAGCTGAACCAATATCTGCGGTGATACTTCCAGCCTTATTCACTGCTGACCACGCTCTTCGTGTGGTGCGTGTTTGGAAATCAGTACCATCTGTAGCGTTTACAGTCCATTCAACGAACCCTGAAGCCATCGTATTACCTGGTAAATCTACTTCAAAAATATCAACTGAACCTCCTACTGGTACGGTAAATGATTTAGCTGGTGTAATCTGTCTTGTTGCCCATACGTTAGTCATGGTAACTACCCAAACGTCTCCTGTGTCGTGACCTGTAGTACCTGCCCATGATACAAGCTCGCCTTGTCGCAAGACTCCTGGAGTAGTAGAAATAAAACCAATATTAGAGTTTAATATTTCTGTTACTCCTGCAATACGATAGTCTGATTGATAGATGACACCGCTTTGTATTGAGGTAACTTGTTCTGAAATATTACCATCGGTATCACTAAGAATATCATTGGTGTTAAATGTACCTGTTACTGAAACTACATACACACTATTTGTTTGTCCTAGTACAACAACTCCTGTCGCACCTGAATCTGAACCTGTGATTGTTGCACCTGGTGGGAACTGTCCTGAATCCATCGCTGGGAAAAATAGACGATTCCCTGCACCCTTTACTTCAATAGTGTATGTTCCGTCGTTACTACTTTCATAGCCACCACCAAGGATAATGTCGTCAAGACCTGTTCCTGTGAAGTCTACTGACGATACAGTTTTGCTGTAAGTTTCAACTCGGTCTGCTCGCTCTTGAGTATAGATTCGAGAGTTTACACCATCTGCATTGTAAACCGTAGCTGTTTCTTGGTACTGAGTTGTGCTGTTCGTTGATTGTGATGTACCTCGCCCTAGACTTGTTTTTGATGGTGACATTACAAACATTGAACCCTCTGAATAGTCAGTGTTGTAGTAAGTCTTTTGGAAAAGTTCACCAGTAAGTGATTCTGATGCACGATTATCTGTGATGAGGCTATCAAACTCACTTCCCATTCCACTTCCACTTTTGAAAATAGTTAAATCTCCCCCTAGGCTTGTGTACGATTCAAATTTAGTAAGTCCATCTGGTAGGTCTTCGCTTCCTGTTCCAGTAGGTACTGCAAGGAACATATCAAATGCACCTGAGTCTCCTGAATCTTCTTCGATAGCTATTCCGTATCCTGTAAGTCCTCCAAAGAAAGTATTTGTTGCAATGTACCCTCCTGTAAATCCGTTGAGTGGTGAATAAATAGTTGTTTCTAGTGTAGTAGGGTTTCTTGTAAATCCGTCATCACTGGTTCCATTTCCAAGTGCGTCAAAATACGCTACTTCTGTAGGTGTTCCTGTGATTGATGAGAAGGGTCCGCCTCCTGTGCCTGATGATGTTGTTGAAAAATATGACATATAGTTCTAAGTTTTTTGTTTTAATAAAACAATTAAATGATTTAGATCGTTTGTATTTTCTGTATTAATTCTAACCGTATTTAATACTAGTTCATTCAACCCTTTTACTTGTTTAATTTGATAGTCCATTGTTTCTCTAAAAAGTTTAATTTCATCTAATTTAGAAATAACGTCTTTTTGTAGCTCTTCTTTTTGTTTCTCTAGTAAACTAATAGAAGATATTAATTCTTGTTTTATAATTAATTTTTCTGCAAGTTCTCGAGATATAAGTAAAGATCTTTCTTCTTCTAAAGACTCCATCATTTCAACTGCTTGTTGCATTTTACCTACTTCTTTAAAAAGAATAGATCTTTCTTTTTCCATTTCTTGATTTTCTTTTTTCAAAAAATCATGTTGAATTTTTAATTGAGAAATTTCTGAAAGCAAACTATCCCTTTGTTCTGAAAAGGATACAAGTGTTCTATTTTGTTGAAGACTTATATCTTGATTCATAAGTTTTAGTTTCTAAATGAATAAGAAATAGTTCCGTTGAAAGCTACTGCTGCTGAAAGATTTATAACAAAATCTTCACCTGGTTTACATTCGAATCGTGGTCGTCCATCATCTCCTGTAATGTCAGAAAGAGTAAGTCCTTGCCCTGCGTCTAATGTAAATGTTGCACGTACAGTTGTCCCTGTTTTTATTTCAAGGGTTACTGCGGCTGCGGCATCGCCAACGAGTTCATGAACGTAAATCCATTGATCTGAAGTTCCAGTAACAATTACATTGTCACCAGCATCACTAATGGTAATAGGTTCATTTATTTTTCGTGTATGTACATCGTAAATCATAATGATAATAAATTAAACTTGTAAAGGGTAATCTACCCAATAACTCACCCAATTGCTTGGGTAAGATATAGAAAGACTAAACTGTTACGCCGTCTCCGTAACTTGACATCCAACCACGTAGGTCAGAAGCTCCCATAACTGAAAGACAGTTAAAGTTCCAAACGATGTCTTGGTTTCCGAGGAAGTCAGTAAATGCAGGTGTTGCATTTGTAGCCTGAGCTTCAACATATTTGAATCCATAATCTTCGTTTTTCATCTTAGAATCAAACATGAACCACATAAGACCTGTAAGACCAAGGTTTTCGTATGTGTTAAGTTCGATAATTTCAAATGTATTGGTAGCAGGTGCATTGTTAAACACGTTTGTTTGCTGTGGAGCAAGACCTTTATCAATAGTTGATTTGATTGTTTTAGCGAACTGAGCTGTTTGTGATCCTGCGCGACATACCAATGTGTCAAGTTGTGACATCAATGGGTTTCCACGTCCATCCTTCTTAAGAGCCTGTTGTCGGCGAGCCGCAAGCAATGAAGAATATGTAAACTGTGGAGAAGGTACGATGTCAACGATAACGTTTGACCAAACTGGACCTCCATCTTCTCGTGGGTGGTTTTGTGCCCAGTATTCAACACCGTCTGCTCCGATAGTTGAAACAACTACTGGGTTAGCGATAACTGTGTTGATAGGTTGCCATACGAAAGATGTTCCCCATCCTTGTGCAAGCAATGCTTGTCCAAAGTAGTTTTTAGCGTGTTCAAGAGCGTTTTTACCATCAAGAATTTGTTTCTTAACATTAGCTTTGATCTTAGCCATGTCTCCTGCTTCAAACAAGAAGTAGTTAGACTGGTATGACAATCGAGCTTTTACTGTGAAAAACAATTGTGAATAGTTTTTTGTAAACCCTTGAATTGGTGCATCAGAAGCAGCTACTCCACCGTCTGGAATGATTTGACCCATTCCAAGACCTGTGATACCTGTATCGGTATAAATTCGCTGTTTGTGATCGATTTTAAACATGTACTTCAAGTACTCTGAGTCAACTGTAGGAGCTACTTTAGGTGCAATATGTTTTACTACGTTATTTGTGATTACTGAGTAATCTGTAATTAATCCAGCCATATAATTTTATATTTAAATAATTCTATTAAACAAACTTTACGATAATTTTCTTATCTGCAGCATCTCCGTAAACACCGACCTGGTAAACAAGACCGTTAGCGTCATCTGTTCCTGTGTTGTTTACAGTTACTGAGTTTGTAAGCACCATTCGCTGTCCATAGTGTGCAACGTTTGAGTTGTTTGTAGTATCTGCAAGAAATTCATCATTAGAGAAGATTTCAAGACCTAGTACTTCGATTCGAGCGTCTCCAGCTGCTACTGCTTCGGTTGTAACACCTAATACAGAAGAACGTGGTGTAGATGAAGTTGCAGGAATTGTTGCGTTAGATCCAAGATCTTTTGCGATAATTGCTCCTTTCAAGTACACAGTTCCTGTAGCTTTTGGAAATTCCTCTACTGAGCGTGTAGGGTTTTTAATAACTGATTGTGAAAATGCCATATAAAAAAGTGACGTAAGATACGTCACCTTTTGCTAGTCAGAAATAAGTGTCATTGCTTGGTCATCAGAGAGTCCTTGAGATTTTAATTCATCAAAGGAAGCCTGCATTTCAGGACTGAGTCCTGCTTTTGATGCACTTCCACCAGGAAATTGCATAGCATTCACTTTTTCTTGTACGTTTGCAGATTTAAGCACTCGCTCTTGTAGCGTTTCTGGTTTTCTAAAGAATGCTTCTTTTGCAAGAGTTAGTACTTTAGATAAATCAGATCCAGATTTTCCTTGCCAATTAAAGTTTGATTCAACAAAATCAAAGAAAACGTCTCTTGTTACTTCATTTTGAAGTTCTTTTGTTGTTGAAACAAAGTTATTTAACGTGCTCGTAATTTCTTTTTCAAAAAATTTCTTTTCTACAATCGCTTCTGCTTGTTTTAGCAAAGCGTTACTATCATCAGGAGACGCATCGTTACTGTTTTCATTAGTTTGATGCGACCTAGTAAATTTTTCATTTAAACCAATATTACTTAACTCACTTCGCAGTGCTTTGAGTTCTTTTTGGAGTAAATCTTTCTCTCCCTGATCTTTTGCTAAATTCCTTTCACGGATTTTTTCAGCAATTTCTAAACGAACTTGATAAGAGTCCTCAGATTCAAATTTTCCTCTGATTGGTGCCTTAAAATCGTATTCGTCTTGTTCAGTTTGAGTATCAGACCCTTCAGCTTTTGCTTCTTCGGTAACTACTGGGCTAGCAGTAGTCTCCACACTGTTGTCTTGCGACGTTTCTTCTGTGGTTTTTGGTTCTACAGGAACCCCTGATGTTTCAGCCGTTGTTTTGCTGTTGATTGCGTCAAGTTGTTGCTGTAATTCAGCATCAAGATCGGCATCTAAAGCGATGTTTTCATCTTCCATATTTTACATTCGTGTCGTGAATGACTCGGTATTACTAATATTATACAACGTATTCAAAATCAATGCAAGTATTATTTCTTGTATCCTACGATACTAGAAACTTTTTCAAGCGTTTTTTTGAATAAGTCAATATTTACCGACCCATACAACATGAATGAAATTGCATGTACTTGAATGTCTCCGTCAACATTCCCATTATTTTTTGAATATTTTGTATATTTTAATGGGATAATGACTGAGTATACTTCTTGAAGGTCATATTTATACAATAGGAATCCGTCGTTTGGTTTAAAGTAATCATGAAATACTTCGTTAAGCATTTCTGACATACAAGGTGTTCCAAGTGACTTCATTTTAAACTTAGGGACAATATCGCAGGTAGGTTTATCCGTTGTATTAAAGAAATAGTCTGAGATAGGAAATTTTTGTGTAGCTCCTGGTGCCCAAAAGAATGCGTCTTTATCAACAAGCTCAACTTCTTTAGGTTTCCCTTCGTAGTCAAGAAATGTTGCAAATCGTTTTTCTGGTTTTGCAGGAGATTGCTCTGTAGCAATTTCTTCTCGTTCAATTTGTTCTGATAATTCTTGAGACACTTCAACTTCTGTCTCAATTACATCGGTAACTTCAGCGATAGTTGCTGTTGCTCTTGCTCTCGGCATAGTAGATGTCATGTATTAACCCTACATGGGGGTGTTCTATGCTATTAAAAATCAAGATTTCGATTCTTGATCCCTAGGTTTTATTATCTAGGGGGAGGTCGAACGATCTGTATGATGCTTTAAGAAAATCTTCAGTTTGTGGCTTAATCTTTTCTTTTATTGATTTTATATATTCCATTGTTAAAGGTACTCGTGGTACTTCCATGTCAATTGCTGCGATGTTATACGCCTCTTCAAGTAGTGCAAATTCTAGTGGGTATGGGTGAACATAGTCCAGACTGATGTCGTCTCCTACGGCAATTGCTTTACTCGCTTTTCCGTGAAGTTGTCGTTTTACATACACCATGTCAATCTGTTCCGTGTCAACAAACATAGGTTGCAGTTTTGTTTTATTCGCTCCCATAGCTACAAGTTCTACAATGTCGTCTACAGATATTTCAAATGAAGTTCCTTCATTAACCGTAAACTTTATAAGTTTTTTTTCAATAGCCTCATTAGAGTATTTTAACTCAACAGTGTAATTATCTTTTACTGTTTTTACATGAGAAGCAGGTGCTTCTATTTCCTCTGTTGTTTTATTGATTTTCTTCATATGTTTTTCCTTTTTTAATTTCTTCTATTTCATTAATAAAGTTATTCAATAATGCTGTTTCTACGTCTACAGTAACCGCGTTTACCACTGTTGCGTATTCAGAACTTCCAGCAATCTGTTGCCACCCTTTTGATCGTAGTAATCTTGATAAAATATCTAGTGCCACGATTGGTGCTGGGCTATTTGCGAAATCCATTCGCTGTCCGTTGTTTACTTTATTTAAGTCCATATTATTGAGCGTACTCTTTAGCTCGTCCTATTGAAGCGTCGACTGATGCTCCAAGTGTTGATTGTGGTCGTTGCATTTCTTCTGGTTCTTGTGGTTGAAGTGGGTTTGTTCCGTCACTCGTCATTTCTCCATCTGCGTTTGGTAACATTGCATTTGCTTCTCTCATTGCCATTTGTGACATAGATGGTTGTAGGTTCATGATTGAATCGTACAAATCTTTTGGTACGTACTTGAATATATCAAGGCGCTGTTCTTCACACATTTGTTCAAATGCCATAAGTTTAGATTTAGCCGCCTCAGGATCTTGCATTCGCATTGCAAATATCTGGGTAATTTGTTCGTTGATCATAGGGAATAATGCCATATATGTTTGTTTTTGAATTTCAATTGATGGTAGTAACATTGAGTTTGGATCAATGATAAATTCAACGTATGAAGATGTGTGTCCGTAGTTTTCTACTTCTTGGAATAAATTACGTCCTGAAATTTTTCGGATAGGAACGTTCTCCATAACATTTCCTTCTTCGTCAAAATCAAAAGTTAATCGGAGGTTTGGAGAAGCTGCTACAGCAAAACCTTTAAATGCGTCGTCATCACCAAGTACTGGCTCTGCTTCAACAAAGTAATCTGGGTTGTTTGTAAGAAATTGTTTTACTTGCTCATCATCAGACAACATGAATACACGATCACTTGGATACAGTGCTTTTTGCCATGAGTGTGTGATACACGCGTCAAGCTCAAGTCCGTCTACTACAGAGTTTCGTGGAACAACCAAACGATTTAATGCCGCCTCCTTCAAAATAACCGTCGCCCCTACTGTATCCTCTCCAGCAGTTCCTGCAACAATATTATTTACTCCAGTGTTGTCGTCAATATTCATTTTCTGCTTATCAGCAAAAGCAATACCTTGTGACACGTTCCCTGTAGTACGAACAACGTCAAGTTCAGTTCCTGGGTGCTTAGGGTTTACGATATTAGGACCTCGTTTATACATACCTGTACCATTTTGTACTTGTGCACCGAAAATAAGTGGGAAGATTTCGGCTTCTACTTGCTGCGCGTTAAGTGAACTGATGTATGTATAGATCGCAGTATTTCCTCGCATCATTTCATAAAGACCAACTCCGTGTGGATCTTCCATGTTGCGTACGAAACATCGTGCAACAACTACAGATCCGTAACTGTCATCGTTTGGAAGTTCTCCGTCGTAAATAATCATTTTTCCACAGTGAACAATGTACCGATTAAGTAGTGTGTTTTCGTAGTATCCAATAGTAACATGTGTAAACTGTCGCTCTTGGTTCTCATCTGTAGATTCTTCAGATACGGTACAGTAAGTAAGGTGTGATTTCTTTTTTGCTACTTCTTTAGCCTTTGGAAACATTTCAAAAAACTCATCCTTAGGAATATCTTTTTCATAATATACTTCTCCTTGAGAAAAGAAGTCGTAGTTATTAAATCCAACTCCTAACCATGTTCGTTCTGGGTTTAATGGTTCACGGTAAATACCGTCAAAAATAACTTTAGGTACCCCTTTACGATTTACTTGAACTCGTCGTGGGTATACGCGCCATGCTGCCCATCCATAGGTAAATACGTTCTGGTACACCAAAGCAAGAGTGTTATCTCCGTTTGCTTTACGATCCGTCCATGTACTTTTCCAAAGTTCATACGCAACTTTAGAATATACCTTGTCATCAGATTTTACTTTAGCGTCTGGAACTTTTGCTGCCAATACAGAAGTTGCTACTAGAATTTTAGAAAACGCAATAGGCTCTTGAGTTACAGGAACTCCAGAGGCGTTTTTACTTGTATTATTATTTAGCCAAGGAATAACATTGATGTCATAACTTCCATTTGACTGTCGGTTATACACTACAGAGTTTTGAAAACCCTGATTACTTTCATATTTTTTGTTACCATAAGAAACCTGTGTATTTACCAGGTTGTCTTTTATTTCTCTTGCAAGATTATCAAACCGAGTACGGTACTGCGATTTTTTCATCTCAGCTTTTTTCCCTTCAACGAACTCGTATGTAGACTTCTGGTTCTCGCGGTCAGATTTCATAATAATATTATACATTATCTTTTAAAAACAATCAAGCGGTTTCTCCAAATATAAACGCCATCATATTAAAATCACCAACTTTCTTCTCAGCTTCCTGTTTATTATTGTCAGCAAGTACGGAATAGGCGATAGCAGAACTGATAATAACATCGTCATGACTCCCGAGCATCGCCTCTGCTTTTCCTTTTTCGTTACGTACAAACGTCAACATTTCCTTCAATAGGTCTTCAGGGAGTCCTCGACTCACTTTGTTCAATATCGACTTCAACTGTGCAAGCATGAACGGTCGTGTAGCTGATGTCGTTTTCCATCCGTAGTACTTCGTTGTGTTTTGAGTAATATCATCGAACGCTTTTCGGTAGTACAAGTTCTGATACCCTGCGTTCTCGATCACATTGTTCACCCATAGTCCGTCCTTGTTGTTCTCCACTGCAAGTAATGCGTTGTTATAGTATTTCCCCAGCTTGACACATTCCTCCGCAAACTCGTCTGGCGGTATTCTCGCCTTATATAACGCCGCACACTCCTCTGTAACCGCGTCCACAACAAATAGTGTAGATGCGTCTCCGTGTGCGAGCCCCTC
>JABXJR010000217.1_pt1 | contig 11775 bp, 15 predicted proteins | sample 7431291 | NCBI WGS metagenome assembly JABXJR01 (sample SAMN14395756, study PRJNA613071) | wetland metagenome | isolation source: water samle H3 from high-altitude wetland | place: Chile: Salar de Huasco, high-altitude wetland | collected 2015-11-10 | reverse complement strand
CGCCCAGGAACACCAGCGCCGACGAAAATTCGAGCTGGTAGGTTGAGAGCCCACCGTCCCCGCCCAGGTAGCCGACCCGGTGCACGAAGCCGTGGATTGGACGATAGACGGAATCGGCAAACGGGGCAGTGGCCTGCTGAATCCATAGCGTGACTGGCTGGTGCATCAACGACAGCAGGGCGGTGTCGTCACGCAGTGACGCGACATCGAGTGTCCAGTTATAGTCACGGCCGATCCGGGCTGTGCCACGCGCACGCAGCGGAATCAGTGCGTTCTGGCCCAGCGGCGTGTCCAGCTTCAGCAGCCGGTTGCGCTGAAGCAAACCCCGATGAATCGCGTCGTACAGCTCGCGAAATTTGAGTTCCCCGAGCGCAGGTGGTCTGAGTACCATTTTTCTCTCAATATTGTTTGAGTTTTCCGCGCAGCGCGGACGCGAAAGGGAACGGCTATGGCCATCGCCGTTCCCTCTCTGGACATCGCGAACTTTATGACTTGTCCCTAAAGCGAGCCGCAGGAACAAATCGGACGTCGATGCTTGGCTCGATCGTAGCAGCCAGTATTGTACCTGTCGTGCAAATTTGACGATCTTTCATAATTTATAATCGAAAGAAAAATAATTCTTGGGCGTCGCCGGTGTGAGCGAACGACCGAAATGCGCATCTTCTGCCGCGATCGCATATATGGCCCGGTGAATCTTGGTGCATACGGTGCGCTGTTGCGTGGCCCGTGAAAATGACTTAAGGAGCAAAGACAAATGGTTCCGCAAGCATGGATCAAGCATGCGTATCCGCTTCAGCAGATTACGGTACAAATTCAAGGAACGCGCCATAGCGACCGTGCAGCGGTGAACGAGCCGCTCGAAACGGTGATTGCCAGGCTTCGCGCGGGCGATCAGCGCGGGTCTGAATGCGACGACTTTGGTTCCGCTTCGAGGTTGCAGATTCCATCAGCGGTCCGTTATTCTTCGCTGACGCCGTGGGATAGGATTGATGTGTTGCACGGCTCGCTGGCCGGTTTTTGTTGAGTGAATACATACGATGCGGCGTTGCTCATAGAAACCAAAGGAGAAGGAATTTGAAGATCACCCCCCACGAAATGTTGAAGCTCCTCGGCATTGTCGTTCCGCACGAAGGCATCACGATCAATCCGAACGACGCGTACCTGTACACTCAGTTCCTTCGAATGCTCGGGCAGCGCATGAACGTTGCAGCGATCCCTGCTGGCGAATTGGAAGGGCTTGGGGCAGGTATGGAAAGCGCGCTTGGCGAAGACGATACGCAATGGACGTCCGACAAGCTGGACAAACTGCGCGTGTCGCTGCGCCTGATCCAAACCAGGGACTTCGGTATGACTGTCGCGTAAGTGTGTTGCGTTGCTGGACTATCATTTTCTGTTGCGGGGAATTCGACCGCAAGCCTTCCGTCGACGTGACGCCAGAAAACGCAACACTCCCATACATACCTCTCACGACGTTTCCTGGTACATGCGGCGCGGTGTTGTGCCCGATTTTTGGATAGGAATGGACAATGAGCGACGAGCAACAAAAGGTCGAAGGTCAGATTAAGGCGTACCGGGAAAAACATGGTGCGGCGACGTTAAAGGCTTACGTTGGGCGCGGTACTCGATGGATGTGCAAACACCATGACGGTCAACGTGCGTTGCTGCTGAAGCTAGGTAGCTACGATGAGCTGATCGTCAGCGCCGACGAATTCAAGGCGGAATTTCGCTGGTATCTTCACGACGAGGCGGTGTTCTTCTTCGGTTCGAAAGAGCAGCAGTCTACTTTGAGCAATGACATCCGGGAGCAGGAGGCGGCGATTCAGCGTTGCATCGGTGCTTCCAGTGTTCCTGCTCTAATTCTTACCCTATAGGGTTAATTCTCGAATGGGTGTTGCGTCATTCGGCGGTCAACTTCTGTTGCGCAAATTTCGGCCGCGGGCCCCGGCCTACCGTCGACGGGACGCCAGAAAATGCAACGCTCAAAAAGATACCTCTGACGACGTTAGTATCTGTTATGTAAAATCATATGGAATCCGAATTAATTAGATGAGCTGTAAAGCAACTTTCGTGGACCATAGCTTGGAACCTGATCGTTACTTTGGATCGGTCGTCGGATGGCCGGATAGCCCCGGCGCTCAGCCAAGCGGCGAAAAAAATGCTCTGCCGTTTCCGATCGAGTAACATTGGATCCCCAGTCTCGTGCTACTGCTGTGCATTCGATGGTACATCCGTCAGAGTTGCTTGTGCATGCATATTGCCGAGCCTGGACACAGATCACGAAACTCACTGCTGTTCCGGATTCCAGCAGGCGCATCGTCTCTGCTTACCACAGAGTATCCAACGACCAGGAAGAAATCTTTTGCAGTCGTCGTCAGCAGCCATAGAGACGAAATTCCCGTCGCCTTGGCCTTCTCCTCCACCGCTTCGACCAATCTCTTTCCGATTCCTTGGGAACGCTCGCTACCAGAAACCGCCAGTGACCGTAGCAACCCAATATCGTCGAAGCGCTCCAGGCCCGCGATAGCAACGAGTCTCGGGCCATCGACCACGAGGAAATCGTTCAACAAAGTCTCGGTAACATCCGCAGTCGGAAGATGATTGAGGTCGAGAAGTTTTCTGATGGAATCGAGATCGTCTGGTCGCGCTTCACGGATGTTCATCTTGATGCTTCTAATAACTGAATTTAGCAACAGCGGGCTGCCGCTGATTCGGCATTGCTAGCTCGCACCGCGACAATAAACGCTAACGCGGACAGCATCGAAACAGCGAATATCGTCCATTCGACCGCGACGTATCCGTGAGTGAGTGACCATATAGCGGCAGCGGTGATCGGTGCGATTCCCTTCGCGACGTTCGACGGAAACGAGAGCATGCCGCTGACCGCTCCGTATCCTTCTGTCCACATCAGATCTTGCACGATGGTGCCTCTCAAGATCGTCATCATCCCGTTCGCAGCGCCGTAGCAGAGCGCAAAGAGCCATAGCATCGCGGCGGAGTTCCCCGCGCAAACGAGAATAATGGTCGACATCGGGAAGAGCGTCACGACGATCATGCCAACGGTACTCACGTGAACCGAACGCGCAAATGTGTACCAAACAGCGCGGGCAGCGACTTGTGCTGGGCCGATGAGCGCCATGGTCATCACGAGGACGGCATTCGATACGCCGCGCTCGACCATGAGCGGCACCAGATGGAACGTGAGCGCTGCAAACGTAGCGTAGTACGCCGTAAAGCACGCTGCGAGGGCCCAGAACGTCGGTGTGCGAAGCGCCCGGCGTAACGCTGCTTCATTCGCCAGCTCGGCCGCCCTGGAATCAATATGTGAAGCCGTCGTACTCGCCCGCGACGAGCGGATCATCATCACGTGGATCGGCAAACAGAGCGCCAGATTCAGGAGTGCGAGCACGACAAGCGACAGCCGCCACCCGAACGATCCAACCAAGACCTGGGTCAGCGGGATAAACACCGTGCTCGCAAACCCGGCCACCAAGGTAATCAGTGTGATTCGAGTCCGAAAGCTCCTCGGATATCGATGCGTGACGACGGCAAACACGGGATCGTAGAACGTTGCCGCCATCGCAATGCCAAGGCCGACCCACGCCACGAAGAGCACGGTGAGCGATTGCGCGGTCGCCCAAAGCAACAGCATTACGGTCGCGATGACCGATCCTATCGCCATGACACGGCGCCCGTACCCGCGATCGATCCATCGCCCGATCGGATATGCCGCAAATCCGGAGACCAGGAGACCCAGCGACAACGCGGCGTTCGTCACTGTCCTGCTCCACCCCATTGTCTGTTCCATCGGGACGACCAGCAGTGAAAACGAGTAGTAAACAGAACCCCACGAAACCAGTTGGGCCAGCGCCAGAGCCCAGGTCGCAATACGATCCTGCTGCTCTTCAGGAATACGGTGCATCGTCGTGCCGACCGATCATCTTGTTCAATTTGACGCGCCTCTCATCAGACCTTGTAGCCGATCCTACTTCCGCCGATCCGGAATGCGTCGCAACAAAAGAACGCCGTCGACGACAATCTGTTCGCGATGATTCCGGCAATTCGAGGAGACAGTGATTGCGCGGCGTAGGCCGCCGATGCCCCGCCTTCTAGTGCAAACATGCCGAGGAAACCGATACCGTCTACCTCGGCGAACCGCCTGACGCGCCAGGTAGCAACCCGAGCCCACGCGCGGCCCATGATCGACGAAAAAAGCGCGCCTCGTGCTGGCACCGTCACAACCGCAAAAAGCACCACCCCATCGTCAGCTAAGCGGTTACGCACTCGAAGAAGCAGCGCGTCCCAATCGCACGAAGGATGGGAGCGCCCCAGTTTCTTTGCGTCGATCAACAAGATCGCGGCCGATGCGCCGCTGGCGGCCAGAAATCGCGTAATGCGAAGCCTGTCGTCGGCCGGCGAGGTCAAATCAATCGTCGATGTCGTATATCCGGTTTTCTGCTGGAACGCGCATTCCAGCTCGGTCGCGAGCGAAGCATCGGTCGGCAGCGTCCGGGGGGGCGGAGTTGCCCCTATCGTTGGCCTGGCTGCCGACAACATCAGGACACTTTGCAGAGCTTCACAACGCGCCTCTTCAGACAAATGCGACAGTGAGCCGCCGGTATTGTAGCTGACGTCGTTCATGATCGACCCCTCACGATTTCATATTTCCAGAATACCGGAAATATGGTAAAGTGCAAGCATCGATTTTGGGATTGGATGCCGTAAGCGCGTCAGCAAAATTTGACCTTGCATCGCCCGCACGACCCCAAATAATTGGAAATATCAAATCGCAGGATTACCCGATGAAAGTTGACGCAACGAGCAGCGACCTCAGCTTCCCGGCCGCCAAGCCCGAGTACCTTGACACCGATATCGCTGCCCGGCTGGGGATGGAGGGCCAACCGCCGGTGCGGATTCTGTTGCTGTACGGTTCGTTGCGTCAGCGCTCGTATTCGCGCCTGCTGGTCGAAGAGGCCGCGCGTTTGCTCCAGCGATTCGGCGCTGAAACACGCATCTTCGATCCGAGCGGCCTTCCGTTGGCAGACGAACCTGGTTCGGAGAATCACCCGAAGGTTCGCGAACTGCTTGAACTTTCGATTTGGTCCGAAGGACAGGTCTGGTGCAGCCCTGAGCGCCACGGTACGATCACCGGCGTCATCAAGACGCAAATTGACCATCTGCCGCTTTCCAGGGGCGGCATCCGTCCGACCCAAGGGCGCACGCTCGCCGTGATGCAAGTCAGCGGCGGTTCGCAATCGTTCAATTCGGTCAATCAACTTCGGCAGCTCGGGCGCTGGATGCGCATGTTCACTATCCCGAACCAGTCGTCGGTCGCGAAGGCGTTCGAGGAATTCGAGGAAGGAGGTCGAATGAAGCCGTCACCCTACTACGACCGTGTGGTCGACGTGATGGAAGAGCTGGTCAAATTCACGCTGCTGCTTCGCGGTCGCGCCGATTACCTGGTCGACCGTTACAGCGAGCGCGTTGAAGAGGATCGTCACCTCAATCCGGTGAGCGATTTGGCGAATCAAGTCATTGCCGACCACGCCCGAACGGAAGTTTGAGCCAGTCACAAACCTTCAAGGACCGCGAGATGGCTACACTGGATTCGAAACTTGCAGTCAAGGCGCTCGCCGCACTCGCACACGAGACGCGTCTCGCCGTCTTCCGTCTGCTGGTGACCGCCGGGCCATCGGGAATGAGTCCGGGCGCAATCGCGGAGAAGCTCGAGCTGCCGGCCCCCACCCTCTCCTTCCATCTCAAGGAGCTGGCTCATTCCGGCTTAATTGAGGGCAAGAGCCAGGGTCGGTTCATCATGTACTGCGCCAACTATGACCGGATGCAGACGCTCGTGGACTTCCTGATGGAAAGCTGTTGTGCGGCGGAGCAATGTGCCTGCGCGAACGACGAGGCAGAAGTTTAGAGGTGCGATTTTGCGAGAGGGGCGCCTCTATCGATGTTTCTTGTGGTGGATTTCGCGAGCGGCGTATATGGCTAAGAACAATCCACCGAATACGCTTGCTGCAGCCCAGACCTCGTCAAACTGGCTCGATGCCTTTGCATAGAGCCAAAAGCCGCACCCTACGATGATCAACAACGCACCCAATGTCAGTCCCCATCCTGGGCCAGCTGGCGGGGACTGCGATCTGCGAAGCCGCTTCATGACACCTTCTCCGCGCACAAGGTTTGATATAGCTGACGAAGCTTGGAAGTCCTTGTTCCCGTCGATCTCGCGCGAATCGTGAAGACGTCAATCATGGTCGTGCGTGTACCGAAGGTCTAGCACTTCACCTTCTTGCGGGGCTTGCAGTCGGCAACCTCGACACCTTGACAGCAGTTCTCCGTCAGAAAATCGACCAAACCATTCATCTGATCGATCTCGGGAGCATAATAAACGAAGCGCCCCTCCTGTCGCGACGACACGAGGCCGGCATGCGTCAGCTCCTTGAGATGGAACGACAGCGTGGCGCTCGCCAAGTCCAGCTGTTCCTGGATGACACCGACACTCAGCCCCTCGGGGCCGGCGGTGATCAGCAACCGGAAGATGCCTAAACGCGTCGGCTGCGCCAATGCCGACAAGGCTTTGATTGCGTCCTTTTCCTTCATGGTGCGAAAGTCGTCAAGAATAACCGACAATTCTAACGCGATTGAGATGTCAGCAGCGCGACATGGAGGCTCGCCGGCAGAACTGCCGACGACTTCCCCGGAGCGCGCCGAGTCCCCAGACGCCATTTCGTGCATCTCACGCTGCCACGCCAAACCGCGCGTTCGGGGCCGGCTGCGCTAGCCGATATCCGCTACCCCGAACGGTTTCGATAATAGCGTCACATCCGACCGGCTTCAGTGCTTCCCGCAAACGCTTCACATGCACATCGATCGTCCTTTCCTCGATAAATATGTGGTCACCCCACACGCGATCGAGTATCGTGGAACGGCTATGTACCCGTTCCGGGTGCACCATGAAAAAGTGCAGGACCTTGAACTCCAGCGGCCCGAGACGTACTTGCACCTCACGCCCGTCTTCTTTCGCGAAGACAAGGTGACGTCCCGGGTCGAGTGTCAGTTTGCCAACCGTGACGGGATCGTCAGTAAGTTGCGGGGAACTGCGCCGCAGTACCGCTTTGATCCGTGCCACGAGTTCCTTCGGTGAAAACGGCTTCGCCAGGTAGTCATCCGCGCCGGCCTCCAGACCATCAATCCGGTCACGCTCATCATCGCGTGCGGTCAACATGACAACCGGCACATCGCGTGTCCGGGAATCGGCGCGAAGATGCCGCAGGAACTGAAGTCCGGACATGCCCGGCAACATCCAGTCCAGCAGAATCAAGTCAGGAAGTACCTCGGCTATCAGCGAACGTGCGACCGACGCGTCGCGCGCTTCGAGCGGATGCATCCCGGCGTGTTTCAAGTTCACGGCTAGCAAGTCGACGACCGCCGGCTCATCTTCAACAATCATCACGTTGATCGGCATGGTTTCCCTTTATTCGTTTTCGTCCAATGCCCGGCGCTCAAGCTCTGCAGGCGACAGGTGACGTACATCCGTGCCTTTCGCGACGTAGATGATGAACTCCGCAATGTTCGTCGCATGGTCACCGATTCGCTCGATGGCCTTCGCGATAAACAGGTAGTCGAGTCCGACCGAAATGCTCCGCGGATCTTCCATCATGTACGTCGCCAGCTTGCGTACGAATGCCCGGAACTGCTCGTCGATCTCGTGGTCGTCTCGAACGATCTGGGTGGCCGAAACGGTATCCAGTCTCGCGAACGCGTCGAGCGCTCGACGCAGTATGTGCGTCGCCATCTCCCCGGACAGCTTGATTTCGGCTACGTTGATGCTTCGCGCCGAGATGTCGACGGCGATCCGCCGGACGCGTTTTGCAATCTTCCGCGCCTCGTCGCCGGCACGCTCGAGATTGGTCACGGTCTTCGACGTCGCCATCAACAATCGAAGGTCGCGCGCGGCAGGCTGACGACGCGCAATGATGTTGCTCAGCTCCTCGTCGATCGCGATCTCCATCGCATTCAACCGGCGCTCGTCCTCGATCACCTTCTCGACGATATCGAGATCGAATGTCGCCAACGCTTGCATCGCACGTGCGATCTGCAATTCGACCAGACCACCCATCTCCAGCAATCTGGTTGAAACCAGCGCAAGATCGGCATCAAACTGACTCGAGAGATGCTTGTCAGTCATGCTTGCTCCTAGCCGAATCGGCCGGTGATGTAGTCCTCGGTCGCCTTCTGGGTCGGCTTGGTGAAGATCTGCTCGGTCGAACTGAACTCTACGAGCTTGCCCAGATGCATGAACGCGGTGTGCTCCGAAACGCGTGCGGCCTGCTGCATGTTGTGGGTGACGATCACGACCGTATAGTGCTTTCGCAACGTCTCCAGCAACTCTTCGATTTTTCCCGTCGCAACAGGGTCCAGCGCCGATGTCGGTTCGTCCAGCAAAAGCACTTCCGGGTCAATCGCGAGCGCGCGGGCAATGCACAAGCGCTGCTGCTGCCCACCTGACAACGCATGCGCACTCTGGTTGAGCTTGTCCTTCACCTCATCCCACAGCGCGGCCTGTCGGAGCGCAAACTCAACACGTTCATCCAGTTCGCTGCGAGTCAGCACTTCGTGATGATTGATCGCCAGCGCGATGTTGTCGTAGATGGACATCGAGAACGGCGTCGGCTTTTGGAATACCATCCCGACCTTCAATCGCAGTTCGTTGAGCTTGAAATGCGGGTCGAGGATGTTCTTGCCATCCATTTCGACGCGCCCCGTCGCGGTTTGGTCGGGATAGATCGAATACATCCGGTTCAACACGCGCAACAAGGTCGACTTGCCGCAGCCCGACGATCCGATGATGGCGGTCACTTCGCGGTCGGGGAAGTCCACGTCGACGTCGAACAAGGCCTGACGGCGGCCATAGTGAAAATTCAATCCGCGCACGCTAATGCGCGCTTGATTCGTCCGGGCAGATGGCATCTTAACGGGAGGCATGAGCGCGATTGAAGAACGTGCGGGACAGGATGGCCAACGCGAGCACGAAGACCGTCATCAGGAATGCACCGGCCCAGGCCAGCGAATGCCATGCCTCGTACGGGCTCATGGCGAATTGGAAGATGACGACCGGGATATTCGCGAGTGGACCATTCGGTGTCGACGACCAGTACTGGTTGTTCAACGCGGTGAAGAGCAACGGCGCGGTCTCACCGCTGATTCGCGCGACCGCGAGCAACGCACCCGTCACGATACCGGCACTCGCGGCCTTCAACAGGATGCGCGAACTGATTTTCCAGCGAGGGATGCCGAGCGACAACGCGGCTTCACGCATGCTGTCGGGGATCAGTTGGAGCATTTCGTCCGTGGTTCGAATGACGACCGGCAGCATGATAATGGCAAGCGCAACAGCACCCGCCCACCCGGAAAAATGCCCGACCTGACGCACGATGAGTTCGTACGTGAAGAGGCCGATCACGATCGACGGCGCGCTCAAAAGGATGTCGTTGACGAATCGAACGATGCCGCCCAAGCGCGTGCTGCGCGCGTACTCGGCGAGGTAAATTCCCGCCATCAAACCGAGCGGAACGCCGATCACCGCTGCGATGCCGATCATCAGGAAACTGCCGTACAGCGCATTCAGCAAGCCACCTTGTTCTCCTGGCGGCGGCGTCATCTGCGTGAACAGGCTCGGCCCGAGCGCACTGAAGCCGTGGATTACCGTCGTCGCGAGAATCCAGAAGAGCCAGAACAGCCCGAAAAGGGTGGACAGCACGGATAAGACGAACACGACGTTGTTCGCCATCCGGCGCCGCCGGAACTTCTTCATGTCGAAGGTTTCCATCACTTGGCTCCTTCCATGCGCTTCAGGCGGAGCAACAGTAGCTTCGCAAACGCCAGGACAATAAACGTCACCACGAACAGCACGAAGCCCAGCGCGATGAGCGAAGAAAGGTAGATCGGTGAATCGGCCTCGGTGAACTCGTTCGCCAGCGTCGCCGCGATCGAGTTGCTGGGGTCGAGCAGCGATACGCTCAGGTCGTGCGCGTTACCGAGCACGAACGTCACCGCCATTGTCTCGCCGAGCGCTCGGCCGAGGCCGAGGAAGATGGCGCCGATGACCGCCGAGCGCGTATAGGGAAGCACCACCTTGCGGATCACTTCCCAACGTGTCGCGCCAAGCGCGAACGCCGATTCCTTTAGCATCTGCGGCGTGGCGGAAAAGACATCGCGCATGACCGCGGTGATGAACGGGATGATCATGATGCCGAGTATCAAGCCGGCGGGCAGCATGCCAAGACCGATAGGCGCACCGGTAAAGAGCGGGCCGATCAACCACGCGTTGCCGAGGGTATTGATCAGCCACGGCTCGACGTGATCGGCCAGGACAGGCGCGAATACGAACAAGCCCCACATGCCGTAGATGATGCTGGGAATTGCGGCCAGCAACTCGATTGCCGTACTGACCGGTCCCTTCATCCAGCGCGGCGCAATCTCCGTGAGGAACATCGCGATACCGAAGCTTATCGGAACAGCGATCAGCAGCGCGAGAAAGGAGCTCACCAGCGTGCCGTAAATGGGTATGAGCGCGCCGAACTTATGCGCGACGGCGTCCCAGTCTGTACTGACGAGAAAACGCCAGCCGAAGGTCTCGAATGCAAGGCGGCCACCCCACAGCATCGACAGCGCCGCACCCGAAAGCAGAACGAGAACAAACAATGCCGCGCACAGCGCAGCGAACCAGAACATCCGATCGGCCGCGGCGTCCGGCAGCCACCGTTTGCGGGTACGGAAAGTCAGCTCGGTTCCGAGCACGGTGCCGTTGCGGCGTTCCGCCGGTAGCCCTGTGCTTATATCTTCAGCGGTGGTAGGCATCGCCATTTCCTTTGCCGGCAGCGCGCGCCAAGCGCGTCGCGCTGCCACGGGTTACAAGAGCATCAGAACTTGAAGTTGGTCGACCAGTACGTCTCGATCTGCTTGACGAGCGCAGGCGGCAGTGGCACATAGTCGAGTGACTCGGCCTGCGGCTGCCCCTTTTCGAGCGCCCAGCGGAAGAAGTCGATCGTCGCCTTGGATTGCGCCGGGTTCTTCGGTTGCTTGTACATGACGATGAACGTCGTAGCCGTCACCGGATACGCATCCGGGCCAGCGGCATCGGTCATCACAAGGTCGAAATCCTGCGCCTTCGTCCAGTCGGCGGTCGCTGCTGCAGCCTGGAACGACTTCGCATTCGGCTCGATAAACTTGCCGGCCTTGTTCTGCACCGAGCCGTACGTCATTTTGTTTTGCAGCACATACGCGTATTCGACGTAGCCGATGGAATTCTTCAGGCGATTCACGTAAGCCGCGACGCCTTCATTGCCCTTGCCGCCGACGCCCGTCGGCCACGCAACGGACGTGCCTTCACCGACCTTGTTCTTCCACTCCGGGCTGACCTTCGACAGATAGTTGACCCAGTTGAACGTGGTGCCCGAACCATCGGAACGGTGCACGACCGTGATGTTGGCGTCCGGCAGCTTCAGCCCGGGATTGATCTTCGTGATGGCCGGGTCACTCCACTTCTTGATCTTGCCGAGATAGATATCTGCAAGGACCGGGCCGGTGAAGTTGATCTTGCCGGGAGAAACGCCGTCGATATTTACCACCGGCACGACGCCGCCGACGACCGACGGGAACTGCCCCATTGACTTCGCCTTCAGGTCCTCCACCGACATCGGCATGTCGGTCGCCCCGAAGTCGACGGTAGCCGCCTTGATTTGCGCGATGCCGCCACCCGAACCGATCGAC
>JABXJR010000216.1_pt1 | contig 11782 bp, 24 predicted proteins | sample 7431291 | NCBI WGS metagenome assembly JABXJR01 (sample SAMN14395756, study PRJNA613071) | wetland metagenome | isolation source: water samle H3 from high-altitude wetland | place: Chile: Salar de Huasco, high-altitude wetland | collected 2015-11-10 | reverse complement strand
GAATGGTTAAAGTCTTGTACGGCTTACCTGAGTACATCTGTATTAAATCTCGCATTACTTGACCGCTTGAGTTTTCACCCATCCAAACGCACCATTTGATATCGTACTGAGTTGATAACGCTAACATATACCATTCAAACCAATAAGACTTACCAACGTTGTCGTGTCCAAGAATAATGTTCAGTTGTTTAGGTTTGTATCTAAGGTAATCATCAAGTCCAATACCTAATCCCAAACCTTGCTTTATCTTACCCGACCTATAATCGTGTAGATATTCTTTACTATGTCCGTGTTCAAGTATCATTATCCTTGTAATTTACGCATTACATTATTATACAAATCATCATCCGAACTATTATTTTTTATAGGCTCAACATACTTATCCCAAAACAAACCTATCCAACCATTACGAATAGAATTTTCAATTACATACTTAACACAGTCTTCCGTTTTGTTTTCTATGTCTTCAAGCAATTTATCAATTGTCGGTTTCCTTAATGGCTTCTTTATAGTTCGTCTGTACTCAATCCATTCGTCGAGTATTACTTCTTTATTATTCTTTACATTCTTGTTAGTGGTCGTTTGTTGGTCGTTTGTTGGTCGCTCGTTGGTCGTTTCGCTGGTCGTTAATTGATACTTATGGTAGTTAACTATCTTTATTTCAGTACCTTGCGACGTGGTTTTGATGGTCACTTCGTTGGTCGATTTTAGCCTTTCCAATGATGTGCGGACTTGACGTACAGAAAGCCCTGTTTCAGTAGATAATATGTCACGACCTGTCAATAAGCAACCTATACCAACCTCTTTACCTCTGTATTTTTTAGGTTTGTGATTGGCTTTTAATATCAAGTGCATAAACAAACGAAACGTATTTGCGTCATCATACCACTCCCACTCAAGAATCTTGCGGTGTATCTTAATCCAACCACTCATAAAGCAAAGAATAAAGGCTTGTTTTAGTGTATGGGCAGTCGTTTATTTCCCTCCAACTTCCATCTTTAAATGCGATGTAAGTATTTTTAAAGGTCGCATTGTAACTAAATAGACGTATAAAAGTCATATCAAACACCTCTTTTGACAATGTGTCATAAACCCATTTACCCTTACTTTCAAATTTACATTTCATAATTTATATTTTTTTTAGTACACAAAAAGCCCCGACTAATTTTCACGGCTCTCACCTCGCTAATCATTAATCAGGGCAAATAATGTCCTTTAGTTCTATAACGTGAGAGCGAACCTTTGCAAATATAGTGATTAATATCTAATCATTCACTATGTCAATGGCTTTTTTAAATATTCCAATTGTCCGTCCGTGGCTCGTTTTTACCTTCGACTTAGTGTATCCAATTAACACCCATTCTTTCGTGTTAAAAACGCATCCTAACACCTTTTTATTGATCGTTTCAGGTATGTCTATTAAATTACGAATGTTGTCTGTTGTAACTGACCCATTGAACTTATAAAACTCATCAGCTACACTTCGAGCGTATGCCAAAAACTCGGCTCTATGATTCTCGAATAGGTCAAATGCTTCTTCTTTGGTTCGTGTTTTCATGCTTGGTTATATTTTAATCAATTACTTCTTTGTTTTCAATAATAGATTCAATCTCCCACGCTTTACTAAACTCCTCATTTTTAAACATTTCACACAATCCGCTAATTTGAGTTAATCTTAACACCTCGTCTTGATCCATTCCTAATTCATCTGAAATCTTTTTATCTGACCAATTCCTACGCTTCAAGTCAATTACGATTTCTGACATAGAATCAACTCTGTGTTTACCCCTTGCTCTATTGTGGCGTATAGTTGAAGCCATGCGATCTCCTTTATCCTCCCTATCCTCTTTAATTGTTACAACAGGTAAATAGCCATGAACTCTTTTTTGAATATCAGAACACTCTTTTCCAACTCTATTTCTATGGAATCCGTCAATTACTTCCCTCGTACCTTCAGCTTCAAGCATTGAAACAATAGGTTGTGTATATCCATCCGCTGCAATGGAAAGTCTTAACAACTCCATTTCTGGTGGTGCAACTGAGTTAGGGTTATAGTCGTTTGCATGAACACTAGAATTCTTTACCCATAAAACACAGTCAACTGGTTCTGTTTTAAATGGACTTACTTCATGAAGCATTAATTTAACTTCGTTTATTGCATCAACTTGCTCATCTAATGTAAGTGTTGATATGTATTGAATGATTGATTTTAATTCCTTTTTCATAACTTCATTTTTAATTGATTAACATTCCATTCTAATTTACGCCTTTTCATTAATTCTAAATACTTAATATAAGCCTCTGATTTGTGTTGACTAAATCCTAATCCTTTACACCAATAATCATTTCTTAACAAAGACTTACAAACCCTTCTCCAACTTGGAACTATCCTTTGTGACTCCATAACTGAATCCGCCTCATCAGGTATTCCTTCAGGATACCCACGTTCAATCCACCACCTTTGAAATAATAATATCTTATTCTCAAAGTGTTCTTTAGTTTTTGGTGGCATTGAATTAATTAGCATTTTAGCGAATGACTCCCATGTATGGTTTTCAGGTTTTGTTATTTTATTATAGCCATTTATGTTACCGCTATCAGTAACATATAATGCTCCTGAATTAGCACCATTTACCCTCGACACTACCTTTGCCCATGTAGTAGGTTCTATTAAATGAAACAACCATAAACCTCTTCTTTGATCATCTCCATAAGGTTGGCATATTCTCATTTGATGAATAGATAACCCAGCTTTATGCATCACTTCGTATAATTCATTTATACGCTTATCTTCATTCTTTGCGTGATAAATCCAAACGTCTCTTGTCCTCCAATCGTAAATAGGGTAAGTATTGTAAACGTGTTCTGTTACTTTGGTTGTCCATTTGTAGTTTTTAAACTTCGTTTTTTTATCACTTGCAATTGTTCTAAATCTATTTAATGATTCATCGGTTCTGATTCCAACCATACAAGCGGTTGTTTGACCTTGTGAATACCACTCCCCAAATAAAGGAACAAACTCTTCAAACTCCATTCCTTCATTAAAGAAATCAAAGTAATTTACATCTGATATTGCAACGCTTGGTATCGGTCTAATCCAATTCTCTTCTTGTGATTTATCCCAACAAGTCCATTTAGGTTCGTAAACTGAAACTGCATTTCTTAAACTAATTGGAAGTGCCACCCAGTATAAATCAATTACATCTGAATATTGGTTAATCATTTCCTCGACATGGTTCATTGTTAATTCATATTGACCTTCAAGGTCGACAATCAATAAACCAAATCTTTTACCCATTCTTCGTGCAACATCTGCAGTAACATGAAACATTACTGTTGAATCCTTACCACCTGAGAATGATAAATAAACTTTATTAAATTCATTGAATATAGCTTCAGTTCTGTTTACCGCTTCTTCGTAAACGTTACAATTCAAGGGTTGTTTGAGTATGCTCATTTTGGTATATTTTAGTTATGAATTCATCAATGTTATTTTGTGCTATTCGATTGGCTATCTTTTGTTCTTTAGGGTCTAAATAACTCCATGCAATTCTTGTTATGTAGTTAGGTGCTAAATGTGAATAACAACAAGCTGCCTGTCCTAACCATGCTTTATGGTTTGTTTCCGGATTAGTAAGGTTTACTTTAGCTGAATTTACCCACCTATACAAAACCATTCTGCACTTGTCATTAAAACGGTCTTTATCTTTTAGTAGTGATATTGATTTTTGTATTAACTCTTCCTCACTTAAATAACTTGGAACGGTGGTGTTATAAAATCCATTCTTATAATCTTCCCACTCTGTGTACTTTATAAAATATTGCTTCTTCATACTTGGTTATATTTATATTCTTTAAAATCGTAATCTTCATCAAACCATATTACTTCTAAGTGGTTGTAAGGCTGGTTATGTTCGTCTTTCCAACGCTTTATCTTCTCTTGTTTTTCCTCTTCGCTTGAATAGTGGAAGATTGAAAAGCACCACTTTCGGTTGAGTTTGAATGTTATCTTGTACCATTTCATTTGTTAGGGTTTTAAAACACGGTTACCTATACACCGTAAGGTTGGTTTAATTAAAAAGGGAGGCTGTCTTTCTTTGGTGCTTCCGTCTTTTTGTCCGGTTGCCAAGTATCTACCGTCACGCTCACATCCTTTCCGTATTGGTCAGGCTCTTTTTTATCACTTACATTTAGCTTTAAATACTTCTTACCGTTGTACTCAAAGATATGTTCTTGTGGTAAGTCTGTAAGGCAGATTGAAACGCTTCGTAGGTTGTCGAATTTCTTCTTTCCGTTGCCTACATAAATTTTAACTTCACTCATTTTATTTGATTTAAGACACTTTCTAGTGTCGGGTTTATACTAACTATTACTTTTTACTTTACGTTCGTTAAATCGCTTCTAAACGTGCTTTTAATTCATTGTAATATACTCTACATTCTTCTATTCGTGTTTTCATCGCTTCGATTACATTATCATCGTAATCAATCAAGAACGCTTTTACTCTGTTTTTCTTCGGTATGTGTGAAAATTCGTGTTGCTTTCGCACTTCCGATTCCGTTGCTTCCGATATTTCAAGTTCTTTCTTTGCCCAAGCAGTTCTACGGATCTCATCCAAAACAATATCTTCTGGCGTGTCGATCAAACAGTAGGCAAGGATTCCGTTTTTACGACCTGTTAACCATAGATAACCCATGATTTGGTAGTAGTAGTCATTATTCGGTATCTCTTCCTCAAAGAATGGAAACGTTGCACCCGTCCAAGAACTTTTTACATCAAGAACAAATGTAGAAGTGATAACGTCCGGAGTGCCTTTGATGTAATCATTTGAAAAATACTCGTCGTTCTTAAACACGAACCCCAAATCTAAAACTTCATCCGCTAAAGCAATGGATTCATCCTCTACTAAGTTTCCTTTATCTAAGTAACGTGAATTGATTTCCTTTTTTATGCCGTACATCTCTTCGAGTAGTAACTCTTGTAGATAAGTTTTGGTAGTTTGTGAAAGTGTTTCCGACTTGCTTCGTGGGCTTGTCATGATACGCCCTAATTGTGATGCTCTAATCTTCATCTTGTAGATATTTAATAAATGGATATGAAAGCCAACCGAAAAGAAAAATAAAAGCAGGTAATTTTATAAAATAATTAAAACACATCAACGTTATAGTAATGATGAACGACATTGAAATCATATGAATTAATGCTTTTCTCATAAATTTTCGATTTTGTTTTTTACTTGCTCCCAATAGGTTTGACCATAGTCAATTTGGGTAGTCCCTGATTCGCTAATTGATATTTCATTAAGCACGCCGATAATCTCTTGAATTGCAATCAATGCACATTCTTTAGCATCAATTCTTTCAATTTCTCGTGATACGTTTATCATCTTATTAAATAATTCTTCTGCTTTTTCTTTTGGTGTCATAACAACGCTATTACTTTAGTTTGAGCATCTGTCAATTGAAAGGTAGATAACGCTTTCTTAAATGCTTCTTTGGTCATTTCACCTGAGTCTACTTTAGCAAGTCCAGCATCAAATCTAACTTGGTCAATAGTTGGTTTCTGATTCTTTACCGCTTCGGTTGCCGTGTTTGCATCGTCATCAACAGCTTGAAGAGACAATAACGCTTGAATAGTGTAGCGTCTAAAGTATGTTACTGCTGATCCAAGTTTCTGTGGGTCGGTAATATTCGGTAGTGCGATTTCTGAACTAACCATTTCTTGTGTTTCAGTATCTGTAATTACTGAACTTACACAGCCGTCTGTGATAGGTTGTAATAACACTAATCCGTGTTTATGTAGTACGGGTTCAACAACTTCTAAAATAGCGTTTAAATCAGCGTATTTGCTTTTAAAAAACGGATTATCTGATTTCTTACTAATTGATCCAATCTCTTGCTTGGCTTTCCACAGTTGAATGTAGATGTTTGATGACTTCGGAAGTGCATCTTCAAAGGTTTCTTTCTTCATAATTTTGGTTTTAATGTGTACAAATATACTAATTATTAACTTTACTTACAATTTCGGAGCGTAATTTTTGAAATGACCGCCAATTATCAGCTTTTACTATTCGCATTTCTAACTCGGTTAGCCCTCTCATTCCGTCTATACTTGCAATGACATCTTCAATATCCGCTTTTACGCACTTTAGAATGTCGTTGTAAATGTAGTATTCTATTAGTTTGAAGTCTTCGTAGTCTTTGCATTGCTCATAAACTTTATGGTAATGCAGAACTGTCGAATGGTCTTTATTGAATAACGAACCTATGTAAGACAAAGTCAGCTTTTGATGGGTAAGGTAGTGGCAAAGAATAACACGCTTATAAACAGATTCTCTCTTTCTGTTTGGTTTGTTTAAACCTTCCGATTGAATGTAGTCTTTTATTTTGTCTAAGTCGAAAATCATAGCTTTTCTATTTCGTGTTTTACTTGTTCCCAATATTGCTCCTGCTTTACTGTATGCACTATTGTTAGTACTTCATCAACTAATATCAATGATAATTCAACACATAAATTACCATCCCCGTCTCCTGTTACATCAATTTGTTTATGGAATAATTTACTCCAAATATCAACTGCTTTTTCTTTTGGTGTCATTTCTTCTTTATTAGGTTAAAAATATGTTCCGCTTTTTCGTTGAATGAAAGTCCTTTTCCGTGATCCGCTGAACTACTTACGCATATGAATTTTTTAGGTGTGTAGGTGTTGGCTTCCCAGGATACCTCTTTCGTGTTTTTGTTAAGCCACTTTTCAATTAGATTCTTCATACTCTTTGATTTTATTTATGGTTTTAAAATACGCTTGTAATAACCGTCTTTTTGCGGTCTCGTCTTGTTCGTCTTTTACTAGCTTCATTAACACGGATGCCGCTTGATGAAGTCTATACAGATTAATCAGCATTGCAACGCTTTAAGAATGTTTAACACTTGCTCCTCCGTTGCACCATTTGCTAAGCGATAACACTCGATGTACTTATTAGTGAATAATACTGTCCCGTCGATTGTAAAGTAGTCTAATGCTTTACCACCCTTCCACTCGAATCTGTAAAACTCAAGTTCGTACTTGTCTACTTTTACAAATCCTGCTTTAATTAACTCTTCCATGTTCTTTGTTTTTATAGGTTTTTAAATCGTGCGTTACCGAGTCGCACCCCTCGTTTTTTTTTATGCCTCTTCTACTATTTTAACTCTTTTAACTGAAAACTTAAACTTTCTAAAACGTTTAGCAGCTGCCATTGATTCAGCTTGAAAAGAATAGTTAATGTTTTTGATAGTTGCTGTTGAGTAGATTGCTGTGTAATTTTTCATAATCTTTGTTTTTTATTGTTCTGCCTTATTGACCTTACAAAGATATACAAAAGTTGATAACTTGCAAACTTATTCACAAAATAATTTGATTTATTTTCACTTTCTCAATGTTTACGGCATAAAAAAGGGTAGCAACCGAAGCCACTACCCTTAAAACCTAACAAAGAATATAGTGTGTAAATATAGTTAATTATTTTAGAACTCGTTCAATAAGCAATAAGAAACACCAACGCCATCAGGAATAAGTCCGAGAATCATTCTGTATTTATCCATGTCGTTGACAACTTGACAACCGGCTGACCATCCGTTCACAAGAGTTCCCGTAGTGTTGGCATTAATGTCATATGAGTTTGGATGCAAGTTAATACCAAAGAATCCTTCTTGCATGACGGGAGCTGGTTCGGCTTTATCGTCTTTATCTCCATCTCGCCACACTTTAATCTTTGCACCGATCTGAACTAAAGCGGTTATCTTTCCTTGATGCTTTGCTTTTCTCCAAAGTCCATAATACCATTCGTCAGCAACTGCCACCGCTGCACCTTTTGAATTGAACTTAGCATAGTTGCGTAAAACTGTAACGCCAGGATTAGTTGTAGCTGATGTAACGCAAATAAATTGTTCGCCTTTAAACAGGTAAATCTTATCGTCGAACTTGTTAGGCTCATCTTCTGTTGATCGTACACCTAACAACCAATATGAATCGGGAATAGATTTGAAAGACGGTAGGCTTTTAACCTTACTCAATAGCTGAACACTTGTATAGTTTTTAACGTTGCTCATAATCGTATATTTTTAATGAAGAATAAACCTCCCAAAACTACAATAGCAAAAACTACCCATATCCAAGGGTTTATATTCTCTGCCTTGACTTGTTTAGTCTCTTCCTTTGCTTGTTTTGTAATCTCTTTGATGATCGTTTCTTGTAGCCTTAGCGTGTCTCTTTCAAGTCTGTATTGATAACGTATCTCCTGACGTGTTAAAGGCACTATACGGTCATTATTTATCACAAGTGAATCGTAGTAATAATAGGTATTCGTGATTGTGTCGAATCTCTGAACTCTGACTGTGTCAATCTTACCGCATACACCGCCCTTTTCTTGGTATTTATCTAAGTGATAGGAAGCTGAACACCCAAATAGCATCATTATTAGTAGTGACGAAATTAAAGCTATCAGCATCCAATGGTTAAAGTCAATTCGTGGGTTCATCAGCAAAGAAATTTGTTAAGAATTTACCTATAACACCGATAGCGAAAAGCGATATTGACACCCAACTGTATCCGGATAACTCGGTAGGTATAGCAATAAGCGAAACACCTAATAAAGCATCACCTATCTTACGCATTCGCACTGGTGTTGGCTTGTAGTAATTACTCATTTTCATAGTTTTTTCTTTAGTTCGTGAACAAGTTCTTTAATGTCTTGACGCATTTCGTTAATCTTATTTTCAAAACCATCAAAACGCTCCTTTTGCACTTCAATAGATGTAGAGTTTTTGATTGTTTGCTTTTCAACTTCACGCAAATCTCGCATTGCAGAAGATAGAAAGTAGCCAATCATGGCAACCATTATTCCCCCAACTGTTGAAAGCACTCCGAAAATTGTAAGCATTACATCCATTATACTTCAATATTTTCTTGTTCTTCTTTCCATAGTTTATACTCTTCAGGTTCTTCGTCACTCCAAAAGAAACCATCACGCTCAAAGTCATGCGTGTTTTCGTCCATCACTTGACCATCAGGAAATACTACTTTCGTGTAAGTATTCCAATTTCCGTACTCGTCTATTCTATAAATATTATGCATAAGCTATTGTATATCCCTTACCCGTTGCGATTGCTGTCGGTTCGGTGTTAGTAAATGTTGGTAGTGTTATCGTTTGCGCTCCACTTGCTGTACCTAAAGACGTGAATAAGTCTTGAAGGTTTTGCCCTGTTACTTGTGACGCTCTAATATCAAAGCCTCTTGTAAGGTTAGGAAGAATTAAACGTTGTAATTTAGATGGTAATATAATAGGCAGAAGTTGTAATTGAAAAGTATTATTTGTGTTGGTCACGTTTGACAAATCACCTGTGAAAATTATTTCTGATAAAGAATAACAATTCCTAAATGCAAATGAAATATCTGTTAATGATATACCTACATTTAATGTTATAGCATTCAATGATTGGTTATTATCAACTATACCGAGTATTGAAGTGGCATTAGGGATATCTATTAAATTTATTTTGTTTAAAGCTATGCAATTTTGCAATAACGTGGCGTAAGAAGATACAATATTACTACTTATAGTATCTATTTCAGATATTAAAGAGTCTTTTAAAATGTTATTAAAAACTCCACTATTAAATGTAAAATTTAACGGATGCCCGTTAACATCCCTAATATCCCCAGTATACGATAACGCAGATGTTTTATTAGATGCATTTAAGAGATTATCATTTTTAAATATTCTTAATCTTTTTAATCCAAAAAAAGCATTAACATTATTTCCTGATAATATTGAGTTATCAATCAATAAAAATCTTTCGCAGTAAAGACCTATTCTTGTTGTTGTTGATTCACTTGATAAAAATATAGAATTTAAGGATGTTGCAGAAGTAATAATATCTAACCATCCACTGGCACATCCTTTTAAATGTAAAGTATTAGATATTAAATCAATGCCTATAACCCCCACAACACTCATATCAATTATAACCATCTTATAATTGCGACCATCAATATCAGTTATAACTGCACCGCCTAATGTGGCATAATCGTAAACGTGAGTATTTGAACCGTTAAGCATTGCTTGGCTGTTGCCATCTCCCCAATCTATTGTGTTTGTTCCCGCTGTTGTGATTGTTATCTCTACTGTGTTACTTCCTAAACCACTCTCAAACACCGCATACAACCCAACAAACCTATTATCACCTACATTAACTTTAGGTAAAGGTAGCCAATCAGGGTTGCGTTGCCAATGTGTATTAATGCTTACTTCAAAATCGTTACCTACTTGTGTAACGTTTGACGGTGTAAGCGGATTACCAAGTGAATCTTCTAAAGTTACGTTAACCGTTGCGCCTGCTGTTACGCTACCCTCTGAAACTCCGTTTACTTCTATGTCCGTGTTTGCGCACACAATAGGGTCAGGCACTTGAACTACAACTGAGCCTTCCGCTAAGATACTACCGATTTCTATTAACGTTCCATTCTCATATTCTACCGTATAAGTTGAATCTCCAATAGGTTGAGTTTCTGTACCACCGCTTTCAACAGTTACTGTATGCAATAGGTTGTTTTCAGAATCCGTGATTTCAACTGTGCCATCGGGGCTTACAACTGTGTAACTGCTACCACTTGGAACTGTTGCAATCAATACACCATCTTGATAGATTGATACCGGAGCGCATAATACACCCGTTACTTGGTCGAAATCGTAATCTTCCATTGGTAAACCACAAACCCCATCACGATCACGCATAGTAAAAGTGAATTGCATCTGATGACCTGCTACTTCATCACCACCACGATTGACAAACTTAGTTATGTTTGGCGCACCGACAACTTTACCAAATGATTGCCATCTTGTAGATGAACGAATGACCTGGAAGATATCTCTGCAAATTTGTAAAGTATCAGATTCAACTTCATTTAAGTTCGACCAATCTTTATACAACTTATCAGCCACATAAATAGTCAATAAAATACTTGATTGATTTCTGTCAAATGAAGCTGATGGGTAAAAGCTACCCATTAACGGGTAATTAAGCCTGTTTTGCTTATAAGCAACTAAGAAATCACCCCAATAAAAGCTATTTATTTGGAGATGAGTCGTGCTTATCTCTTCGAGTTCCTGTCTTAACTGATTTACGCTTTTGATCATCGTAGTGTTTCTCTAATTTTTCTCTGACTTTCTTACTTATTTTCATCACATAAATCTGATTCGAGTCCTTGTTTGTCCCTTGTCTGGCTGTATATCGCCTATTTCACAGGATGGATTCTCATATTCAGCATAAAGGTCGCAATTTCTACGTAAAAATCCAATTAATGCCACACGATAAACTTCTAAATCTTGCGATAAATCATCTTTTAGAAGGTTGTTTTCGCTCTGAGTTAACGGATTCATATGCTCATCTCTTGTTGTTCCTGCTGTTTTGGAGCGTATTTCGTATGTTAAAGGATTAATTACCCTGTAATCTACAGCTGCAATCATGTACGGAGTTATGTAATTCTCCAATAAATTATCCTCATCAGCGTTTAAATCGTTATTATCCACTCCTTGAAGCAATCTGTCGAATAAACTTGACCCTAAAATAGGTTTTAACATAGTGTCTTGAACCCTTGTAATAGTGGTCGAAATAATGTTATCCTCAACGTTATAGTTGGTATAACCTTTCTCCTTGATTGTGTCGATGTTAATTAAGTGTGCTGTCATAATTAATTCAATTGTTGGTAATACACTACACTTCCCGCTTTTGCCGTAATCGCACTA
>JABXJR010000214.1_pt1 | contig 11818 bp, 9 predicted proteins | sample 7431291 | NCBI WGS metagenome assembly JABXJR01 (sample SAMN14395756, study PRJNA613071) | wetland metagenome | isolation source: water samle H3 from high-altitude wetland | place: Chile: Salar de Huasco, high-altitude wetland | collected 2015-11-10 | reverse complement strand
GCCTGTTTATCGACAAGGGCCCGACCGTATTGGTACGCAACGCTGACGGCCGCGTCGACGTGCTGGAAGACGAGAACCCAGGCGCCTTCTACAAAGGCCCGATGGCGTTGCTGGTCAACCGACTCTCAGCGTCCGCTTCGGAGATTTTCGCCGGCGCGATGCAGGACTATCACCGTGCGCTGATCATCGGTGGACAGACCTTCGGCAAAGGCACCGTGCAGACCATCCAGCCGCTGAACCATGGCGAGCTGAAACTGACCCTGGCCAAGTTCTACCGGGTTTCCGGGCAGAGCACCCAGCACCAGGGCGTACTGCCGGATATCGATTTCCCGTCGATCATCGACACCAAGGAGATCGGCGAAAGCGCCCTGCCGGAAGCCATGCCGTGGGACACCATCCGCCCTGCGATCAAGCCGGCGTCGGACCCGTTCAAGCCGTTCCTGGCGCAGTTGAAAGCTGACCATGACACCCGCTCCGCCAAGGATGCCGAGTTCGTGTTCATCCGTGACAAGCTGGCCCTGGCCAAGAAGCTGATGGAAGAAAAATCCGTCAGCCTCAATGAAGTGGACCGCCGCAAACAGCACGCCGACATCGAGAATCAGCAGCTGGTGCTGGAGAACGCCCGCCGCAAGGCCAAGGGTGAAGATCCGCTCAAAGAGCTGAAGAAAGAAGATGAAGATGCGCTGCCGACCGAAGCAGACAAAACCAAGCCGGAAGACGACGCCTACCTGGCGGAGACGGGCCGGATCCTGCTGGACTACCTGAAGATCAGCAAACAGGTGGCCAAGCAGTAAATGATGGCGAATTAATGTGATCGCTCCTTGGAGTGTCATCATATAGACATCATTCTGTCGTGAAATGAAGGACCGCAGGCTCACCGCCTGCGGTCCTTTTTTTTCGATCGAGATCGCCATGACCATGACCGAACAGCTGAATGCATTGGGCTCTATCCTGGCTCAAGGCAGTTTGCACAGCTTGTTCCAACCGATCATCTGCCTGTCCGAACGGCGCATTCTCGGCTATGAAGCCCTAAGCCGTGGTCCGTCCAACAGCCCGCTGCACTCCCCCGTCGCCTTGTTCTCGGTGGCCGGCCAGGCGGGACGCCTCAGTGAACTGGAAATGGCCTGTCGCGAAAGCGCCTGCCGACGTTTCAGCGAGCAAAAGCTGCCGGGCAAGCTGTTCCTGAACGTCTCGCCGGAATCCCTGATGGAAACCGCCCATCAACCGGGGCGCACCCTGCAATTGCTGCATGACTACGGCATTCCTCCAAGCCAGGTGGTGATCGAACTCACTGAACAAACCCCCACCGACGATTTCGACCTGCTGCAAACCGCACTGCACCACTACCGCAACATGGGCTTCTCGATCGCCCTGGACGACTTGGGCGCCGGCTATTCCAGCCTGCGGTTGTGGTCAGAACTGCGGCCGGATTACGTGAAGATCGACCGGCACTTTATCGACGGCATCCATCAGGACGCACTCAAGCGCGAGTTTGTCGGCTCGATCCTGCAAATCGCCAAGGCGTCACGCGCGCAAGTGATCGCCGAAGGTATCGAACTGCCCGAAGAGTTGGCCGTGTTGACCGAAATGGGGGTGGACCTGGTCCAGGGCTATTTGCTCTGTCGTCCACAAGAACATCCGCCGCAGGAAGTGCGCCAGATGCTGCCCAAGCCCGACAGCGCCAACGTAGCGCTGAGTGATGAAGGCAGCGACCTGAGCGCCCTGCTCAACGAGCAACCGGCGATGGATCAGGACACCGCCACCGCCCAGGTGCTGGAGGCGTTCCGCCGCCAAGCCAACCTCAACTCCTTGGCGGTGCTGGATGGCCGTGGCCAACCGGTCGGCATCGTGCACCGGCATTCACTGTCGGACGCGCTGCTCAAACCGTTCGCCACCGACCTGTTTGCGCGAAAACCCATCAGCCGCTTGATGAGCACCGACTTCCTGGCCGTGGAACTGAGCCAATCGCTGCAACAGGTCAGCCGGCTGCTCACCAGCCGTGCGCGGCAACGCATCGAAGAAGATTTCATCATCACGCTAAACGGTGATTACTTGGGCCTGGGCCGGGTCATCGATGTGCTCAAGCTGATCACCGAACTGAAGATCCAGCAGGCACGCTACGCCAACCCGCTGACCCTGCTGCCAGGTAACGTGCCGATCCAGCAGTGCCTAACGCGGTTACTGCAACAGCAACGCGAGTCGGTGATTTGCTACGTGGATATCGACAGCTTCAAGCCATTCAATGATATCTACGGTTACGGGCGCGGGGATGAGGTGTTGCTGTGCCTGGCGCAATGCCTGAACGACCGGGTAGACCCCAGCCGCGACTTTGTCGGGCATATCGGCGGAGATGATTTCTTGCTGGTGCTGGGCCCGCAGGATTGGCGCAAGCGGCTCAACCAGTTGCTGGATGACTTCCACACCCAATGCCGACGCTTCTACCGCGCCGAGCACCTCGAGGCCGGCTGCTTCGTGGCATTGAACCGCCAGGGCGTGCGCCAGGAATTCGCGCTGCTGTCACTGTCCATCGGCGTGGTGCATTTATATCCACAGGCCTGTGGACAACTCGATGCCAGCCAATTGGCAGAATTGGCGTCGCAGGCCAAGCATCATGCCAAGGATATGGCCGGCTACAGCATCCATGTGATCGATAGCATGGAGATGTTGCCTCAGCCCCTTTAGGCCTCGGCAGACTCGGGGTATTCGTATTCAAACACCCGCACCACCTCGGAGGCGTGCCAGGACGCAGCGGCCACGCCATCGGACGGTCCGCTGAAACGCCCAAGGCGCTCCACACACTCAAAGAAACCGGTACGCGGCAGGCGGCTGGCGCCTTGGCTGATCACCAAGGAGCTGCGCAGCGGCTGCTCGGCCTTGGCGTCCAGCGCGGCCAGGTGTTCCAGGGCGGCAGCCAAGGTTTGCATGGCCGGCGTGGGGAACTGCAGGCGCTCCAACAGCGCGCGGTAGGTCAGCAGATGGCGCTGGCGCCGCGCCTGGTCCAGTTCGTTGAGTAACCCATCCCAGTGTTGACGGCTGATACGTAGGCTCAAGATTCATCCCTCCAACCTGCAACGCCCAATTCCCAGGCCAAGCTGCGGCGGATCGCGGCATCTGGCTGGCGTTCACCACTTTCGATCAATGCGAGGTACGAAGGGCTGATGCCCACCGTGCGGGCCAGGGCTTCAATGGCCAGGCCTTTGGCTTCGCGCAAGCCACGCAGGTCCGCCAGCGGGCGCAGGTCCTGTGGTGGTGCGGCTTGGGCGGTAGAAGAAGGTGCTTGAGTCGGTGGTTGCTGACCGGCAGCTTTTAGCAGCGCCTGGTACTGATCCCATGGCAACACCGCGTATTCGGGCTCGCCGTTCCGTGAAATTATCTGAATATCCATGACTGCCCCGTAGGATAACAACACTCACTAAGTAAGCTCTTTCCTTAGGAGTGTAATCCTAACAGCCACAAAGGTCGCAGGGGGATATCCGCGTCATCCATTTTTTTGCGGGTTTTCCTTGGCCAACAAGGCCGGTGTCGCAGGCAAACGTTCCACCACTGCGAGTTTTTCCGGGCGCTGCGCGTCACGCCACGCACGAAAGGCGCTCAACTCACCGTCCAGGGTCTTCATGACCCACGCCAGTACAGCAATGTCATCGAGCATGCCGAACACCGGGATAATGTCCGGGATCGCATCAATCGGGCTGAGGAAATACATCAACCCCGCCACTACCGAGATCAGCGCCTTGGGACTGATAGCCCGGTACTCACCGCGCCAGTAGGCCAGGCACAGGGCCTGTAACAGTTTGAGATCGTCCTTGAGCTTGCCCAGCCGGCTACCCTGGTTCGAGCTCTTGGCGGCGACGGCAAACAGCAGGGTTGGCAAACGGCCACGGCCAAGCAAGCGTGCGGCCATGGGCAGGAAACGGGTGAAATTGAAGGGTGGTTTCATTCGTCACTCCAGTTCCAGGCGGTCGAAAATGTTATCCACACAAATTGTGGATAACCTTGTGAACAGAGCCCCTTTTACAGGCTGAAAGCCACGGTTTACAAGGCCTGCAGTTAGATCGGGCGTTTTTTGCGCACATAAAAAAAAACCCAAGATTTCATTGACTTGGCGTTGATGTGCGGCTACCCGTACTCGAGTGTTATATCAGACTGTTACCCGCCACGGACGTTCGGTTGGATTCATGTAGTGAGCGGGCTTGCCCCGCGCTGGGGGGCGAAGCCGCCCTAAATCCAGGCACCTCGGTCGTTCTAAGACACTGAGGCGGTCTTATTGGGGCGGCTTCGCCCCCCAGCGCGGGGCAAGCCCGCTCACTACAACACCCGTCAGGGCTGCAGAAACAACAACGCCCCGTCGAGACGGGGCGTTGTGTGTTCAGGCGCCGATTACTTCTTGGCGGCTGGTGCTGCAGGTGCGTCAGGGGCTTCAGCCTTGGCTGGGTCCTTGATGGCCAGCAGTTCCAGGTCGAATACCAGCACGGAGTTGGCTGGAATCGCCGGGCTCGGGCTCTGAGCGCCGTAGGCCAGGTCGGAAGGAATGTACAGCTCGACCTTCTCGCCGACGTGCATCAGTTGCAAGCCTTCGACCCAACCTGGGATCACACCGCTGACCGGCAGGTCAATCGGGCTACCGCGATCCACGGAGCTGTCAAAGGTAGTGCCGTTGGTGAGCTTGCCGGTGTAGTGAACAGTCACGACATCAGTCGGCTTAGGCTGTGCGCCGTCGGCTTTCTTGACGATCTTGTACTGCAGACCGGAAGCGGTGGTGACGACGCCGTCTTTCTTGGCGTTGTCTTCGAGGAATTTCTTGCCGGCGGCTGCCGACTCTTCGCTCATTTTGGTCATGCGTTCTTCAGCACGTTTCTGCAGTGCTGCAAACGCTTCAACCAATTCGTCGTCTTTGAGCTTCTGCTCTTTTTTGCCGACGGCATCTTCGATGCCTTGGGCTACTGCTTTGGAATCCAGGTCATCCATGCCTTCTTGGGCAAGGCTCTTGCCCATGTTCAGGCCGATGCCGTAGGAAGCCTTCTGCGCCGGGGTTTTCAGCTCTACGCTGGTCTGCGAATCACAACCCGCAAGTACCAGGCTAACCAGGGCCACCGCCGCCGCCAACCGATGCTGTTTCATGCTATTTCCTTGTTCATGCGCCAAAAGGGCAATCGAATAAAGTCGCGAGCTTATCAGGCGGCCACGACCAATGGCTACCGGCATCTGAGCAGGAGTTTTCCGATAAGTTCACGTGTTTAAAAGCATTTTCATTCATGATGAGGGCCCGCGACGGATCGCGGGACAACCCCTGACAGCGCTCATGGCCACTTGCCGCACCTGTGGCGTGGTGGCATAACAGCGCTACAACTCGACAAGGATAGTTATCTTGCGCATTTTTTCCCGTGTTTTATTCCTGATATTCACGCTGCTGGGCATCGCCCTGGCCGTGGTGATCTATTACACCCTCAACCCCAAGCTGCCGGACTACGTGCCCGTGGAGCAGGTGCACTACCAGGACCAATGGAGTGCCGCAGACCGCCAGACCTACTACTTCACGCCCCAGGGCACTCAGGTAAAAGGCCTGCACTACGACTGGTTCACCGCCCTGGAACTGCCGTTTTCCGGGCAACGCTTTGCCACTCCGCAATACCTGGCGCGCTTCGGTTTCCTGGTGGACCCCAAGCAAGTCCCCACGACTCAAAACCCCGGCAACCTGCCTGTGGGTTTCGCCCGGCATAAGAATGCCGGCAGCAATGCCGAGTACCTGGACATCACCTGCGCCGCCTGCCACACCGGCGAGCTGCATTTCAAAGGCCAAGCCCTGCGTATCGACGGCGGTTCGGCCCAGCATGTGCTGCCATCCAGCGTTCCTACCTTGCGCGGCGGAAGTTTCGGCCAAGCTTTGGTTGCCAGCCTTGCAGCGACTTATTACAACCCGTGGAAGTTCGACCGCTTCGCCCACGCGGTGCTTGGGCACGACTACAACGATCACAACAAGCAGCAACTGCGCGAGGACTTCAAGCGGTCGCTCAACCAGTTCCTCAAAGTCGCCTGGAACGACACCCACCGTGGCCTCTACCCCACCGAAGAAGGCCCCGGTCGCACCGACGCATTCGGCCGCATCGCCAATGCCAGCTTTGGCGATGCGATTTCGCCGGACAACTATCGCGTCGCCAATGCCCCAGTGGACTACCCACACCTGTGGGACATCTGGACCTTCGACTGGGTGCAATGGAACGGCTCGGCCCAGCAGCCCATGGCCCGCAACATCGGCGAAGCCCTCGGCGTCGGCGCAACCCTGACCTTCTTCGACAACGCCGGCCAGCCGCTGCAGGGCGACGCGCGCTACCCTTCCAGCGTGCGTGTGCGTGACCTCAACCTGATCGAAGAAACCCTTCAACGCCTCAAGCCGCCCACCTGGCCAGAAGACCTGTTCGGTGCCATCAACAAGCCCCTCGCCGCCCAAGGCCGTGCGCTGTTCACTGAAAACTGCGCAGGCTGCCATGTGCCCAGCGTCACGCAGGAAAACGGCCGCCCGGTGCAGCAGCTGAAAATGCTGCCGGTGGACTACATTGGCACCGACCCCGGCACCGCCAGCAACATCGCCGACCAACGCTACGACCTCAGCGCCCTGCAATGGGACCCGGCGGAATTGGCCAAGCTCAATGTCGACCTCCACCCGACACCGACCGAGCCCCTGGACCTGAAGAAAATGTCGGTGGCCAAGGGCCTCGCCTACGTCACCGCCTTTGTCGAAGAGCACGCCTACCGCGCCGCGGGTGTAACGCCGAGCGAACGCCCAAGCCTGGACGGCTTCGGCCTGCCCATCGGCGTGCGCGAACTGCGCGCCTACAAGGCCCGGCCATTGGCCGGCGTATGGGCTACCCCGCCGTTCCTGCATAACGGTTCGGTGCCGACGATCTACCAGTTGCTCTCGCCCCAGGACGAGCGCAGCACCACCTTCTATAAAGGCACCTTCGCCTACGACCCGCGCCACTTGGGGTTTGAAACCGGCGCGTTCAAGAATGCCTTCCTGTTCGATACCAAGATCACCGGCAACCACAACAGCGGTCACGAATTCCGTGCTGGCAAGCAGGGCAACGGCGTGATCGGCCGTGGCTTGCTGCCGCAGGAGCGCTGGGCGCTGCTGGAATACCTCAAAGTGCTGGGCGGCCCGCTGGAGCAACAACTGCCATGATGATTCGATCCCCCTACGACCGACCTTCCCTGCTCGCCCGCCTGTGGCTGCGCATCGGTGCATTTCTCGGCAAGACCCTGCTGTGGCTGCTGGGCCTTGGTCTGCTCGGCTGGCTGGGCGCCACTGCCTGGTACGCCTGGCAGCACAGCGGCCCGGTGTCGCCCAATGAACAGGTTCCGCCCGGTGAAGCGGCGATGACCCAGGGCATCATCCAGACGGCGGTGCGCATCGTTGATCAGCATCGCGAAGGCACGCGCTACCTGCGCGATGCTCACGCCAAGGCTCATGGGTGTGTGAAAGCTGAAGTCAGCGTGCTCACCGGTCTCGACCCCGCATTGCGCCAGGGCGTATTCGCCGAACCGGGCAAGACCTGGCAGGCAATGATGCGGCTGTCCAACGGCAACGCCTACCCACAGTTCGACAGCATCCGCGATGCCCGAGGCATGGCGATCAAGCTACTGGACGTACCGGGCAAGCAGTTGCTGGCCGATCAGCAAACGCGCTCAGAGCAGGACTTCGTGATGTTCAGTCACCCGAACTTCTTCGTCAGCGATGTGGCCGAATATGCGCAGAACATCGGCGCTCAGGCAGATGGCAAAAAAGTGCTGGCGTTCTTCCCCAAGGTCGACCCACGCAGTTGGCAAGTGCGTCACTTGTTTATCGCCCTGGCAACCTTGGCACCCGCCCCGGCCAGTCCGACACAGACCACGTACTTCTCCGTATCGCCCTACAAGTTCGGTGCGGCCAACGCCAAATTCCGTGTCGCCCCAGACCCACAAAGCTGCCCGGAATACGCGCTGCCCAAACAGAACCAAGACCTGCCGAATTTCCTGCGCAGCGCCTTGAATCAACAGCTGTCCACCGACCGCGTAGCAGCGTGTTTCGTGTTGCAGATCCAGCGGCAAAACCCGCAGAAGTTCATGCCGATCGAGGACACCAGCATTGAATGGAAGGAAAGCGATGCGCCGTATGAAACGGTGGCCAAGATAAAAATTCCGGCCCAGGACTTCGATACTCCAGAACAAAACCTGGCGTGCGATAACCAGTCGTTCAACCCGTGGTTCGGCGTCGCGGAACACCGCCCCATCGGCGGTATCAACCGCTTGCGCAAGGCGGTGTACGAAGCGGTCAGCGATTACCGCCACAGCCGCAACGCGCGGTAAAGAGTGCGTAACAATGGGCCCGGCGCCGTAAGGTTTGCGTCGGGTCTATTGAGCCGTTTTCATACTGCCTCTACCGTGAATTCCTACCCCACAACCTGTAGGAAATCACCGTGGAAAGCTCAACCCTCGGCATGCTCGTACTGACCATCATCGCCGTATTCGGCACTGCGTCTTTTTGCTTCGAGCACTTGGCAACGCGCCAGACACGCAAGAAAAAAACCAAGTAGCCGTCACGCCTTGCTGTCGGGCGTCGGGTCGCTGATCACCAGGTCCTCAGGGATCTCATCGACCCGTGGATCGAGCACCGCCGCCATGGCACCCATCGGATGTTCCGGCATGGCGACGTGATGCAGTGGCGCACCTTCGACCAGGTATTCGCCGGTGACGTGCTTGGGTTGTACACGCCAGATCAACAAAAGCGCGCAGGCCGAAAACAGCATGTAGAACGCGCCGTGGCCGTAGCTGTTCATCAGCGCACCACTGAGCATCGGCCCCAGGCTGGCACCGATGCCGTGGGTGGCGAGCATCATCGCGCTCAAGGGCACGCGGCGCGGTTGTTCAACATTGTCATTGGCCAGCGCTACCGCCAACGGGTACAGGGTGAACAGCAGCAAACCGCTGAGAAAACCAAACACCAGCAACAGCGCGTATGGCAGTTGCACCAGCCCCCACAACGGAATCACCAGCAGCCCTAATGCAAGCGCACAAAAGCGAATCAGCCGGGACCGGTCAATGCGGTCGGACAACCAGCCAATCGGCCACTGGCCACACAACCCGGCAAAGATCGACACCGCAACAAAGGTACTGGCCTGGGCGGTACTCAAGCCGTTGCGTGTGGCGAACACCGGGGCCAGGGCGTAAAACGCACCGATCATCAGGCCGGTGACAAACACCGTGGTCAACGCCTGGGGCACTCGTCGCCAGAAAAATCCGACTTCCAGTGGCGCCGCCACCAGTTTTGCCGGGTGCAAGCGCTTGGTCATGGTCACCGGCAACAGGCAGGCGGCGAAGCAGATCGCGACAATGATCAACGGTTTGAAATCCAGCTCCGGGCGCCAGATCAACACGCCCTGCCCCAGCATCAGGCCCAGGGACACCGCCACCATATAGCCGGCGAACACGGCGCCGCGCTGGTTGTTTTCCGCCTGCTCGTTGAGCCAGCTTTCAATGACCATGTACTGGTTCATCATCACCAGCCCCATCACAAAGCGCAGCGCCAGCCAGAACTCCAACTGCTCGAACAGCACATGCAGCAACACGATGATGGTGGCAGCCCCCGCGCAGGCCACATACGAGCGCACATGCCCCACCCCGGCGATCATGCGGTGGCCGAACTTGGCGCCGCACACCATGCCCCCGTAATACGCGGCCGTCAGCGCGCCGATCCACAGTTCGTTGATGCCCTGGCTGCTCAGGCGCAGGCCAATAAAACTGAAGAACAGCCCGTTACCGGTGAGCATCAGAATGGTCGCGCTGTACAGCGCGGGGAAGGTCAGGAAAGTCAGGTTCATGGTGGCTCAGAGGGGGTTGTTCATGCTGCCGGCATTGGCCAGCAGCCATTGACGAAAACTGCGCGCCGCCGAAGGCGGATTGCGATGGTGAGGTTGCATCAGGTGCAGGCGGCCACGGCTGTGCATGGTGTGAGGTAACGCCATCTGCAGACGGCCGGAAGTCAGCTCACCTTCCAGTAGGCTTTTCCAGCCGAGGGCAACACCATGGCCCATGACCGCCGATTGCAGCAGCAACTGGTAGCTGTTGGTGCGCAACGCATGGCGCGGTGTGTAGTAGTGGGCGTCGGCGTCGGCGAACCAGTCGGTCCAGGTCAGCCAGTCGTGGTAATGGTCCTCCACAATCAGCAGGGTGTGGGCGTGCAGCAGGTGGTGCACATCGTGAATCGGGCCGTGGCGCTCTATATAGCCTGGGCTGCATACGGTGATCACCTGCTCGCTGTCGAACACCGGCGACAATTCCAGGCCATGGGGCGCTGGCAATTCGTCGAGGTGATAGAACAGGCCCAAGTCATATTCGCTCACATCCAGATGGTTGGGGCTTTCGCTGCACAGGATGCGTATATCCAGGTCCGGGTGCTCACGCTGGAACTCCGGTAACAGGCCGGCGAGCCAGATCGAGCTGATGGTCGGCGTACTGGCCAGGGTCAATTGACGGTCGGCACCGCGACGCCGCAACTCGGCCGACTCACGGCCGAGTTCACGCAGCAGGCGCTGGATGGTGCGGAAGTAACGCACGCCCGCAGGCGTGAGGCTCAGCCCCTGGGCCAACCGGTAAAACAACGGGCGGGCCAGGTCTTCTTCCAGGCGCTTGACCTGGCGACTGACCGCGCTCTGGGTCAGATTCAGTTCATGGGCGGCCTGGGTAAAACTCAAATGGCGGGCCGCTGCTTCAAACGTTTGCAGGCAATTGAGCGGAGGAAGATCGACGTTTCGGCGCGACATGAGCAATTCCAATGGCAAAAGCGGGCCTGGGTTTCCCCGGGCCCGCAAAGATCACGATGGCAGGCATCCTGCCAGTTGCTCACTCACAGCGCGACCCTGGCCACGCGCTTGCTCCACTGGCGGCGGTGTTCCAACTGGCCGTTTTCCCAGGCCGTCTGCTCGGCTTCGACGTAGAACCACTCGGCATCGGCGTGCACGCTCAAGCGACTTTCCACCTCGACCATCCACTCACCGCGGCCTACACGGTAATGCCACTGGATATCCGCTTGGGTCGACAACGGGTCCCAAGGCAACGTGCGGTATTGCTCGGTACAACACTGGTCTACCGACAGGCCGTGGTCGGCAAAACGCACCGCACCCAGGTCGTCTTCGATCTTCACGCAGACTTCGCCACTGCCCACATCTTCGATCAGCGTGCGTTTCGGCGCAGCGGCGCGCAGCACTTCCAGGTTCGCCGGCGTCGCCGATTGCGGAGCTTCGAACGGGCAGTCCACCGCCTCGCCGATAAACACCGGCAGTTGCAGGCGTTGCAGTGCGGGCTGCAAGGTCAGGGTGGTCAGCTCACGGCTCGGCCACAGTAACGGGAAACTTGCTGTGCTCAACGCCAGGCGTAAACGGTAGCCCGCGGGCAGGCGCATGCCGATGTGGTCCAGGTTTAAATTCACGTCCATCGGCGCCCCCGGGACTACAGGGGTTACCTGGGAAAAGTCTTCACGCAGCGTGAGATTCAGCACGCCATAGCTGATCTGCGTAACGTGACCATCCGGTGCGATTGCATTCAATCGAGCGACCAATTGCCCGCACGTGGTATCGCTGGCCAAGCGTAGCGTGAGGCGAGCGTCGCCCAGCAACGCGAGAGGTTCGGTCAGCGGTTGCGAGTCGAAGCACAGCGAATTGGCGTCGTCGCGGCGTTGATCCGTCGGCCCATCGGGGCCAAACCAGATTGCACAGTATTCGCCCTGATGCAGGCCGGGGGTCAGTGGCGAACAGATACTTTGTAGCGTGGCCAAGGGTTCTGCGCCCGG
>JABXJR010000213.1_pt1 | contig 11835 bp, 9 predicted proteins | sample 7431291 | NCBI WGS metagenome assembly JABXJR01 (sample SAMN14395756, study PRJNA613071) | wetland metagenome | isolation source: water samle H3 from high-altitude wetland | place: Chile: Salar de Huasco, high-altitude wetland | collected 2015-11-10 | reverse complement strand
CCCAACCCCATTCAGCGCCGCCACGCCCTAGACGAATGCATAGCAGCCGAAGATCGCGGCCAGAACACGAGATACCACCACAACAGGAGCCATTACTGACAGGCTCACCAGCTGTAGCTCAGCTTGGCGGTGAGTTCTCGGCCCGGATTGTAGTAATCCGCAGTTCCGGAGCCCACGACATGCTGCTCATCCAAAAGATTACTGACATTGACCGCCAGATCCGTGTCCTTGGCAATCTGGTAATTGAAGGCTGCATCAAACAAGGTCGTCGCCTCGCTCTCGCCGGTGTCATTGAAATACCTTGAACTGAACCGTCAGCCCAAGCGAAAGAGCAGGATTGCGCTGTTCTGGAAATCCAGCCAAGCTCTTCTGAGGAAACGAATAGCTGCGGAGTCGTGGGTATGCCGTTCTCTCCAAAGCAGCCATCGCTTAGCACCCAAGCATGCAAAAAGATCAGCATAGACGCTCGCAGGTATGACGCAGGAGGGGCAAGGCGCAAATATATAAACTGCTTTATATCAATAATATACAGGTCTTATGTCCTGATTTTCCTTAATCTCGGCATAATCCTTACATTAACTAGCAGGAAATTAAATGTTAAAAGCCCTGCGTGCATCTAGCATGTGGAGTTTTTCTCCTTGCAGCCAGCCGGCAACGATAGGCATGCGCATTTAATAGCTCATTGTGAGTATCCGAATAGACGCTTGCCAAGGACACCATCTTGAACATACGAATGTTCTTGAAGTTGAAGATGGCGATCTAGCAACGGAAAATCTTTCCTAGGGAAACCCCCTAAAAAACGGTACAAGGTTTCATAGCCTGCCCTGTTGATATATGGAAAAATCGCTGCCTTATGCAGGTCTCTTGGGATCAGCATCCCGCCCCTTCTTTTCTCACACAGTTTAGTAAATATCAAAAACCTTGAGTAGGGGATAATCTCCAGTAGTGATGCGGTTAAGACCAAACTACCAAATCTACTTGATGGATCGGCCGTGGACGCCCCCAATAATATACTCTGCTCAAAAGAGCTTGCGTCGGGTGCTCGTGCATCTTTCCTCGTTTGCAAGTGGATTCTAGCGATTCCGCCTCTACTACCACGAAAGGGACATTGAAGGAAAATATTGAATAGCCTATAAAATAAATCGTGCAATGTAGGTTGTTGATTGTCTCTACTGATCAGAGCATGCTCAATCTTTGTGAAGGTACTTGAGCAAAAACGAAAGAATAGAGTTTCCTCTATGGAGGCATTGTTTGATATCGAATTGCAGCTTTGGACAAACGCATCCCATGCCCTTGAGTAACGCGGTGTATCAACTAGTCTCACCAACTCTCGATCATGGGCAGCGCAGACACAAGAATAAATGTAACACCAGTCCTTCCGCCATATAGGCAAACGACCATTCGCCACATCATCGCGTAAGCAATCAGGGCAAAAAAAACGGCGATACCTCCATTCGACTAATTTATCGCCTCGAAGGCAAAAAAAATTTCGTAATAGTTCAGGGGTAATGTCCCCGGCTACACAACTTAATCGCTGGCTGGCGGATAAGAATTCTGAGTCTGGGTCCGAATATTTGATCTCCACACCCTCCCACCAATACGCTGGGCGTTCTGTTGATGATAATCGAGGGAAGCCAGCGGCGTTTGGATTAATGCTGCATCGAAACAACCAAGATGAAAGTGTTTCTTCAGAACTTGGTGTTGGCAAGCCAGAGAAACTCACTACTAATAGCCCCAAGGATTCTTGTTTGCTCGCCGCAGCATATCAACATCCACCTTCTCCCCCCCCATTTTTATGGCATAACAGGCAGCCGCCCTTATCAATTCGAGTGTTTTGTCCATGCGCCCATTCGACATAGATAAAATAGTGCCTACCATCTCCTCAGAGTACAAATGTGATGGCTGTTTTAGCGGTAGGGACTCCTCTACCTCCAAGAGGAATGACCTGAACTCCTCACTCTCTATCCAGTCATCAAGAGCAACTTCGTGAAAACGTCTCTTAAATTCATAATTGGATTTAAGTGCGTTGCGCGCACTAGCAGTGCCAAAGCAAAATAGTTTCAATCCATATTCAGGGCCGAGCAGCTTTTTAAGAATAGACATGTTAAAACGCTGCTCTTGCTTCGAGCGTAGCAGTGCATCATGAAACTCGTCGATCACCAGCCCCCAAATTTGCCTCAGCCTAATAACCTCTCTAATCTCGCTTGGCAGGTCAGAGCTACTTCGGCGACTTGAGCCAGAGCCAACTGGTATTCCGAGCGCTAAAGCTATCTCATCTTTAAGGCTTTTTTTGGTATCTATTTCTGGGGATGCAGCCAAGGAGACAAAAATCAACCCTGCACTCCTTTTTACATGGTTTGGAATCTTAGATATTATAGCCGTCTTTCCAGAGCCACCTGGGCCAACCACAAGCAAAGCAGGCGCACTCATACGATCTGGTACATCCGCGATATTATTCATCATGCGAAAAACAGCTGCACTAGAGTTATTGTTCACCCATATTTCTTGATGAATTAAGGCTATTCGCGTATCAATATTAGAAGACAAATATTTTCTGATGTCCGACCGGACGTGCTCATCACTCATGACTCATCCCCAGGTCGAAATTTTTTTGGAGAGGCTGAATAATTTGGCTTGATATGTTCCCTGTCAGCGTTAAAGCTACTACTTCTAGGATTTGGATTTGCCTCAGTATAGACTTTTTCAGCGGCCTCTCGGCGTCTTTCCTTCTGCGTTAACTTTTTACTTTCCTCTTCAATTTTTTGCTTCCCTCTGTAGGCTTTTAACCCGCCATCACTATCTATGGCTCCGATGCGGACTGGGTGACGATAGAGCTTGCCGGCACGATATTCCTCATAGGTAGGAGCCTCAACGGTTACGTCAGACAGGTGTATTGGGCAAAATTGGCCATCCAATTTCACCCATACAACATTCATATCGTACGGGTCATATTTGACTATGACATTTCTAGTCCCCACATGAGACCCCAATATAGGATCCCAATAAACTTGGCCATGCAAATTAATGCCACCAGGATTAATTTTTCGGTCTTCTTGAGGCATGAACCAAATCTTTAATTGCTCGGAATTCAAGCCTGCCGGGGGGTAAGGAAGCCCTCCGTTGGGCGCGAAATAGTTTGTCCACGCTTGTCGCGGGCTACACTTTAATGCGCTATGAACTGTTGAGTGATAGACAACTACTTCGCGAGAGAACCAGCGAAAAAAATCAGAGAAGGTCATGGTTGCATTTCTTTCGCTGTTAAGTCCTCTGCGCGCAACAGAATTTGACATTGTAGTCCCCGGCAAGAAATGCACCTTAGTAGTCATGAACGTGCCTATCAGCCGTTCAACATGACCGCCAAAATGTTTTCTTCCTACAGGTCGGTATTCGGGGGAAATCCCAAAAGATTCACACCCTACTTTAAATTTTGGGCTGGTGAACTCTGCGGCATTGTCCATATGAAGGACTTCAGGCTTTCCATAGTAGGGGTAGTCTTCTGGATCCAAGCCAACACTTGCCGAAAAGTTTACTTTAGGAAGGACAGAATGACTAAGAGCGCAAGCCACTGAAACAGTAGACGGGACGTAAAGGCTAAGATAGTAACCAAGAATAACCCTGGTATAGACATCAATTACAATTGTCAGCCACGGGCGTCCAATAATATTTATGCGATCATCAGCCAACAGAATTATATCGACGAGGGTGTGATCCATCTGTACCCATTGCAGCGGCCTTTCAAGATTTTTTTTACCCGGGCGAGCTGAAAATTCTTGCGTCGCGGCATCAGGACCTTCTTTAATTCTCATTCTTGTTTTTTCTGAGAGGATTAAGCGTACACGCCTCAATACCGTATCTTTGGAAGGGCATGAAAAACCTTGCTCCTTACATGCAACATCCACCTCGCTCCACACTTTGCTGTAGCTGGCTCCTTTCGACTTGAATTTTTTAGCAGCCTTGAAAATTATGACCTCAACCGACTCATCCAGTCTCGTAACGCCTTTCTTGACACCCCGTGTCTGCGCAATTAAAGATAGTGGGCCTACGTCAGCGTCAAAAATTTTAGCCAAACGATAGAAGTAACTCTTTGATACACCCAGTAAAGAACAGTACTTAGTGACTACCCCTCCCTCAACCTTCCACTTTCTGATAATTTCAAAACGCTCAGCTGCCAATGAAAGTTGATCAACGGTGTAATCATTGACATTCAAACCCTCCCCATGATCACTACCATTAATTGCCGTAACACTAGGGATTCGCTGAATGTCGCGCGCCGACACCAGTATTACTTCACCAGAGTCGACAATTGTTACCCTTATCGTTTTGTCACTAAATACCTGTTTGACTTTCGCAACTTTTCCCTTGGCGACAATGAGTTCCCCAGGGGTTAGCTGATTTGCCATGGATGTACTCTCCACAACGCTAATCTAGGCGAAGTCTGCCGAGCGGCGACTTACATCAGTCTCTATCAACGATCGAAATTGGCTGCCGAACACGATACGACGTCACGTTCAAAAAATAGACTATTGCTAGCTTTTCTGCCGCGTCAGTCTATTTTTTAAAAGTTAATCAAGGTATGTGATTGATTATTAGAGATAAATGATATTCTTTTTTTTGATCGGGCATCACACCTCATTAGTGACGAAGCATCATCTACACCCTGAGGAATCATCGTTTGTCCCCGCTACGGCGCTGAAATCTAATCCATCGCAAATAACTAACAAAAACGACTGCGATGGAGCAGATTCAAACATGACCCCTACGTATTCCTTGTTGACCTTGGGCGCTTCGATCCTGTTGATCGTCGTGCTGATCGGTAAATTCCGTGTCCATCCGTTCCTGTCACTCATCGCAGCAAGCCTGCTTGTGGGCGTTGGGACAGGCATGGCGCCCACGGCAATCATTTCGGCATTTGAAAAAGGCATGGGCAGCACGCTCGGCTTCCTTGCCGGCATCATTGGTCTAGGCAGTATTCTCGGCAAGCTCCTTGAAGAATCTGGCGGCGCCAAGCGCATTGCGACGACGCTCTTGAACGTGTTGGGTGAAAAAAATGCGTCTTGGGCCATGATGCTGGTCGGGTTCATCGCCGGTATTCCGGTGTTCTTCGAGGTTGGATTTGTCCTCCTGATTCCGCTGATTTACGTTGTCGCCCGCCAAACCCGGATCAACGTGTTGTACCTCGGTGTGCCGTTGGCCACTTCGCTGATGGTGGTTCATTGCGTTCTCCCTCCGCATCCGGCTGCCACGGCCATCACCGGGATGCTGAATGCCGACATTGGCAAAGTGATTCTCTACGGGCTTATCGTCGGCCTGCCGACCGCTGTGATTGCCGGGCCAATCTGGGTAAAACTGACCTGCGCTCGGCAGGCACCCGAGGGTCAGGCGCTGTTCCTGGCCGCCCGTAGCGATGTGGTCATTGACGACAGTCAGGCACCCAGTTTCGGTATTGCCATGGTAACGGTGCTGTTGCCGTTGGCCCTGATGGTTGGCAAGACACTGGCCGCGCCTTTATTAACGAAAAACTCGATGGCGCTGGAGTGGGTCTCGTTCATCGGTAACCCGCTGATTGCGCTCGCGCTGTCGATTTGTTTTGCGTACTGGTCCCTTGGCCTGCGACGCGGACTGGGCATGAGCGCCCTCCTCGATCTGACCAACCGTTGCTTCCCACCACTGGCAGGCATTCTCTTGGTAATTGGCGCTGGCGGCGCGTTCAACGACATGCTGGTCGGCAGTGGCATTGGCAAGGTACTGGCGGACGTGCTGGTACAGTCGCACATCAATCCGATCATTCTGGCGTGGCTGATCGCTGGGTTGATGCACTTCGCGATCGGCTCCGCCACGGTCGCCATGATCAGTACGGCCGGCATGGTGCTGCCAATCCTGGGCCAGCACCCTGAATACAGCCCAGAGATCCTTGTGATTGCCATCGGCGCAGGTGCGATTGGCTGGACGCATGTCACGGACTCTGCGTTCTGGGTGGTGAAGGAGTACCTGGGTATTTCCTTGTCCGAGGCCATCAAGAAATTCACCGGCGCCACCATCCTCGCCTCCTCCGTGGCGCTGGTATTTACCCTGATACTTTCCAGATTTGTGTGATGCCCCCCTCTCCACCCACCACTTTTCGCAAGGGAATCCCCATGATTCACGGCAAGACACTCGACGCCTGGTATGCAAGCCACCCCGTTATCGAAGCACTGGTTTCACTTCAGGAAACCACCTGGTTCAATCCAGCAATCGCACCGGCGTCCTGCGCATTGGGCGATGTGGGGTTGAGCCAGGACGACGTCAAGGCTGCCAGCGACCGCCTGCGTCGCTTCGCCCCCTACATCGCCAAAGTGTTCCCGGAAACAGCAGTAACGGGCGGAATCATCGAGTCGGGTATTCAACCCCTCAAGAAATTCCAGCAAATGCTCCTGGGTGAAGCCGACCTGCCTGATGTGGGCTCGCTGTGGCTTAAAAAAGACAGCGACCTGCCGATCTCCGGCTCGATCAAGGCAAGAGGAGGCATCCATGAAGTGCTCAAGCATGCTGAGGACCTCGCCCTGCAAGCGGGATTGATCACTCTGGAGGACAACTACGCAGCATTGGCCAGCGACGCTTCGCTGGCGTTTTTCAGCCGCTACAAGATTGCGGTCGGTTCCACGGGTAATCTTGGGCTGTCCATCGGCATCATGAGTGCCAAACTCGGCTTTCAGGCTACCGTCCATATGTCGTCGGATGCCCGCCAATGGAAGAAGGATAAGCTGCGAGCCAGTGGCGTGACGGTGATCGAGTACGCGTCCGACTACAGTGTCGCGGTGGAAAACGGACGCCTGCAAGCCGAAAAAGACCCTGCCTGTTACTTCATTGACGACGAAAATTCGCCCCATCTATTCCTGGGCTATGCGGTTGCCGCCGAGCGGTTGGCGCAGCAGTTCGAAGGCGCAGGTGTGCGAGTGGATGCCGATCATCCGCTCTTCGTGTATTTGCCCTGCGGAGTGGGCGGCGGCCCTGGAGGCGTTGCTTTTGGCTTGAAACTCGCTTTTGGCGACGCGGTGCACTGTGTGTTCGCAGAGCCGACCCATTCTCCCTGCATGTTGCTTGGGGTCTACACCGGCCTGCACGATGAGGTGAGTGTCCAGGAGTTTGGCATCGACAACATCACCGCCGCAGACGGATTGGCGGTTGGCCGTCCCTCCGGCTTCGTGGGAAAAGCGATGCAACGTCTGATCGATGGCTACTACACCGTCACGGATGAAGAGCTTTATCGCCTGATGCACCTGGCTCATGAACTTGAACAGGTCAAGCTGGAACCCTCGGCCTTGGCCGGCGCGCCCGGTATTGTGCGGGTATTGAGGGATGAAGCGTATCTGGAGCGCATCGGCGTCTGCAAACAGGCGTTGGGCAACGCGACGCACTTGATTTGGGGTACCGGCGGAAGCATGGTACCCGCCGCAGAGTTCGCGGCTTACCTTGATAAGGGCCGTGCCCTGCAACATTCTGCACTGTAACGACGGCGCACCGCACATCGACGGCGGCTGACTGGAAGGAGGAAATGCAATGCCGGAACTTGGTCTGACGAACGCTTCGAAGCTCAACGGAACCCATCTGTCCAACCTGCACACTTTTCTCGTTGCCGCCCGTCATCTCAGTTTCGCCCGTGCGGCGCAAGAGCTATACCTGACCGCCAGCGCAGTCAGCCATCGGATCGCGCGTCTTGAGGAAGACCTGTCGCTCAAGCTTTTTCACCGACTGCCCAGAAAGGTCGAGCTGACCGATGATGGCGAGCGGATTTTCAAGGTCATGCAACAGACGATGGATAAGCTCTGCGAGGCTGTGCAGGAACGCTCCCATGCTCAAATTGAGGGGCAACTGTGCTTCTATGCCAGGCCTTCGGTCGCGCAGTGTTGGTTGGTTCCCAGACTGTCGGATTTCACGGCGCGTTATCCCGGTATCCAGCTGGATGTCCGGGTTGGCAATGAACCTATCGACTATCGAACCCGGCGTATTGACCTGGTGCTGTGTTATTCGAACGGTGAACACCCAGGCCTCGAAAGCATTCGGCTGATGCCGGAGCGTATTGCGCCCGTGTGCAGCCCGCAATACGCCCAGGCGCATGGCTTGATGGGGCATCCGGAACGCCTGTCACACTGCACTGTGCTGCACGATGTCGCAGCGTGGGACAACATTTCCTTCGACGCGGAATGGCGTCTATGGCTTGACGCGGTTAGCGGGCCTGCTGAGCTTCCCAGCCGCTTCATGACGTTTGACCGCTCGGACCTGAGTACCCTGGCGGCCATCAATCACGCTGGCGTGGCGATTGGCCGGGAGCAATTGGTTCGCAAGCGAATTGAGGACGGTGAACTGGTGCTGCCCTTCGGTGGATTCAGCGAGGCGTTCAACTATGGCTACTATCTGGTTCATCCTGCGCACGAGACGATGCCTAAAAGGCTGCAGGCACTGATCGACTGGCTCATTGAACAGGCGGGTTGATGTATGGATTCACAGCTTAATCCTGAACCAGGAAAAAACACCCCACAAAACATAACGTTTTGCTGTGAGTTACTTACCCAAGTTTTGATTCATCAAATTATCTAGAACAGAGAATTCATTGGCGGCCTGCCATTCATGCAAATGCTTGCAACCCTCGGAATTAACGTCCGCGAGATTGCTGCGTGGGTCGCATATCGTCAACCATTTCTGCTGTAGCGTGGGATACTTTATAAAGTCCTCCCTTGTAGGTGGTTGACAACCGGATAGGCTAAGAACGGATATCACTATTGTCACGGACGCGCCAAAGCCAATAGAGCATCTTTTAAGATTCATATACCATTTTCCGTAAAGTAGAAACTTTCAGCGTTATGAACTGCACTAACGAGCATCGCTAGTTGCTCAGGGCACAGTGGGACTATATGATCAAAATGGACTGGTAAAAAGGTCCATCTACAGCTAATTTCATGGAGCCATTGGGTCGTGGGGTCGCCCGGAGACCGCTTGAGGCGACACTTCGCCGTGGGAGCTCCCGTGCAGGCTTGAGCTTGTCGCTGGCCTGCAACGCAGCCAAAATGCACGCAAATGGATGCTTGAATATTTGGGGTTCACCGTTGACGTCTACAAACAATCCTTTGGAAGTTCTGATCACTAAAGCAGCATACGAATTCATGACGGAGTTCGCGCAGGCAAGGGCGTTGTTCAAGGATGAAGATGCACGGAACAACCTGACACACGCTGGTGAATTTGGTGGCTATCGGGAACGGATCGTTGGGGCACTCATCAAGAAGTTTTTGTCCAAGCATTTTTCCATCGGCGACGGCTTTGCGGTTAACACAGCGTCAATTCGAACAAAACAGATCGACCTGATCGTGTACGACGCGCAAATCACGCCAACACTCGAATCCGCAGGCACCAGGTTCTTTCCTTATGAAGCGGTAGTGGCTCTTGGGGAAGTAAAGTCGACGCTGGACTACAAGGGCTTGAGAACAGCCATTGACGTGATGCGTGAGAACAAGAGAATCAGAGAATGCGCACCCCACAACCCATTCCCCATCAGGCCGGCTGGGCTGTCTGAGTCTATCGTTCATCACCTGACGACGGTCGAGCCTGCCGAATTCAATAAGTGGCGGGATTTTACGCACTTGGAACAAGCACTCAGTGATTTCAAAAATGGCGTGACGCCAAGCACGCCTACTGAAAGCCAGAACCATAAAAGCCTGGTGTTTAATCCAAAATATTTTGAAGAGTTGAACGTAGTGTCCTTTCTGGTGTGCGACCAAATTACCGGTTTTCACAACATGGACAACATCAGGCTTGGCCAGATGCTATACACGCGAGATACCGCTAATGAACATATCAGCTTCAACCTCATTCTCAGCATTCAGGACGGTTTGATTTTACATTCCAATCGATTGGCTGGCGGTTCGGGACTCACACCTTTCCCCAAGCATCGGAACTACAAATCCATCATCTCTATTTTGAAGGCAGAACCCGATGATGTTTCGCATATCGTGACATTTGTATCGATGCTATTGCACGCGATCTCCCGTACCGCGATTTTCGAGTTCTCGCCCCTTCCCTATCTGGCTCAGCTTAACGAAACGGTAAGGACCTCGACTAAGTTCAGGAACCTTTACGAATAGCAGGCGGGGCCGATAGGAATAAGGCTTTACGCTTATGGTGTTGTTTGGCTGTCGGTTGCCCGACAGCTGCATGACTTTTTCGGCGCCTACCCGATTTGCCCAAACCTCGGAATCTCCAACCCCAAACTCTCCCGCAACGTCGTCCCTTCATACGCCGTGCGATACACACCACGCGCTTGCAGCAACGGTATGACCTCGTTCGTAAACCGCGTGAACTGCTCCGGGTGGCCTATATAGATGTTGAACCCATCCACGGCCCGGGCTTCAAACCACTCCGCGATTTTCTGAGCGACCGTATCCGCCGTCCCAACGAACGCGCCTGGGCGCAGTTGGCGACCGAATTCAACGGCCTGACGCAATGTGAAGCCCTTCTCCCGCGCCTGATCGGCGATGCGTTTGGCCGCGGTAAAAAAGCTGCTGCGGGCGGCCTTCAGACTTTCTTGTGGAAACGGCGCATCCAGGTCGTACTGGCTGAAATCATGCCAGCCGAAATTGCGCCCGAACTCCTTCAATGCCAGTTCAAAGCTGTGATCGGCCTGGTGATAGTGCTGCTCAATTTCCCGTGCATGTGCGTCGGTGTCGCCCACGTAGATCTCGGCACCGGGCATCACCAGTAACTGTTCTGGGTCGCGTCCATGCTGCTCTGCCCTGCCCTTTATATCCCGGTAAAACGCCTGCCCCTGCTCGATGCTGGCGGCGTGGGTGAAGATCACATCGGCCGTGGCGGCGCCGAGGTCGCGTCCTTGTTCCGAGTCGCCGGCCTGGAAGATCACCGGCTGGCCTTGGGGTGAGCGTTGGATGTTCAACGGGCCCACCACCGAAAAATGCTCGCCCTTGTGATTCAGGCTGTGCAGTTTGCTGGGGTCAAAAAATTGGCCGGTGCTTCTGTCGCGTACGAAGGCATCGTCTTCGTAGGAGTTCCACAACCCCTGAACCACCTGGACATGCTCCGCTGCACGCCCGTAACGCGTGTCGTAATCGTAGTGTTCGTCACGGCTGTAATTGCCCGCCGTGCCAGCATCGCCGCTGGTGACGACATTCCAGCCCGCACGGCCTTTGCTGATCAGGTCGAGGGAGGCCAACCGCCGCGCCACGTTATACGGTGAGTTGTAAGACGTCGTCAGCGTGCCGACCAAGCCTAAATGCCGTGTGCTTACGGCCAGCGCGGATAAGAGCGTCAGCGGTTCCAGGCGATTGAGGTAGTGGGATGGCGACCCTGGCGTGATGAATTGGCTGTCGACGATGAACATCAAGTCGAACAGCGCCGCCTCGGCCTGGCGGGCAATGTCGATGTACCAATCGACGTTCACGCTGGCGTCGACCGGCAATTGCGGGTCAAGCCACAGGTTATGGCGGCCCGGGCCGCCACACCCCATGGTCAAGGCCCCGAGTTTCAGCTGTCTTTTGCGCATGTCTGAGGGATTCCTTGAAGTGTTCAGGGCTGTTTTTGGGCCACGGTGGGTTGCAGCGATGCCGCGAATGAGTCATCGAACAGGCTGGCAGCCGAGTACGACTTCACCAGGCCTTCGGCGGCGAAAAAGTCCACGGTCTTTTGCGCGTCTACCGGTGACTCAGCCGTCACGGGTTCGACCGTCGTACGTGCGCGGGCAAACCAGGCGCGCGCAATGTCAGCATCCGCACGCGTGCGTTTGGCCCAGGCATCGGCATATGCGTCGGTATTGGCCGGGCTGAGACGGGTCCATTCACGGGCTTTTTTCAGGCG
>JABXJR010000212.1_pt1 | contig 11845 bp, 12 predicted proteins | sample 7431291 | NCBI WGS metagenome assembly JABXJR01 (sample SAMN14395756, study PRJNA613071) | wetland metagenome | isolation source: water samle H3 from high-altitude wetland | place: Chile: Salar de Huasco, high-altitude wetland | collected 2015-11-10 | reverse complement strand
GAGGATCCGCTTATTCATTGCTGTCCCTGAATTATGGCAGACAGGGGTGCATCAGCACCCATGCTAGTTGGATTTATAGATGAAAAGGATGAAGCAGAGATGACTGTCATATAACGTTTTCACTTCAGGGGAAACCGCACCCAACAACTTGCATCACCCATTCATGCTAATCATGCCATTTTGCAGCGCGTCTGGCACTCAGTGCAACTCCGAAACAGGGTCATCTTTGGCAAGTATAGCCCCGGGAGGGGCATTTGGCGTGTCAGTCGATCAACGCATGGCGGTAACGATGCAACATGTCCGCCAGGCGTTTTACCGGCCCAGTGACGCTGAGTGGCGCATGATAATCCACCAGTTTTTGCTGATAGTCATTCATTTCACCCAACAGTCGATCGTAATAGTACGCGCGCTTCACATCGTTTTTAGCCGAAACAACATGGTCTGCGGTATTGCGGATCTGCTTATGGAATGCTGAAAGCTCCTCGCTGGCCGGTATCTCCGCTCGCTGCATACGCTGGTGGGCGATGATCAGGTTTAGCGCCAGGCGGTACTTCGCGATATCGTTCGGGAACATCATCAGCAGTTGATTCAGTTGCTGATACAGTGCTGGCAGATGATTTTGCCGACGACGCGACGCCTTGGTGGTCAACGCCGATACTGCACTGCTGACAAACTGGTTCAGCAGCGTACGCCCCGTACGTTCACGTGAGTTATCGCGGATCAGTAATAGCACCATCAAGCCTACGCAGCTACCAAGGAACTGACCGAGCGCCCCGTCGAGGAACTGAGTCACGTTGAACTCCATCGGGTTACTCAGCACCAGAATGTTGATGGTCCCGGCCAACAGGCCGAGTGAGCCCAACCGCCGTTTCTGCACTTCGATACCGATGAAGAAGGCCAGCAGACCCAGACTGAGGCACAGCAGTAAAATACTTTGCTGGGTCGCCGGCAGGATCACCATAAAGTACAGTGAGCCGACCGGGATCGCCGCCAGCATACCCAGGATAAAGTCCATCGCCACCATGCGCGGTGCCGGGGTGCGCATTGCCAGCGAGGTGATCACCGCAATAATCACCATAAAACCACTGCCGGAGGTCCAGCCAGTCCATAACCACAATAAGCTACCAAACGCCGTTGCGACAAAGGTACGCAGGCCGTTAATCATTGCGTGGTGTCTTTCCGCCGAGGTCGGTTTAACCACGACCTCACTGCTTAACACCCCTTCTTCCACCACACTAATGCTGCTGTTGGTATGCACACCTTTGGCCAGCAGCAGGTAACGAGAGGCTGCGCCCACCCAACTGGTGATGGTTACTAAAGTCTCGTCGGTACGATTGGTGGTCAGCACTTGCCGCAATAACTTCATGCGTTTATGGATTTCCTGCGGCGTTTCCGCAGGTACCATCAATAACTCGCGAACGTTTTCTTTCAGCGCATCCGGGTGGTTCAACAAGATTAAATAGGTCTCACAGGCCTGGGTAATCAGTGTCAGCGAAAGCGTATGCAGCGCCAGAATGCGGCGATTCGCCTTTTGCCAGCGTGATGACTCCATCATCAGGTTGCTGCGCATACCGTTCAGCGCTGTGGTGCTTTTCACCAAGTTGCTCCAGGCGCGGTCGATGTCTTCTTTCTCGGCATTGCTGATGCACATCTGCATCAACAGGTACTGATCCACCAGCAGTTTATCCACCGCCCGGTCAATATCCTGTTTGATTGAACGCGGCGAGAACAGCAAGTCTGCCAACACGGCGCTGACGATCCCCAGCACGATCTCGCTGCAGCGCTCTATGGCGAACTGCGGCGCTTCCAGCAGATGCGCTTCGCTGCTGGCAACGGTGACAATAATGATTAGCGCGGTATAACCCGCCAGGCCCCAGGCATAGGAGTTTTCAACTTTAACCAGAGAGGAAAGCCAGGTACAGAAGCCAGCCCAGATGCAGCACAGCAGCAACATCACTACCGGCGCACGCGCCGTAGTGACGATAATCGCTATGCCGACAAAGCAGCCGATGAATGTGCCGATAATACGCAGCCAACCGCGATGGCGAATAGCACCGGAAAAAGGCTCGCCGCCCGCCGCAAAGGCCGTACCGGCGGCCACGATGGCGGCGGTCATCGCCGACCAGCGTGGGGTTTCCAGATTGAGATGGAAGCCGACGAACAGCGCAAACACCACCGCAAAACTGAGCTTGAAGGCAAATCTCAGCCGGATAAAGGTTGGGTTATTCATTAACCGAACTCACGCAGCCGATGCATCAAACGCACAAAAGGTGAGCCGCTATCGACAGCGCGATCATTCTTACCGGTGATCACCACCGTGGCGGTGGTCCCGGCCGGATAAGGGTGTAACTGGTCTTTATCGTCCAACAGAATTTTCACTGGCACGCGCTGTGCCAAACGCACCCATTCCAGATTACTGTCGATTGACGCCAGCCCTTTACTGTTCACGGTGCTGCTACTGTTGTTAACGGCAGCGGCCACGCTATCCACGGTGCCGTGCATAATACGGTTACTGCCCAACGGAGTGATCTCTGCACGATCGCCTTTATTCAGGCCATTGAGCTTGGTTTCTTCCAGATAGGCCAGAATGTAGAAGCTGTTTTTCTTCACCAGTGCCACAGCCACTGAACCACGTGTAATGTATTCGCCAGCGTGTACGTTCAGGTTGGTGATCCAGCCGTCAGCGGGTGCACGTACCGTGGTGCGTTCCAGATCCAGCTGCGCCAGTTCGCGCGTCGCTACGGCCTTCGCTAACTGATGTTCGACCGTCTGCAGTACGTTATTCGCCTGATCGATCTCTTCTTGCGACATCGCCTGCACACCTAAGCGTACGCGGCGGCCGGCTTCACGCCTTTTTTCCGCTGCCAGCGTCTGGTAATAGGCAACATCGGCGCTGGCTTCCGCCAATGCCTGTTGATAACGCGGTTGATCGATAACCAACAGTACCTGCCCTTTCTTCACCAATTGGTTATCCACTAACGGCACGTCAGTCAGCAGACCGGTGACGTCCGGGGCTATAGCCACTACGTCAGCGGTAAACTTGGCGTCTCGCGTCCAGGGGGATTCGGTGTAGAACACCCAAGCTTTGAATATAGCGATTATCCCCAGCAGGACCAGAATCAGTGTGATCGCGATTCGGGCTATTTTTATTGAAAAATTTTTCACAGCGACCTCAAACGAAAAGACATGAAATCAGATAGAACAAACAGCAATACAGCGCGGTATTAAACAACGCTGGATGCCAGACAAAATCGTAAATCCCAGTGGGCTGCAGCAGACGGCGCAGCAAAAAAAACAGCGCCAGCGAAACCAGCAACTCAAAAAAGACCGGGGGAAACGACAGTCCGAAAATGACCATAACCGGAAGCAAACTCATCAATTTTTCCTTATCACTCACTGCACCGGGCGTTAACCTCCATACCCGTCATCTTTCAAGTTGCAGTGTTGTTACCTGCACTCGCTCATCCCCAGTGACTTACTAAAGTAAGCGCCTGGGGATGAGCGAGCCGGGCGCCTAACTGCAACTTGAAAGCTATAGGGTATATCTCCATTCACATTCTCTTTACATTTTAGCTGACACGCACCACAAATTCCGGCCCAGACAGGTCAGGAACCTGAAAAAAGAGTAAACTCTGGAACGTACATCCGCGATAGGAATTGCGAGGATACCGGAGGGTTCGGCCACTATGACGCTGCCGATCACACTCGCGCGTTGATAAGGTCTTTCCACCCGACTACGTTATATTAGCTTGCTTACTATCAACTCATCAACAATCTGTGATCTAAATCACTTTTAAGCCAGAGTGAATAATGGAAAGACTAAAACGGATGTCGGTATTCGCCAAAGTGGTTGAATGCGGGTCGTTTACGGCGGCTGCGCGTCAGCTCGATATGAGCGTTTCATCTATCAGCCAGACCGTCTCCAAACTGGAGAATGAGCTACAGGTTAAGCTGCTTAATCGCAGCACACGCAGTATTGGCCTGACAGAAGCCGGGAAAATTTACTATCAGGGGTGTCGCCGCATGTTGCTGGAAGTCAGCGAAGTGCACGAACAACTGTATGCATTTAACAATACGCCGACCGGCACGTTGCGTATTGGCAGTTCATCCACCATGGCACAAAACGTATTGGCCACCATGACCGCCGATATGCTGAAAGAGTATCCCGGTCTGACAGTGAACCTGGTCACTGGCATCCCTGCACCGGATTTGATCGCCGATGGACTGGACGTGGTGATTCGCACGGGTGCGCTGCAAGACTCCAGCTTATTTTCCAAACGCCTGGGCTCAATGCCAATGGTGGTGTGTGCCGCCAAAAGCTATCTTAGCCAATACGGTACGCCACAAAAACCGAGCGACATGGTCAATTTTTCCTGGCTGGAATACAGCGTGCGACCGGATAGTGAATTCGAGCTGATCGCACCGGAAGGCATCAGCACACGTATTGCACCGCAAGGGCGTTTTGTCACCAACGATTCACAGACCATGATCCGCTGGTTAAAAGCCGGGGCAGGCATTGCCTATGCACCGTTGATGTGGGTGATCGAAGAGATCAAACGTGGCGAGATCGAGATCCTTTTCAAAAGTTATCATTCGGATCCTCGCCCAGTATACGCCGTGTACACCGAGAAAGATAAACTGCCACTCAAGGTACAAGTGTGCATCAACTACCTGACCGATTACTTTAAGCGCGTGGGGGAAGTCTATCAGGGCTATCGCTAAGCAGAACACGGCGCACCAAGGCACCAAGTACCAGTAATGCCAGCATGCCTAGCCCCCAGATCAACCAGACGACATATCCCGCCCAGGTAAGCAGCAGCGGGAAAGACCCCGCCAGCCAGTTCCCCAGTTGCTGCAACTGCGGCAGCCAGCTGTCCAATAGTGCCTGTGGCACCAGGCTGAGCCCCCCGGTGAGCTGCGGCGCCAACTGTGCCGAGCCGCTCTGCGCCAGCCCCGTTAGCGCGGGCAACCAGCCCAATACGCCAGAGACACCCCAGGCCAGCAGCGTCCATAACGCCATTGCCGCCAACAGCACTGTTGTCATGGTTGCCCCCCGTTCGCGGCCTTGCCGCATTGCTGACAAAAACGGCTGCCTGGCGGCAAGGGGGCGGAACATCCGCTGCATTGTGCCACTGCCGTTTCAAAAGGCTGACCGCAACGATGGCAATAACGGGCGCCTGGCTTGTTGGGCGCCTGACATTGCAGGCATTGCGGCCCCTGATCGCCGTGCTGGTTATAGCGGTTGCCATGGTGGCCACTGCGATGCCCTGAGCGTTGATGCCCGCCACCAATACCGCCTTGTCCCAAGAGCTTTTTCAACAGGCTCATCGCGCTTCTCCTCTTTGCATTTCGCCAGGCCTCACAATAAACCCTGGAGTAAACTCCAGGGTAAAGTGCCATGAAAGAGATTTACGTTTCATTACATCACCGAATCAGCAACGCTTTGATGTGGTTAACAAAAATCATTATCGGTCATTACCCCACCTGCTAGCGGTGCGCTATGCTGCGGTGACCTCTCCCTGCATCAGGAATAATTAAAAATGAAAAAAATCATACTGGACTGCGATCCGGGACATGACGATGCGATCGCCATGCTGCTGGCCTGGGGTAACCCGCAGATCGATCTGCTGGCCGTGACCACCGTAGTGGGCAACCAAACGTTGGATAAGGTCACCCGCAATGCGCTGGCCGTCGCGCGCATCGCCAATATTACCGGCGTGCCCTTTGCTGCCGGCTGCCCACGGCCGCTGGTACGCCAGATAGAAGTCGCACCCGATATCCATGGCGAATCCGGCCTGGATGGCCCGGTGTTACCGGAGCCAACGCTGACGCTGGAACCCTGCCACGCGGTAGATCTGATCATCGATACCATCATGGCTCACCCACCGGGCAGCGTGACGCTGGTACCGACCGGCGGCCTCACCAACATCGCCATGGCCGTACGCAAAGAACCACGCATTGCCGACCGGGTGAAGGAAGTGGTGCTGATGGGCGGCGGCTACCATGTGGGCAACTGGAGCGCGGTGGCCGAATTTAATATCAAGATCGATCCGGAAGCCGCACACATCGTATTCAATGAAAAATGGCCGCTAACCATGGTCGGGCTGGATCTGACCCATCAGGCGCTCGCCACGCCAGAAGTCTGTGCCCGTATTGCCGCTATCCAGACCGGACCGGCCAGGTTTGTCGGTGAACTGCTTGAGTTCTTTGGCAAAATGTATCAACAGGCGCAGGGCTTTAGCGCCCCGCCGGTACACGATCCTTGCGCGGTGGCCTATGTGATTGACCCCGAAGTGATGACTGTCCGTAAAGTCCCGGTGGATATCGAACTGACCGGCACCCTGACGCTGGGTATGACGGTGGCCGACTTCCGCGCCGCGCCGCCGCCCGACTGCCACACTCAGGTGGCGGTAAAGCTGGATCAGGATAAGTTTTGGGATTTGGTGGTAGATGCACTGGAGAGGATTGGGGAAGTGAAGGTTTAAACTGCGGCTTATAAAGGCGGCTGGCCGGGTGGCTTTTGGATTGCCGCCCGGCCTGGTTTTATCGCGGAGAAGAAACTAGCGCTTTAGTAATGCGGTTAATTGCCCATTCAACTGGCTAAGGCAGTCATCCATATATTCCGTGGTGACCTGCTTCACCATCGCATAATCACTGGCTTGCCACTGTGTTAGTGGTGCCGCGCGCGGGGTTGGGCTGCATTTGAATTGGTCAAAGGCTGAGAACATGCTTCCCCCCTCCGGCCGCTTATAAAAGGTAACGGCGTAGCGCAGTTCGTATGGAGTATCACTTTTCGCTAGATCCTGATACACCAGCAGCCATCTGGCGGGGGTAATATTCAAATTATTCTTGTAACTGTAACCGGCGCCGTTCTTTTGCAACCAGTCGGCGATAACAACCTTGGCTTTAGGCACCAGATAACTTTTAGTCGGTTCTGGCAAAGTATCGACACTGCTGCCTTTCAACGAGTCCTTGCTGAAAGTGTTGGCGGAAAGACCACCGGTAAGTGCAGAGGTTAAAACCTGTAGCCCTACACCTACGCCGGTATTGGTCTGTGTGACAATACGCAGCTTGGTGTCGGCATATTGATTATTGTTATTTTCAGGTAGAGCAAAGAAAGTCTTCACACCAATGCTACTGCCATTAGCAGCGGTGACTTTTTCTACATTATTAGTGGATGAACAGGCGGTTAATAACAGCATACTGCTCGCCATGCAAACACATAGAACTTTTTTCATTACTGCTCCTTGTTAGTAATATTCCAACATCATGTTGGGTTTTTATTGATATCGTTTATCTTTAATATAAAGAAATTTATTTTATTAATGATTAATCTTTGGTAATTCAATTTTCAAAATGACAATATTTTTCTAATCAACCGGCTACTCCCGACACTGCGGCTCTCCGAATTAGGCGATTGCGGCAGCAGGAGTTAATGGATTTAGGCCTTAGAAATCACTGTCATGAACTTACCTTGGGTTGTTGCCTATGGGCCAGCCCATGTTAGCTTGGGCCTTAACTCATCAGGGGTTATTTTAAATAGCTCTCCGATATAGTAAACATGCTGGTTATAGTTTGGTGATATATCATCATTACATTTTTCAAAATAATACTTAGCCTGGTTATTCAGAAACCACACATCATGCTCAGTCATACTATTACACATAAGGCTTTCAGGGAGGTTATGTATAAGCTCTGTCTCTAAATAACATGAAACATCTCTTAACTTTACCCAAGAATTTTGTAATTGAATACTCCTAACGTAAGGTAGAACAAGTCCAAACATTTTTATGTAGATCTCTAACTTATTCATATTATTCACCAACGCCAACGTTTCAACATAGTAACAGCACCCACTGGAGCACGACTATTTTTTGATTTGCCAAGTCACGAATAACCACGCTACCGCCCGACACCGCCGCCTGCGTGGTGCCTTTGGCATGCCCTTTATTGCCTGCGCCGGAAAGGGCTGCACCCACCAAATTGGTCAGCAAATCGGCCCCCACCGGGCCGCCGCTGCTGATACTTCCCCCCTGGTGCTCGGCCTTGAAATCCGCCTGATTATGGATATCGCTGAAGCCCAGAGTACCGGTATCGAGACGGTTTTTATCCGCTGTGGCTGTCCGAATCCTGCATCACACCCCGAACAACTGGAAGTCACCGCCGCACCCGAGGTTACCCGGCAGGAATGTTAGGGCATAAAGGCAAGAACCTCGGCCTGTGGCCGAGGTTCTATTCAGGTAATATTTTTTTCTGCTTGTTCAACCAGTAAGCGGAACTCATTAAAATCAAGATTCCAGATACCGCCATCAGCACACGTAAAAATCTCGATTCTTAAGCCAACATCAGGTTCATTTGAGATTTCTGCAACCTGATCAGCACCAGAGTAAATTTCATAAACAACATTCTCTCTATCCGGCAAACTCGCTATTTGCGCTGTTAGTTTGTTCGTCATTTCGGTGGTTCCAAGAAGCCAATCAATTTGCCCTGTGCATCATAGCGTAACCCGCGTCCACTAGAAGAAATCACATCGGTTACTTGCCCATAACGCCCTGTATTACTCTGAATAACCGATTTATTAGGGTCATTCAAAATGCTATCTACAATTTTTTGACCTTGCTCATTTATGGCAGATGGATTTCCCTTAGCTGAAGGAAATGCACTCCCTTCACGACTTCCGTGTTTTTGAAGAGCTCGCCCAGCAAGAGTTAAATCACCTTTTTTCGAAGCAGGATCTGTATGCTTCGCTCCATCAGATAATTCATCTATAGACCATTTCCCGATTTGATTTGAGGAGTGCCGGTTACTGCCACTGTTCCGCGCATTCTCTTCATCCTCCGGCCCATGCCCACCCAGAGTCCCAGATACCGCACCACCCAGCTCGGCTTTATCCTCGTCTGTCAGATCTTTGGCTACATTGGGCGGAAGGATTTAGGGCTTCTAAGCAAGATCCCCGGCCAGTTGGCCGGGGATCCAGTTAGACAAGATCAGACTCTTTGATTTTGTCTAACCCAATAGATTCTAATGGTATATCAAAGATGTCTGCTTGCTGTTGCATCAAGGTTATAACTCGATGAAAAGCCGATAGATAACCAGTTTGGAAGTCCTCACGCTCAGTACCTATAGAAGACATTTGCTGTGATTTGGCCTCTAGAGCCATTTCTAGCAATGCTTCACCAAGGGTTACCGAGAAAGCTTCATACATATTAAATTCCATCAGTTGCGCCCCTTTAATACACCCTCAGCAATAGCCTTATAAGCCTCATGCCGGTTGATATCTTGCTGCCAATGATGCAGTAAGTTTTCTTGATGCTGTGGACTCAGCTTATCCCAGTCAGGCACATGCTCTTGTCTTTTAACAGGATCATTTAAATAACTTTTGTGCTCAGCAATCTGTTTTTCATGCTTACCTATTGCTTTTTCTAAGTTTTTATCCGGCAGTTTACTATATTGATCGTACTGTTTTGGATAGCGATCCTTGGCCGTATTGAAATTAGCTTTACTCTGTGATGCTTCACTATTCCGAGCATTTTCCTCATCCTCCGGCCCATGTCCGCCCGGAGTCCCAGTTCCTGCACCGCCCAGCTCGGCTTTATCTCCGTCTGTCAGATCTTTGGCTACATTCGGTTTACGCGCATTCTCTTCACGCGACTTATTCGGATCCGAACCATCATCCGCATCCCAGGCTTCATCTACATTGTTCGACGATTGGCTGCCGTGCCCCACAGCCCCAGCGACTACGGCACTCTCTGCCGCACTGCCAGCCGCAATGCCAAACAAGTTATTCTCCACCGCCGTCTTACCGGCCACGCTACCGCCCACGGCCCCTGTGGTGCTGTCCGCTACCAATCCGCCAGCCAACCCTGAAGCCAACTGGCTGAGTGCACTGACGTTTTGCTTTTCTGCTTCCGTCAGGGCGGACGGATCCTTACCATAATACTGTTCGCTGATAATTTTAGCAGCCAGTTCCCCACTTGCCGCGCCTGCAGCTCCCGACGCTACATTGTTACCCGAGACCAATGCCACCAATGCCCCGGCTACCGCATGTGCAGCCGCATTCGCTGCCGTGTTGCCTTCTGTACGGGTTTTGATTTCCCGTGCCAAATACGGTGCCAGCGCACCACCGGCCGCAGCGCCAATATCACCGCCGCTAATTCCCGCCAGCGCCGCACTGATAGCCGTCCCCGCAGCCCAGAAATTACTGCCGATACCGTACTCTTTCTGCGCCGCCTTATACTCCGGCGACGCCTCTAGCATTTTCTGGCGTTCCTGTGCACTTGCACTCAGGTAGGCTGGATCCTTACTCAGTTTTTCCGCAGCGGCACGCTGAGCCTGTAGCATCTGCTTGTTGCCATAATCGCTGACCAACTGCGTCGCAAGCTGCGTGACTCCCTGGGTAAACGCCAAGTTGTCTTTCACCTTCGCCTCATCGAAGATTTTATCGATACGTCCGTTGGCATTGTCCGTATCGCGGCTTAGCTCGGCGATATCTTGTGTCTGAGCTGCCGTATTACGGATATCAATATTGCCTGCGGCGACTGCCGACTGCGTAGTGCCGGCAGCCTTACCTTTTTCCTTGGCGAGACCGCCGCCGGTTGGCCCACTGGTAGAAATACCAAAACCGCTGCTGCTGGCGTTATACTCCGCTTTATTATCAATGGCATCCCAACCTAGCGAGCCGGTAGAGAGCTGATTTTTGATGCTGTCAGCCGTCGAAGCAATCACCCCACCATTCAGTTGCGTATGGTTGCCAACGTTAATATCAAAGCCTTTATCCCCGGCAAATAAACCACTTTGGTCACCCACACTGGCATATTCACTCTCGATTTTAGTCTGGCTCATACTCAACGAGGCAGAACCGCTCATCGACCCGAAGGTAAAGCTCGCGCCACCGCTAACATCTTTCTGCCAGCTGTGATAGTCGTCGGTATCTTGCAAACTACCGATCGACAGATCACGACCCGCATCCACCTTAATCTTGTCACCCAGTGCCTGCGCACCAGAAAGCATGGTATCGCGTCCACTGCTCAGGCTTAGTTCATCTCGTGCATTGAGCCGGGAGTTAACGTATTCGGTGCTCTTGCCATCTGTCGCACCTTTCGATTGATAACCACTGGCCGAGACGCCAATCCCCGTCTCATCCCCCAGTGAAATATGTACCCCTGCATTCCAGCCACTGCTGTTGTTTTTGCTGGTCTGCTCGCGGTGGTTTCCGGCAGCATCCAGCAGCAGATCGTTTTGCGCCGCAAGCGTCACCTTGTTGCCGGTGATAGCACTACCACTAACGTGCAGGTCGCCGCTAGTCCCCTTCGAGCCTGTAGCGGCCAAGGTAGCGTCGCCGCCTGCCGTTAGGTTACTGCCACGTATCTGATTCTGTTTCAGTTCAGACTCGGAAGTGCTTTTGCTCGACCCAACGCTAAGCTGCACCTTCACACTATTGGAAAACTCACCTTTCGCCAGCCCCTGCGCCTGATCGGCACTGGCCTCAGAATTAACCCACCCTGCACGGGCTGCCTGTACCGCATACAGCGCTTTCAATCTGCCATCACCAGTATCATCCGCACGCTTGAGCGAATCATTCATCGCCAGTAATGTATCGGTGATAGGGCTGGAGACCGACAGCGTCAATCCGCTTTGCTTCTGCTCGTAACGCTCTTTACGCCGCAGCAGATCATTGCCCGGATCGACACTGATCTCACCCGCTATCGGTTAAACGAGAAGAAAAAGAGCGGCATGTTCAGCGGCGGTGGTATCGGCGTGACTATCGGTAGCACTTCGTCACGGCATCAGTTGAATGAAGACGGCACCACCCAAAGCCAGAGCGTTAGCACTATCGGCTCTACCG
>JABXJR010000211.1_pt1 | contig 11857 bp, 9 predicted proteins | sample 7431291 | NCBI WGS metagenome assembly JABXJR01 (sample SAMN14395756, study PRJNA613071) | wetland metagenome | isolation source: water samle H3 from high-altitude wetland | place: Chile: Salar de Huasco, high-altitude wetland | collected 2015-11-10 | reverse complement strand
ATGGCGCAAGGTCGTGCACAGAATGCTGTGAAAGAATTGTGTGAAATTCTAAAAGAGCAAGGTGTAAAAGTACGTTTTGCGATTCACCCTGTAGCAGGTCGTATGCCTGGTCATATGAACGTCTTGCTTGCAGAAGCTGATGTAGCTTATGAAGACATCTTGGAAATGGACGAGATTAACTCTGATTTTCCTGCGACTGATGTGGTGCTGGTTATTGGTGCGAACGACGTTGTAAACCCATCTGCAAAAGACGATCCAAGCTCACCGATCTACGGTATGCCGATTCTTGAGGCACATAAAGCACGTACCATTATGGTGATCAAGCGTTCGATGGCGACAGGTTATGCAGGTTTGGACAATGACTTGTTCTATAACGAAAAAACCATGATGATCTTCGGTGATGCGAAGAAAGTTGTTGAAGATATGACTAAAGCAATCAATGGTACAGGACACTAAGCCGAATCCAAAGATTAAATCTTTATCGATTGCGTATTAAAAAACCACCTTCGGGTGGTTTTTTTATTGACACAGTAAAATCTGGCTTAATGGGCAATGTCATGATTAAAGATATGGGCTAACCATTTCCATCGACTGCATATACAGACGTTCAGCCAATCCTTTATTTGTGGCATGACGAGATTGCCAATTTGGCATATGTGCGCTGACATATTCGCCGTTTTTATTTTCCCACTCTAGGCTAATCGCCATGTCTTCGATAAGTTTAGCAGGTACAGATGTTGGTACTAAACCAAGTTTTAATGCTTTATGTGCCAAAGTTGGAAGCTCACGATAAATATCAGAATCTACGCCGCCGGGATGTAGAGCATTGTTGGTAATCGTGCTTCCCGCCAACTGGCGAGCTAGTTCATGGCTAAATAATAAATTGGCAAGTTTCGACTGTCCGTAGAAGTATAAAGGGTTATACAGTCCTTCGCCGTGAAAGGTCTTTGGTTTGATATTGCCCAGCAAATGTGCAATTGATGCAAGATGAATAATCCGAGCTTTAGGTGCGTTGGATAATACGGGTAGTAGCTTATGAGTGAATAGGAAGTGCCCCAAATAGTTGACACCGAACATCTGCTCAAAACCATCTTGGGTAAGTTGTTTTGATTTGGCGAACAACCCTGCATTATTGATTAATACATCCAGTGCGCCATACCGCTCGGCGATCTCATTTGCAGATTGCTGAACCGATTCAAGGCTATTGAGGTCAAGCGTTACAATGTCAACTTGTCCTTTGTCAGTTGCTTGTAGCTTGGCTTGTGCTACTTTGGCTTTATCAACATTTCTACAAGCGAGAATCACATGTTGACCTTGTTGAGCGAGGCGTTCAGCTGTTGCATAACCAATCCCTGTGTTTGCACCTGTGATGAGAATTTTCAAGAGCGACTCCATTGTAAAAAATAGGAATATTATTGTTTTGCCTGATCGAGCCTATAGTGCAATAACTCTGACAATCTTTCATGTCAAATCTAATAAAATATGTGAAGAAATGTTTAATTATAAAATTAAAATATAAATATCAAAATGTGATAAAAAACACAAAAATAATAACTTATGCAAAATAATTTCAAGCATATGATTTTTATAAGCTAATTTAATTAAAGTTGGCATTTGGCTTGCATCAGCACAGCCATTGTTTGTTTTAATTTGGAGTTTTTAATGAAAAAGTATCTCTCATTGCTCTTATTACTTTTTCCAGTGCTAGTACATGCTGAAAATGAAGTACAAATCTCCAATGCTGAACTGAAACTCATGCTCGATAGTGTCTGGGTTGTACTCTGCGGTGTACTTGTGTTCTTTATGCAAGCAGGATTTGCCTTGATTGAAAGTGGTACTGTGCGCAGTAAAAACACCGTCAATGTCTTGATGAAAAACTATATTGATGCCTGTGTGGGTGGTCTAGTTTTTTGGCTCATCGGCTTTGGTTTAATGTTTGGTGTGAATCCAACTGGTTGGGTTGGTTTAAGTCATTTTGCACCTAATAGCTTGGACGGGTGGCACTGGACAATGTTGTTTTTCCAAATGATGTTTGCAGCAACAGCAACTACGATTGCCAGTGGTGCAATGGCTGAGCGGATTCATTTCATCGGCTATATCGTTTGCACCATATTTGTCAGTGCATTGATTTATCCAATCTTTGGTAGTTGGGCGTGGGGAAGTTTGTTTGAAGGTGCAGGTTGGCTTAAGTCGATGGGTTTTATCGACTTTGCAGGCTCTACCGTGGTGCATTCGATCGGTGGTTGGGTGGCATTGGCAGGGGTGATCATTCTTGGACCACGCTTAGGGCGGTTTGGTCGTGATGGCAAACCGCATCATATTCCAGGACATAACCTCTCATTGGTGGCGCTTGGTGGCTTTATTTTATGGCTATCTTGGTTTGGCTTTAACGCAGGATCAACCGTCGCAGCAGATGTGAGCATCGGTAAAATCGCACTGAATACACACCTTGCTGCATGCGCAAGTGCGGTGGCATATATGTTGATGGCACTAATCCGTGGCAAAGCTATTTTGCTGACCATGACCATTAACGCTTCACTGGGTGGTTTGGTTGCGATCACTGCAGGCTGTGCCACGATGTCGCCATTATTCTCAATCATCACTGGTTTGGTTGCTGGTGTTGTGGTGACATTTCTACCGATGCTTCTTGAGAAGTTAAAAATTGATGATGCTGTCGATGCTTTCACCGTTCATACAGGTTGCGGTATTTGGGGGACTCTTGCGGCAGGTTACTTCCTCGAAACAGACATGTTCAACCTTTCTCAACTTGGTGTGCAAGCAATCGGTGTTAGTGCAGCTGCAGTGTGGGGCTTTGGTACTGCGTTGGTGATGTTTTGGGTCATGGACAAAGTGCTTGGTGGACTGCGTGTGTCGAAACAACATGAGCAACGTGGCTTGGACTATACCGAACATGCGGAATTGTCTTATCCAGAATTTCAACAAGATGTGCTTGCAGATTTAGATGAAATCACTAAGCGTCATTAATTGTTGAGCCTTTTTAAAAGCGTAAATCAGATCAATTGCAAAAAGTGTGAATGGTCAGAAGCCATTCACACTGCATCAAATTAGGAAATGAACAATGGGTTGGACTATGACTTTGGATAATGATCAGCGTAGTATCGTGCAGCGCATACTCGCCAAATATTTGGATGGACAAGCTCTCGATCAGGCGATGGAATTGTGGCGCTATCAATACAGCAAAAAACCTTTGCAAGAGTTGAATTATTTTGTGTTCGAGATTGCCAATAGTTCAGAACTGCGCAGTAGTCGAAAGCAGATCGTGCATGATCTTCAACATGGCTTAGAACATGATATACAACAAAATTTAAATGATGAGCAAACACATCAATCTACGCAAGCATTCGAAAGCAAAGCGATACGATCGAGTATTGATGTTGCACTTAATCAGGTAGAGGTCGTGAATGTGGCACATCACAGTGCATTCGATGCACTATTTCAGCAGTTACTTCAATCCTTGAAAGGGCAAAGTGAATTGATGGTTGTGCTAGAAGAGCATCTGCAAGATAGTCAAATCACACCGCAATATCAGCATGCGTTTATTCAATATGTGCAAACAGGCGAAAGTTTGGTGGAACAGTTTTATCTCAAGGACGTATTAAGTCAGGTGATTAATACCTTGTATACGGTGATGTGTGATTATTTTGGACCGATGAAATCCGATCGTTATATGGCGCAAGCCGTGGCTCAAATTGATCAGCAATATCCTGCAGTGATGATCAAGAAGTATTTGTAATCAACTTTTCAAGTGAGTGGAAGTTTAGCTTGCCAAAATGAAAAAAGCGACGAACTGATTGAAGTTTCGTCGTTTTTTAATACTGAAAGCTAAAATAAATAACAGCTTAGCTAAACTGTTCTGTAACAGCTTCAGTGCGCCATAGGCTTTCAAGATCGTAAAACTTACGTGCGGTTGGTAACATCACGTGTACCACAACGATGCCAAGATCAATCAAAATCCACTCGGCATCACGCTCACCTTCAACGCCGATCGGGCGGAAGCCAGCTTTTCTTGCTTCTTCTGCGACATTGTCGGCAAGTGCTTTGACGTGACGAGTTGATGTGCCACTCGCAATAACGATGGCATCAGATACACTGCTGATAGTTGAAACATCGAATTGAATAATATCTTTTGCTTTGACATCAAGTAGTGCATCTTGCACGACTTGTAAACAACTTTGAACTTGTGAAGATTTGGAAGTGAGAGAGTCAACAACATTGTTTGATGTGGGCGACGGTTCGATATTCATGGGTGATGAAAAATCCTGAAATTGAGTCACTGTCCACTATAAGGGCATTGAGGTGAAAAATCAATTCAACAATATTGACTATTAATTCAACATTTATTCATCTTTTTGATAAGCCACCATGCCGATAAGCAAGTTATCAGCATGATGCTAAACTTTCCAAAATGTCTAAATTGACTCAATTAAATCTCGTCTTGCACCGCCTGTATCGCCGTCAAGGCAATTGTAAACACAATATCATCGACTAATGCACCACGAGAAAGATCGTTCACAGGCTTGTTTAGACCTTGCAACATTGGTCCAACGCTCACCACGTTGGCAGCACGTTGTACGGCTTTGTAGGTGGTGTTACCTGTATTTAAATCAGGGAAAATAAATACGTTGGCTTGACCGGCAACTTTAGAATCAGGCGCTTTTTGCTTGCCGACACTTTCTACCGAAGCGGCATCGTATTGCAATGGTCCATCAATCAATAAGTCTGGGCGACGTTGCTTGGCGATTTCAGTCGCTTCACGCACTTTATCTACATCTGCGCCTGTACCTGAGTCGCCTGTAGAGTAGCTTATCATGGCGATACGAGGCTCAATGCCAAACGATTTTGCCGAGATTGCAGACTGAATGGCAATCTCTGCCAATTGCTCTGCATTTGGATCAGGATTAATCGCACAGTCACCGTAAACAAAGACTTCATCAGGTAACAACATAAAGAAAATTGACGACACGAGGGTATAATCAGGCGCAGTTTTAATCAACTGAAATGCAGGGCGTACTGTATTGGCAGTGGTATGGATTGCACCTGAAACCAAGCCATCGACTTCACCGAGTGCTAACATCATTGTCCCAAGAACGACGGTATCTTCAAGCTGTTGTGCGGCTTGTAGGGCATTGAGTTTGCCTTTGCGTCGCTCCACCATTGGATCGACATATTTGTCACGAATGGTATCAGGATCAATGATTTTGAGATCATCGGGTAAAGTGACGCCACGTGCTTTGGCAACTTCTTGCACTTCTTCGGGCTTGGCGAGCAGTACGCACTGTGCAATGCCACGTGTCTGGCAGATCGCAGCAGCTTCTACGGTGCGAGGCTCTGAGCCTTCGGGTAACACAATGGTCTTTTTCGCGGCAATGGACTTCTGTACCAATTCATGACGGAACGCAGATGGCGAAAGGCGACTTTTGGTCTTGGCTGTGGTTGTCGTACTTAGCCAATCAAAATCAATATGACTCGACACAAAGCGAGTCACTTGCTCGGCACGTGAAGTATCAGTGATGGGAATTTCATTGTCGATATGATCAATCATTGCCAAAGTTTGTAGGCTATCCATATCGGTGCGCATGACAGGAAGACCTGTGCGTAAAACTTTCTGCGAAAGCATCGGCAAAGTGACATCGTGCATTTTGCTGTCAGTGAAAATCACCCCTGCAAGCGGAATGTCACTCAGTGCTGCCACGCCACATGCCAGTGCTACATCAGTACGATCGGCAGAAGTGACGATAAGTTCACCTGCTTTAAAGCGTTCTAGTTCATGGTCAATACGACGATGAATCAGCGCAGTATTTTGCACACGACGTTGTTCGGCTTCGCCTTCATTGAGCCACTGCGCTTGAATGGCATTGGCAATGTCTAAGGTACGAGGAACACTCAAGGTTGAGCTAAATGGAATCATACCGATAATGGGTAATTTCTCACTACCAAGCAGTGGTGAAAATTTTTGTAATTCTGCGCTAAATGTTTTGATTTCATCTGTGAGGCGTAGCGTTTGATCAGTCGTGAGTGGAATCTGCGCCGTATCAGGTGCTAAGCCTCTGGTACGCATAAATAAAATGCCAGCGGTACGAGTCGAAGCATTGCCACCAAATGGGTTGAGGTGGTTTTCTATATTTTCAGCAGTTTGTTCAGCATTATTGATGTCTGCACCACTCACTAGAATCACCTGTGCATCAAGTGCTTGTGCCAGTGCGACATTGAGCTGTGTGGTGTAGCTTTGATTTGGATTGGGGACTAAGCCTTCGACGATCACCACTTCATGATCTTTGGCGACTTGACGGTGAAGGCTTACGGCTTCTTCGAGCAGTTCATCCATTTCACCGATACTGACCATATGTTGGGTTTTTTTATAATCAATCGGTGGTACTTGGTGGCGTTGATATAGACTAGAAATAATGGTTGAAGTGCGACTTTCATTTTTACTTTTTTCTTGTGCAAAGGGTTTTAAAAAGTTGGCTTTGACTCCGATGCAATCAAAGGCGTGGATCATGCCTAAACAAGCAGAAGTCAATCCGATGCCTTCTGCTGTTGGAACGAGTAAAAATGTTTTCATGCGGTGTATCCTAATATTTTTTTCATGTCTAAGGTTGTTTTAAATCAAATTAAAACACATTTTCACCCAATGCAATTTGACGGGTTTCATTGGCAATGCGACCTTCTTCATCGGTCGGAATCACCCAAATTTGAGGACCTGTGTCGTCGTCAATACGAATCTCTTTGGCACGTGTAGCATTATTTTCGGCATTTAAACTCAAGCCAAAGTGCGGTAGCGAGCGAATCACTTTTTCACGGATAAAGCCTGAGTTCTCACCAATTCCACCTGTAAAAATCAAACCGTCAAGCTTAGGTAGGGCACAACTCATCGCAGCCATTGATTTCGCCAAACGATAAACGAAAACATCAATGGCGATTTGCGCATCTTCATTGCCTGATTCGGCTGCTTCGACCAGTGTGCGCATGTCATTGGACAAATTGGATAAACCGAGCAAACCACTTTGTTTATTCAGCACTTGGTCGATTTTGGCAATGTCCCAACCGAGATTGATATTTAAGAAGAGGTGCAAGCTTGGATCAACATCACCGCTACGTGTGCCCATTACCAAACCTTCGAGTGGTGTTAAACCCATACTGGTATCAAGGCTTTTCCCATTCCATACCGCACAAGTTGAGCAACCATTACCGAGGTGGGCAACGACCCAACCACCTTGATTTTTTTGACCTGCAAGCGTTGATGCACGTTCACTGACATAGGCGTGACTTGTGCCGTGGAAGCCATAACGGCGGATGCCATGCTCTTGGTAAAGATCACGTGGTAGCGCATAGAGGTGTGCCTTCTTTGGCATGGTTTGGTGAAATGCTGTATCAAATACAGCGACTTGCGGTAAGTCTGGATACAGCCTCATGGTGGCATTAATACCAATCAAATTGGCAGGATTGTGCAGTGGTGCAAGGTTAGAAATATTTTTAATATCTTGAATGACTTGCTCGTTAATGAGCTGTGCTTGGGTCATCGTCCCGCCATGTACAACACGGTGTCCAATTGCATCAAATTTGAAATGGCTGATGCGTTGCATTGCAACTTCTAAGGCTTGTGCATGATCGGCTTGTCCAAGTTCGACTTCGAATTTTTCTTGGCGGTTTTCTTGCGCATTATAGGTCAGCCCTGAAATACGAGCATTCGGTGTACCTAGATTTTCAGCTAAACCATAAAGACGATAATCATAATCTTGAAGAATCAGCGCATATTTGATGGAAGAAGAACCGCAATTGATGACGAGAATATTTGACACGAGCAAATCCTGATTGATTTAAAACATTGTTATTGATTTACACAACTTACTTACGCACTCGATCATATAATGAATTGGAAGTTTGTTGGGTAATAATCAGCTTTGAATTGTATATATTTTTTAACGACTTAAATTGTGCTGTTTCATGTGTCCTTTGAAATAAAAAAAACAGCCGACAGATCCGTCAGCTGTTTTGTTTCTTTTTTCAAAAACATGGTGTCTTTGAGATTATCAAACACGATCACAGTTTTAGAAAGCATCATCCAAATATCAGGCAAGCCCACAGGATCAGCTTCTGGAACATTGGTTAATTTTGGCTCAATATAGCGCACCGAGTCATAGCCAAAATAACCGACTAGACCGCCTGTAAATTGTGGTAATTCTGGAATTTCAGCATGCGGTGGTACTTTGAACTGGGCTTGATAATCTCGAATATATTGAAAAGGGTCACTACAAGACTGTGTCGTGACTTGCCCTTGCTCATCTTGAATACTCATCACCCCTGCATTACAGGAAAAAACTGTGCTTTCACCCAAGCCAATAATCGAATAGCGTGCCCATGTTTCTCCGCCTTCAACCGATTCAAATAAATACGCCAAAGCCTGCTGACGCAAACGTGAAAATACGGTGAGCGGGGTTTCAGTATCCGCAAGGCGCTGACGAAATACAGGAATGGTTTGATAGCCTGCTTGGACGAGGCGTTGAAATTGCTCTGTTTGAAGTTGTTCTTTTTGAAGCTCGTTATGTGAGGTCATGGTCTTTACTCAATGTTGAAAAATGGTTCGAAAATTAGGGTTAGACGAAGTCTCGCCATCGAAACATGATTGGGCACAACATTGTGTTAAACATATTTTCCTCAAAAGTCTTGAAGTGGAAGATGCAAATGACGCAAATAAATTGAAAATTTCCAGTCATTCATTTAACGTGGAATCAACTCAGCCAATGAATCAATCACCATCTGTGGTGAACAGGCATGGATATCTTCACCATGATTATAGCCATAACTCAGCACAATACAATCGACATGCGCAGCTCGTGCCGCTTCAACATCGTTACGTGAATCACCAATCATCAAAGTATGAGCAGGCTTTTGCTCAAAATAGTGCATGGTGTGTAGTAGTGGCTCAGGGTGTGGTTTACGATGCGTCAATGAATCGCCACCAATCACCAGTGAAAAGCGATCTAAAATATTGAGCTGCTGGAGTAAACTGTGCGCTGCATCAAACGGTTTATTGGTCACACAAGCCAGCGTTTTTCCCTCAGCTCGACAATAATCTAGAAATTCAAGCACACCTTCATAGATCTCTGTATCAACACAGAGATGGCGTTGATAAACTGCTAAAAATCGCTGTAAAAGCTGTTGCTGAAGTTCAGGATTTAAGCCGTGTTCTTGATATTGAATCACACAACTACACAGCTGTGATGCACCTTTTCCAACCCAAGTTCGCACTTGTTGCTCAGTCACGGTAGGGCGACCTAGCTCAGCGAGCGCCATATTCATTGACGCATACAGATCACGTGCAGAATCAACCAATGTGCCATCGAGATCAAATAGGATCAGTTGTCGTTGCGATAGATCAGCAAGAGAATTCATCAAAAGCTCTGTCATTTTAAAAGGCGTTTATTGGCCGAAGAAGAACAACCCTGCTAAGACAAGCAAAATCACCAAGACAATTAAACTCATCAAACCAACTTTGGCATTTTTTTGCTCAGTCTGTGCTTTTTCCACAAGGCTTTTAGGCTGTTCAATTGGCACAACTTTGGGTTCAGACTTCGCCTCGACACTTGCACTAATGTCAACATGCTCAGGAATCGGTGCAGGCTTTGGTACTCCAATATTGCTTGGCATGCCATCTTGCTTCACTTCCACATCACCACGCTCTGAAAGTGTTGGCATCCCTGCATCAGAGGGTACAACTTTCTCAAGATCAGGGGCGACTGTTGCTTCATCTTTCGAAGCCAAAGCATCTGCAATGATTTGAAAGCAAATTGATTCAAAGTTGATTTCATCAAGATTTTTCAGTTGATGCTCTGTGATCTTCTGACCATTCACAAATGTGCCATTTGAAGACTCTAAGTCTTGTATCCACAGTTGCTTACCATCTTCTTTCAACAATAAAGCAGCATGACGACGTGACACATGTGTTGCTTGCAAGACAATATCTGCCTGCTGATGACGACCAATGACCATATCACGATCAATAACTATCGTTTGCCCTTCGATTGGTTCGCTTTTGGCGACTAATTTCCAGTTCATGTCTTTACCTTATTTTTTACTTCGCTGAATGGTTTTCGAATATTTTAAATCGACTTTCCAAAGCATCACGCACTAAACAAATAAGTCATGATGCTTCAAAAAATTGTATCTTACCCTGTTCGTCTACTCGGTTAATCCACTCGAATTGTCGTTTCCGTAGTGGTGTTCGAGGTTCGCTCGATTTGTGGTTGAGCATATTCAGCTTGTGAATAATCCACTGCCGTTGGCGTATTGACGATCGGTTGTGCTGTTGTAGTTGGACGCAAATCCACGACTGTTGCGCCATTTAGCTGACTTACAGCTGTGACTGGTACTGTTTGATATTTCTTACCATCTGCGGTGCGCTGTTCTTTGGCAATCGGCAAAGTCATCCGCTGATCATACAAATCATCTGCTGTGTCTGGCAACGATGCAAAGCTTCCATCAGTATCAAATGCCAATTGAAGACTTCTGATCTGATTATACCGATCACCTGTCACATTACGACTATCTGCCGCATCTTTAATGATCGTTGGATGAATGAACAATAATAAATTACGCTTTTCCGTGCTGGCATTATCCGAGCGGAATAAACGTCCCACTACAGGAATACGGCCAAGTCCTGGTACGGCTTGTCGCCCTTCTTCTCGGTCATCTTGCATCAAGCCACCAAGCACAATGGTTTGACCATTTTCAGCCAAGATTGAGGTTTTGATTGCACGCTTACTGGTGATCAAATCCGACGCAGCTGTACTATTAGTTACAGCTGAAACCTCTTGCTCCACTTCTAAACGCAATGTTCCGCCTTCACCGATATGTGGCACGACTTTTAAGGTAATCCCCACATCTTTACGCTCAATCGTCGTGTAAGGATTCGCCGTTCCGCCATTGGTACTTACCGACCCTGTGACAAATGGCACATTTTGACCAACAACGATATACGCCTCTTCATTATCCATCGTCACAACTGATGGTGCCGACAGTAAATTGGATTTGCTACTCTTTTCAAGTGCTTGAACTAATATGCCAAAAAAGCTACGTGTACCATCGCTGTTCTCATTATAGTCACCAAGCGCAATAGATGCTCCACTACTCAAGCCGTTTAATGCTGTAGCTTGCGCAGTTGATCCTGCTAAAGCAGCTCCTGCGATACTTGCTATGCTCGCTCCTGCATTGGCAAAGTTAATTAAGCCGACGCCACTGGATAGATCACCTAATGCCCATTGCACACCGAGTTGATCCGCATTCGTACCGGACACCTCTACGATTGCCGCTTCGATCAGCACTTGTTGACGACGAATATCGAGTTGTTCTATGGCGCTTTCGAGTTCACGCATCAACTGCGGATCTGCTTTAACCACCAAAGCATTTTGTGTCGCATCAGCAATAATACTCACACCATTCGCATTAAAACTGGTCAAGGCATTTTGATTGCTATTATTTGAACTGGTAAGATTGATGGTCGAGCCTGTTCCACTGGCGCTATTTGAGCTTGAGTTTGAATTATTGGTTAACGAGTTGATCTGATTGTTTGAACTATTACTTGAATTAGAACCACTCGAGCTGCTAACCGCTTGCCCAGTGACTAGACCTTGTAATATTTCCGCTAGATTTTTGGCATTGGCATGTTTTAAACGGAATACACGAAGTCCACCCAATCGATCTGCTGATGGCACATCAAGCATTTCGATCAATTGACGAATCCGTTTACGGCTATGTGTATCACCTTTGATAATAATCCGATTGGTTCTTGCATCAGCAATCACACGTACACGTGAGCCTTTAATGTCTTTCGCCGCAC
>JABXJR010000210.1_pt1 | contig 11885 bp, 9 predicted proteins | sample 7431291 | NCBI WGS metagenome assembly JABXJR01 (sample SAMN14395756, study PRJNA613071) | wetland metagenome | isolation source: water samle H3 from high-altitude wetland | place: Chile: Salar de Huasco, high-altitude wetland | collected 2015-11-10 | reverse complement strand
GCCACGCGCTGACCGTGATCTACGAAAAACGCCTGGCACTGCAGCAGATCTGGCTCAAGACCAGCTCCAATGGCCACGACATGCTGGCGGCAATCAAGGAATGGGTGCATGAGGCAGAGGCCAGTGGTATCCAGTCCCTGCGCGATTTTGCCCACCAGCTGAAAACCTATTCGCTTCGCCCTGCGGCGGTCTGATGATGCGGGGGGAGGGGCTTGCCCTGCCCCGCAATCACTTTTTTGACGTCATTCTCCAGACACGCGCTAATCCGTCCTAATCGCCCCTGATGACGGAACTTCGCTGCAATTCGTCCCTCTCAAACAACACTTCGCCATCATGGTGGCCCCTTGTTGTGACCGCTGCTGAATCCTGCGGCGCGCCCAGAGAGAGTTGTGCCGATGGTCCACGAAAAACCCTACCTGTCCGATCCGCCCACCACAGAGCCGCCCCGACCCACAGCGGCGGCGACCTTGCTGGCGCTCATGCATGCCCAGGGCGAAGTCGAACGGCTCAGTGAGCGCGAGCAATTACTGAGTTCACTGCTGGTCAGCGTAAACGCCGTGCTGTGGGCCGTCGATTGGCAGACGCGCCGCGTGCTGTACGTCAGCCCGGCCTATGAGCGGATATTTGGACGCCCGGCCGGCCTGCTGCTCGCCGACTATCGGGAATGGCGCAACAGCATTCACCCCGAAGACCTCGACTACGCCGAATACAGCCTGGCCCGCGTGCTGGACCACGGCGCCGTGGAAGACCGTGAGTACCGCATCATCACCGCCGACGGGCAAATTCGCTGGTTGAGCGACAAATGCTACATCAACCAGCAGGTCGGACCGGGCGAACCGGTGATCGTGGTGGGCATAGCCGAAGACATCACCGAAAAGAAGCAGCTGGAGATGGAATTGCACCGGCTGGCCACCACCGACGTGCTGACCCAGAGCAGCAACCGCCGGCACTTTTTCGAATGTGCCAAGCAGGCCTTCGACAGCGCCCGCGCCCAAGGCGCGCCGCTGGCGTTCCTGTTGCTGGACATCGATGATTTCAAGGACGTCAACGACACCTACGGCCACCTGGAGGGCGACCAGGTGCTGCGCCGCATCGCCGAGAGCGGTCGAGGCGTATTGCGCCGTGGCGACCTGTTCGGGCGCATTGGCGGTGAAGAGTTTGCCGCCGTACTGCCTGGATGCGCACCGGAGATGGCGTTGCAAGTGGCCGAACGCCTGGGCAAAGAGATCCAGGCCCTGAATTTCAGCTACGAAGGCCAGGCGTTCACCGTGACCGTCAGCCAGGGCCTGGCCAGCCTCACCGACGAAGATTCAACCCTGGACAGCCTGTTCGCCCGCGCCGATGCGGCGATGTACGAAGCCAAGCGGCAGGGCAAGAATCGCGTGGTTGCGGGTTAGAAGATCAGATCAAGGATTAAAACCTTTCCTTAAACGAGCGTATTTTTGTGGCGCGCGAGCTGTTGTGGCAAGCGGGCTGTTGTGGCGAGCGGGCTTGCCCCGCGTTGGGGCGCGTAGCGGCCCTAAAACCAGTCTCCCGGTTCTACCAGAAGAAATGCGGTGGCCTTATTGGGGCTGCTGCGCAGCCCAACGCGGGGCAAGCCCGCTCGCCACAGGGGGTTCAGTTTGCTGCGCGACAGCACTCAGTCAGCTATTCAGCAGGACCTCCCACACTTGAATGTCATCGCTCTCTAGGCCTTGCGCAACCGCATCAGCTCCGACAACCCCACTTTCAGCAAGCGTGCCGTTTTACTCCTGGCCAACTCTTCCAACCCTTCTCGCTCGGTCAAGCGCGCCATTTGCGCGGCCAGGTGCACCACCAGCGCATCCCGGGCATACACCCCACCCTCCAGGGAATAGATCGCGGCGATCAGTTGGCGCAGCTCCAACGGCAAGCGCCAACGTGCGCGCAGTGCCGAGCCATAGGCGGCACCAAACGTGTACAGGGACTCGCCGATGGCTTCGTCATCCAGGGCTCCGCCGCCCTGGCGCCAGTCTTCCAGGCAGCGCAGCAAGGCCAGGTCGCCCAGCCGATGCAGGGTACCGGCGCTGTAGCAACGCTCGTGGTCCAGTTCCAACATGCGCGCCAGGCGCCGGGCGTAGTCGGCGGTGTCCTGGGACACCTGCCAGTAGCGCTCGGCGTAGGCCACCAGGGCTGGGTCGCCCAATACCACATTGTGCTTGAGCGCCAGGCCGAGGATCAGGTTCATGCTTTGCCCGGCCGCCAGTTTGTGCAGGGCTGCCGCCAGGGTTTGCACGGGCGTGCCGTGATGGCCGGCACTGTTGGCGGCGGCGATCAGTACGGCGGTAATCTGCGGGTCCATGCGCACCTGGTCTTCCAGTTGCTTGAGGTCCAGGCCCTCAGGCCCAAGGCTGTGCTGCACGGCCGCCCTCACATCGACCCGCAACGGCGCACCCTCGCAGGCGTCGCGGCGACGTTCGAGGAACGCCGGCAAGGTCATGCCCGGCGTCAGCGCCGGCACTTCGCAATACACGCTTTCGCCTTCGTTGAGCAGCAGGTCTTGCAGGCGCTGGGTCAGGCCGTCCAAGTTCAGGGGCTTGGTGAGATAGGCCGTGGGCGCCAGGGGCAAGGCTTCGCGTACGCTGGCGCTGTCATTGCGACTGCTCAGCAGAATGAAGGGCAGCACGGGCGAGCGGCGCTGCTGGCGTACGTCGCGCAGCAGGCTCAGGCCATCGATGCCCGGCAGTTCCCAATCCGCCAGGATCAGGTCGTAGTGTTTTTCGCGCAGCAACGTGGCCGCGTGCTGCCCATCGGCACACACATCCAGCCGCGCGTCACAGCGCACATTCAGCAAGACTTGCTTGAGCAGATCCCGCGACCAAGGGTCCGCCTCGGCAATCAGCACACGGGGTACAGCGGGTAAAACAACAGCAGTCATCTGCACGCTCCATCGGCAATGCCTGCAACCTTAGTCAATGCCGCCGCCTGCGTACAATGAACAACGCCTGAATGTGCTGCCTCGGGCACAAAAAAACCCGCCGAAGCGGGTTTCTTTACGAACAGGCCAGCTTCCGATTACAGCTCGGAGAAGCACTCTTCGATGATCGCCAAGCCTTTGTCCAGTTGCTCGTCCGGCGCGGTCAGCGGCACCAGGATGCGCAACACGTTGCCGTAAGGGCCGCAGGACAGCAGGATCAAGCCCTTCTCACGCGCCTTGGCCACCACGGCGGAGACGGCAGCGGCGTTTGGCTTGTGGGTGTCGCCACCTTCGAACAGCTCGATCGCGATCATGGCGCCCAGGGCACGCACGTCGCCGATCACCGGGTACTTGGCCTGGATGGCCTTGAGGCCGGTGACCAGACGTTCGCCAAGGGCTTTGCAGCGATCCAGCAGGTGCTCTTCTTCGAACACTTCCAGCACGGCCAGGGCCGCGGCGCAGGCGATCGGGCTACCCGCGTAGGTGCCACCCAGGCCACCTGGGGCGATGGCGTCCATGTACTCGGCCTTGCCACACACACCGGCCAGCGGGAAACCGCCGGCGATGGATTTGGCGAAGGTGGTCAGGTCGGCAGTGACGCCCATCTGTTCCATGGCGAAGAAAGTACCGGTACGGCCGGCACCGGTTTGCACTTCGTCGGCGATCAGCAGGATGCCGTGCTTGTCGCACAGTTCACGCAGGCGCTTCATGAAGGCTTTAGGCGCGACGTAGAAACCGCCTTCGCCCTGCACTGGCTCGATGATGATCGCAGCGATGTCACGCGGCTCGGCATCGTTCTTGAAGATGCGCTCGATGCTGGCGATGGAGTCGTCGACGCTCACGCCGTGCAGCTCGTTCGGGTACAGCGCGCGGAAGATGCCACCTGGCATCAGGCCCATGCCGGCCGAGTAAGGCACGACTTTACCGGTAAGGCCCAGGGTCATCATGGTACGACCGTGGTAGGCGCCAGTGAACGCGATGACACCGGCACGGCCAGTGGCGGCGCGGGCGATTTTCACCGCGTTTTCTACCGCTTCGGAACCGGTAGTGACCAGCAGGGTTTTCTTGGCGAAATCACCTGGGACCTTGGCGTTGATTTTTTCGCACAGCTCTACGTAGGGCTCGTAGGCCAATACCTGGAAGCAAGTGTGGGTCAGCTTGTTCAGCTGCTCGGTCACGGCCGCGATGATTTTCGGGTGCACGTGGCCGGTGTTCAGCACGGCGATACCACCAGCGAAATCGATGAACTCGCGACCTTCAACGTCGGTCACGGTGGCGTTCTTCGCGGATTCGGCGAAGATCGGGTGAATCTGGCCAACACCGCGCGGTACAGCGGCTTCGCGGCGTTTCATCAGGGAAGCGTTGGTCTTGCTCATAAAGTCCTCATTCGCCACTCATCGGGTGGCGTGGTCCAAGGAATACGTGGCGGGGAGGCAACTACGGCAGCATGCGATGATCGACTGCCACAGCTTTCCCGGCCACTACGAATAACGATGTGAAACACGCAAAGGGTCAGCGCTCTCGTGCCCTTTGCGTTTACTGCAATCCCTTGCCGGGCTTATCCCTTACAGAACTTAGATGCCCAGGCAGAGGTATTTGATTTCCAGGTAGTCCTCGATCCCGTACTTGGAGCCTTCACGGCCCAGGCCCGAGGCCTTGATGCCGCCGAACGGCGCCACTTCGTTGGAGATCAACCCGGTGTTGACGCCAACCATGCCGTATTCCAGGGCTTCAGCCACACGGAACACACGGCCCAGGTCACGCGCATAGAAGTAGGACGCCAGGCCGAACTCGGTGTCGTTGGACATCGCGATCACTTCGGCTTCGTCCTTGAAACGGAACAGCGGCGCCAGCGGGCCAAAGGTTTCTTCCTTGGCCACGGCAGCGTTCTTCGGCACGTCGACCAGGATGGTCGGTTCGAAGAAGTTGCCTTCCATCACCTTGCCACCGGCCAACAGCTTGGCGCCTTTGCTCAGGGCATCGGCAATGTGCTCCTGAACCTTGGCCACGGCTTTTCCGTCGATCAGCGGGCCCGTGGTGGTGCCTTCTTCCAGACCGTTGCCGATCTTGAGCTTGGCCACGGCCACCTTGAGCTTTTCAGCGAACGCGTCGTACACCGAATCCTGGATGTACAGGCGGTTGGCACAGACGCAGGTCTGCCCGTTATTGCGGTACTTGGAGATGATCGCGCCTTCGACGGCCTTATCCAGGTCAGCGTCGTCGAACACGATGAACGGCGCGTTGCCACCCAGCTCCAGGGAAACTTTCTTGATGTCCTTGGCGCATTCGGCCATCAGTTGGCGACCGATTTCGGTCGAGCCGGTGAAGGACAATTTACGCACGATCGGGTTGCTGGTCAGCTCGCCGCCGACGTCGCCGGCGCTGCCGGTGACCACGCTCAGCACGCCTTTAGGGATACCGGCACGGTGCGCCAGCTCAACCAGGGCCAGGGCCGAGAACGGGGTTTGCGAGGCAGGCTTGATCACCATGGTGCAACCGGCGGCCAGGGCCGGGCCGGCTTTACGGGTGATCATCGCGGCCGGGAAGTTCCACGGCGTGATCGCGGCAGTCACGCCGATCGGCTGCTTGATCACGATCAAACGCTTGTCGGGCTGGTGGCCAGGGATCACGTCACCGTAGATGCGCTTGGCTTCTTCGGCGAACCACTCGATAAAGGAAGCGGCGTAGACGATCTCACCCTTGGCTTCGGTCAACGGCTTGCCTTGCTCGAGGGTCATCAGGCGACCGAGGTCGTCCTGGTTTTCGATCAGCAGTTCGAACCAACGGCGCAGCTTATTGGCGCGCTCCTTGGCGGTCAGCGCACGCCAGGCCGGCAAGGCCTTGTCGGCGGCTTCGATGGCGCGGCGGGTTTCAGCGGCGCCCATCTTCGGCACGGTGCCGATAATCTCACCCGTGGCCGGGTTGTTGACCTTGATGGTTTGACCATTGTCCGCGTCCACCCAAGCGCCATCGATAAAGGCTTGTTGGCGGAACAACTGGGTATCTTTGAGCTGCATGTCGGCTTTCCTTAACAGCACCGCGCGCGCGCGGAGCGAATTAGAGTTGTTGAAAGGCGCCTTGTGGGCTGCCGTCAGGGAAATCAGCCCCAGCACGCGCGGGAAGTGAAAGAGCGCACGGGAGACAGAGCGTTTGAAATCTCAAACGAATCCTAGGATCAATGGGGGTGCAGGGCAATAGTCTGTTCGAAAAAAAGAACGAAAACCGCGCATTTACCGGATTTTTCTGATCAGCGTGATCGGCCCGTACTCCACCGGGTTGATCCCTACCGCACGGCGCAGGGCCTCTGCGCGGCAAAATCCTACGTTTGAACGGCCAAAGACCAGCATGGACGCCCAAGGTCGACATGGGTATGATGTCGCCCGCACAAGCATCCGTAGCTCAGCTGGATAGAGTACTGCCCTCCGAAGGCAGGGGTCGTGGGTTCGAATCCCGCCGGGTGCACCACATACTAGTTTCTGGCTGTCTCAGACAGTCTACGAAACACCCCAAGAAGCCCGCCCTGTGCGGGCTTTCTTGTTTCTGGCTATCCGTACAGCGTAATTACCGCTTGGCATTTGTGATCTCAGTGGCGTTTACAGGACTACTACTGAACGTGCCCAGACGAGAGTCGAGCAGCTCACGCCTCTACGCCGACAGCTCACGCGCCCCCCACCTCAGCCCATGGCAGACCGCATCTGGTGTGGTCAAGGCGCATGTAACCACATACCCCTCATCGCCTTCCTGCACGCACTGTGCGCGCCTGGGGAAATGCTCGGATGGTCGGTGATTGTTCTCCACACGGTTGAACAGTTCATCACGCAAAACCTGCCCGCCTCCGCCAGTGGACAAGCCCAGTGCGCCGCCCTTCACTTTGGCCTCGCCGCAGTTGCTGGCGAGCTAGCCACCGCGTTCGGCGTCACCGGCTGGCGAACGGCACCACCACAACCGCTACACGCGTATGCCTGCATGGGTGGCTGGCCGAGCGTGGCGGCGCCGGAAATTTCGAGGGCGATGCGATTTTGGCGCGACTGAGACAGGTCATCGAGCGCTTTGGAGAAAGCCGCTTTACCTGGTGGGAGTCTGCCGCCGCCAAGATCGATGAGCACGGCCCACGCACGATTGATCGGTTGGGCTTTCGCAAGACGCTGGAACACGGCATGGGCGATGACATGCACACCACCAACACCTATTACGTACTGCCGGAAGCTTGGAGGGCCGAGATCTTCAAGGGCATGAACATCAGTGCGGTGAACAAGGAGCTGCTGCAACGGGGTGTGCTTGAGCCGGGAAGTGATGGCAAGGCGTACAGCTCGATTCGCCTGCCAGGGTTAGGACGTCAACGCTGCTATGTGGTGAAGACGGTTCCGGGAACGATGAAGGCGAGGCCAAGGCCGCCTGACGGCGAGCCTGCTGATCGAGGTAGCGCCGGCTCATTACCGGCATTACCAGCCATTCGACAACCATCCCTATTAACCGCAGTACCCAGAGAAAATACAGATGAACACTATCCAAGAATTGAAAGACCGCCGCGACCAACTGACCCTCGAAGTGGAGAGCATTCAGGGTGACCTGGCTCCCTTCGAAGAGGCGCTGGAAAGCCCGGAGGTTATCCAGCAGGGCCGTCAACGAGCCGTGCAGGATGAAATCAACGATCACAAAAGACGCATCGACTCGCGAAATCTGGAGATCAGCAACCTGAATCAAAAGATTCATCGCCTTGAGAGATTGGCAAACCGTGAGAGCTTGGCTGCGGGATATCTCAGCGATATGGCGAACTGGAAAGCCGACGAGATGGAACTCAACGAAAAGCGCAGCAGCATCGAGACTCGGTTGCAGCAGGTCCGCCAGAGCGATCAGGAAGACATGGCAAAAGCTCGACAAGCTGAAACGGACGCGGCCACCGCCTATGCGCAGGCTGTCGCCTGGGGCGATGTAGAGGGCGAAAAAGCGGCTAACGCAGAAGCTCAAAAGGCAGCAAAAAACCTCACGGCTGCGGCTGAGCATCACCGCCGCCAACAACTGCTGATCACCGCGCTGGAACAAGAGCTGGTGACGATTGATCTGCATACCACTGAGGCACAAAAGGAACGCACCGAGATCGAGAATAAAGCGGCTCACCTGGCGAACACTGTGCTGGAAGAACAGTGGAATGAGGCCGCCAAAACACTGCTGGAGACCGGCGGCAAGCTGTGGGCCGCACGCAACCTGATTAGTCGTGACCCAGTTGCACTAATGAAGCTGGATATCCCTGAACTGGGCGAGCACTTTGGAAGCTGGACCTGGCGAGAACTCGCAGATCGCTCGCGCCAACACAGCCTGCATGACCTGCTGGCTGCCTAAACCAGCCTACCCCGAAGCAACCGGCGAGAGCTGGTGGCTTCGGGCCTACCATCGGTCCAATCATGAACAAACCACCACAAAACAGCGCACAGATGCCTGATTACCTGAAGGCCCGAAAGCTTCATTTAAACGGGATAATTGTCGTCCTGGCTGGCATGAAAAAGCGCAACGCTAGAGAAAACAAAGACACCAAAGTTGAGACGCTCACGATTAATGCAATTAAGGCGGAGCTTGATTTCATTGACCTCCAGCTGAAAAGAAAGAACGGGTAATGAAGAGGTGGAAGCCTAAACAGCTTCCGCTTCGCTAGATACTATCCTTACAAACCAAAATTTCAGTATTTTTTTGACTTCTGGTCTACGACAGACCTAGACTTATGACCGCTTAAGGCTATGCGCAAAAGCGATGAATTACCCCGCACGCAAAATTAGCAATCATCATCACACCCTCAGTCAAATCCTTTCGATAGATATATGCATGCACGCTTGCTGCAGTCATCGCGGGAAACCATGATAGACATCGCAGTATCAGTAGCGAGCGCTTGAGCTTTGTCTCATTCGCAACTAGAGCAACCACAGACTCGTGTATATAGTTACGAAGATCTGTCGGATATTGAATTAATTTCTGTTGATGGGATGAGAACAAAATTAGGCGCGAATGCTTGATCCTGTCATATTGTAGTTTTTGAGCAGCTAGAGTCTCCGCCAATAAGGCAGAGGCCATTAAAATCCCCACAACTAGAATCGAGCTCTCCAAAGCATTATCGGCTTTTGAAATTGCAATAACAGCAATCAAAGAAATCGGGACGCCAAGTATTTTCCCACTAATATCACTTACCACTTTTGACATTTGATCCGCGATAGTTAGTTGTGCGGCTGCCACTTCTTGTTTTGCCTTGTGAAAAGAGAAGCCGCTAAGATAAGTAGAAAGATTATTCCCATACAAACTCAAAAATTGCGACCAAGTGGCAACTAAAGCTTTAAATCGCTCTTTTCCTCCGTGATACCCAGATAAATACTCAATCAAAGTCGCACGAAAAATCGACCGTTCCTTAAAGAGATGCGGACTCTTATCCAAGCTATTCATTTGAAGACTGTCGACTAGGTCTGTTCCAACCTCAAAAGTTAGAAGCTCACGATCCAAATAAGGATAAAGTGTTATGGCGCGTTCGCCTTTGGCGATATCTTCTGCAACGAATACTAGCTTGTATTCATCGCTGGACTCCTTTTCATCATGAAAGTGCGCCAGGTCGGCCAAGTAAACAATAAGCCTACATAATGATTGGAGAGTTATTATCCGTTTATCAAACGGTTCTTCCGAGGAAAGAATATCTTCCTCCAGAAGGTAGAAGACTTCTGGGAGTTGCGCGCGCACAAAGCTTTTTGAACGAGCCATAAGCTGATCAAAGTTTTTGAAAATCGGCACCATTCCTGAAGTATCAAGCACGAACGTTAGCTCAATTGAGGACCACTGCTTAGGGAGTTCCATAACAGATGAACTGATGTCGTGCCCATCAACAACTAATTCATCAAACCGTCCAGTTTTAGAAATTGCCAATGCTTCAATTGCAGTGTTTATTTTAGGATCAAAACAAGACGCTCTGAAATCAAAAGCGTTGCCCGTTGCAAGCACAGGACGTCCAAGTGACCGGTACGCCTCGGCAAATATAAGCACATCCACCATATCGTTTTACCCTATCTCGGCTGAGTCTCGCTTATCTGCAATAGCTTGACGTATAACTTCGATAGCGTTTTCAGAAAGGTTGTTGATGATTAGCTTGCGATCTTTTTCAACAAAGCGAATTTCAGCATCAATCCCCTCACCTAAAGAGTTACGATCAAATTTTAGCTGCCAGTTGTCTGCCTTATAGACCACATGGGTGTACTTATCAAGTGTGGCTTTACTAATAGGAAACTCGACGGGAATCCCTACTGCCTCACTATTTAGATGCCCTATAAACTCACTTGCTAAATCATCAGCCTCACCTTCCATCTCCGCAGGAAAGAACTGACGAGCGATGGCCTCCACTTCCGACAGTTTCACAGATTGTCCAGAGTCTCGTTGGCGCTCCAAGTACCTCAGAACCTCATCCTTGAACTGAATACGCTTGTCACGGAGATTGGGACGCTCTCTGAAAAACTTTACACTCTCCAGAATAAGATTTTTTGTGGCTGCTGCTGAAGCGGTGCCTACTGCACATCCAAGCGCCGTTACAAAATATCCAGCAGCAGACCGACCTGCGCTTTGACTCAAAAAGCTAAGGTAGTTTAGCTCCTGTTTAGCCTCATCATCGGCTGCAGCGTGCTCATTATATTTGTTGAAATTAATGCGAGCTGCGTGATACAGGCTGCTCAGATCTAACTCAATTAACTCTTCAGGTTCGAGGTGCTCGTTCAGCCTTAAACCATCACGCTTTTTAAGCATTGCAATTAGCAAGAACCGCCCTTGGCTATTCTCGTAATCTACAAACAAAATATAACCACCAGAAGACGCTGTCGTTTTTTTTGCTGCGGCGAAAAGCTCTACCATTGCCGACTCAGTAATCTCCAAAAAAGATTTTTCCGAAATCTCGATCTTTGAATAGGCATCAAAATCTTTAGGAAAATCACTAACGGTCTTTTTTGCAAATATCCCGTAGTGAGTAGCATTGTTCTTTTTGCCGTAAATAGACGTCGCACCAATTATCAGCTTATTTACAGCCGGCTTATCTTTCTTTAGCACTACCTCACGAATATCGGATTTTTGAATATCTTTAAATTGTTCTTTGATTAATTCATGAACAACCGCGAAATTTACCTTTACGTCCATATATACTTCCTTGTTTTCGACAAATAACCTAGTTAAGTCACCGAATTTACCTCATGATGTCAATCTGCCTCAAGCTGATTGTTTTCGGCCTTGCATTCGAGTCACACATACTACTGTGTGGATGAACAGCCAAGAGTGCAATTGCCCACCGCGTGCTTTTCGACAGAAGGCAGCATCAGCCACAGACTTGGCTAACCAGTCAGCACATGAATCCCAAGGGCTTCTCAGGGATATCTGACCCCATGCGGATGGAGCCGAAATGCAAAAAAAGCTACTCGCTGCCAACGACTTATGCCGGTCGAAATAGGCGAATAACTCGTCGCGATTATCAGAGACAGAGTGGTAGCTTTTGGCCGATTTTTGCCGTTTGTGACGGGCAGCAATCGGCCGATTCTGTTGCAAAAGTCGGTTCTCCCGGATTGCCCGGAATCTGAGCGTTGTAGGAGCCTGTTTTTCGCGCGGCTACGTGAAATCTTTGTCCGAATACTTGTGCGACCATTTAAGATTTCAATCTCACGCGCTTACTTTTCTGCCCTAAGAACCGCGTCCGACTTTTTCAACAGAATCGGCCAGAAGCGGCCGGTCAACAGAGGCAAAAACGAGCGCAAAGCAAATAACTATCGCCTGCCAAGACGAGATCGTTTAGGAACGGGCTCCAGGCTGTCCCGTTAAGTGAAGCGAACGGTTTAAACTATTTGTTAGGCTGTTGTTACCCAGGACCGCTTGCTTCCACCAGTAAGTAATCCTGCCTGAATTCAACACATAAGTGCAACGCTCACCCCTGTATGCACTTCGTACGGCG
>JABXJR010000208.1_pt1 | contig 11916 bp, 18 predicted proteins | sample 7431291 | NCBI WGS metagenome assembly JABXJR01 (sample SAMN14395756, study PRJNA613071) | wetland metagenome | isolation source: water samle H3 from high-altitude wetland | place: Chile: Salar de Huasco, high-altitude wetland | collected 2015-11-10 | reverse complement strand
CGTAAAAACTTTTCCGCACACGTACTTAAAGCAAATATGCGAGTGGTTGGAAATTGTGAATATGCCTTAATTTTATATCGAGACAAATTGCCAAAATTCAATAATGATGGCAAAATGGTATTCAACTGTATGGACTGGAAAAAAGACACACATACACCAAAAGTTCATCCAACGCAAAAGCCGGTATCAGTACTTGAAAATTTAATTCGTATTTTTACAGACGATGGAGACACGGTAATTGACCCTTGCGCTGGAAGTGGTAGTACTTTATTGGCAGCGTATCAGTCGAACCGAAACGCTATCGGATTTGAAATAAAGAAAAACTTTTTCAAAGATGCAAATGAAAAAGTATTGTCTAATATTCAGAAAAAACTATTTTAAATGAAAATAATAGTCAAATTCCCTGACGCGGTTGCAGTCGAGTGCAACGTGGATAAATTCTACAATATGGTCGAACAGTACGACAATATGCATTTTTCTGATACCTTTGTGAATCAGTTAATCGAAGTGGCTCCGGCGTACATTACCGATGTGAAATGGCATGCACTCGACAATATGCCACCGCTGATGCCGGACGACATCACCCTAATATGCCAGCAGGAAGTAATGAAACAACTAATCGAAAAGTACCAATGAGCTACAAGACGCACCAATTCGCACTGGTTGACACGGACACCCTGATAAGCTACAAAGTGAAATGTTTATCGAGAATTAACAAATCACAGCGCCCAACGGAAAACAGACAATACTGGTTTGACCGGCTCGAACTTATTGAAATGGAACTGAACAAAAGACAAAACGAACTTTACTTAAAACAAAACCGAAATGAAGACTACAAACGATTCTTTGCCTTATAAGCTATTCGCAGCCGCCCTAATTGCAATGCTGCTGTGCTTTATTTTCGCCTCATGCCAGGAGGAGCCGACGCCACCGGATGAATTCACGTATGTCTTCGCCGTGCAAACGGACGACGACACGCTCGATGCCATGTACTATCTCGAAGTGTCCGCTGGGGACAGTATCGACGCTAACGGCTACGTCGTTGCAGATACGTTATTCGTCGCTGGGCAACTTGGCGAACTGCCTGAATCAATCACAACTGATGATATTGGATGCCGATATGCGCAAGTGTTCACTTATGCCGTTATCGGGTGCGAGCGGGTGTTTCTACCTTGCCGGTTGTTCGTGTCGCGCGATCGTATCAGCATTCACCACGTGTGCATCAATGGATGTAGTGAGGCGTTTGAAATATAACGTTAAATGTATGAGCGGTTTGGGATTAGAAGCCGTTAACTTATCCCACAGTAATAACTTAATTAAAAGCACATAACATGAAAAATACAGTAAAACCCAAATCGCTTATACATATTGTTAGGCTACGTAAGTTTTCTATCCTAAAAATACTTATAAGCATTTATATCGAAAAGATACACCGAAAAGTTTATGACAACCAATATCGGCAGGATTACAAAATAACATGGAAAGATAAGCCAATTTTAAGATGGTACTCATTCTTATTTTGGCTAATTCCTGATTTTAGAGCTTATTTAAAACACTGGAAGCCAATTTTAAAGAAGGCTTATAATATCAAAAAACTGTCAATTATCAGACAGTTAACATTTTGGAATATACGTAAAGTAAATGTGGAACGCTATTCTTCTTATGATGCCTAACGTCCGGCAGACGCAGGATGACATAAATCAACAAAAAACATGATAAAATGGACACAGTACAACGAGACAAACTGACTTTTATTAATGCCAACAATCTCGAAATAATGAAGGGATTTAAAGACAATGAGTTTGATTTGGCTATTGTTGACCCACCGTATGGAATAGGCATACACAAAATGAACTTTACTCAATCGGTAAAAGGTGGGGTTGCTAAACGCAAAGATTATTCAAATATAACCGATTGGGATATCAATACTCCAAATGATGAATACTTTAAGGAGCTTCAAAGAATAAGCAAAAATCAAATTATTTGGGGCTGGAATTATTTTGTTGAAAACCTTAAAAGCTGTAAATGCTACATTGTGTGGGACAAGAAAACCGAAGATAAATACTCAAATGATTTTGCTGATTGCGAAACAGCGTGGACAAGTTTTAATAAACCAGCAAAAGTTTATAGACATTTATGGTCTGGAATGCTTCAGGGCGACATGAAAAACAAACAGGCTCGAATACACCCAACCGAAAAACCAATACAGCTATATTCGTGGCTACTGTCAAAATACGCCGAACCAAATCAAAAAATACTCGACACCCATTTAGGAAGCGGTTCAATCGCAATCGCAATAGAAAAGGCCAACCGACTGGACAAAATGAATTTACAATTTGTTGGGATTGAAATTGACAAAGATTATTTCGACGCTGCGCTGTCCAGATTTGACCAATTTTGCCGGCAGGGGACGCTCGACTTTTGACATAAATCAACAAAAAACATGATAAATATCAGTTTTTAAACTTGACATTACGAAATAAATGATTATCTTTGCTGCGTCGGATTCAATCCGGCCGTGACTGAACCCCACGAAAAAACTGTTAAAAATGAAAAACCAATTAGCCAACTTCATAGCGCCGGACTGCCTTTACAGTGCAGGGTTCAACCGGTGTGTGTTGTTGGCTTTTAATATTTGCCAATGAAATACTTTTTACATGATTCCAACGCTTTTAACGACGAAAAAATAACCATGCTTTTCATGAATTATGGTTATGAGGGTATTGGATTGTTTTTTACCTTTCTTGAAAAAATAGCAAATCAGGAAAAACCAGTTAATACGAAAGTGTTAAAAGCACAATTAAAGGTAGGCAAAAAGCTCGAAAAAGTATGGAACTTTTTAGAAGGAATTGAACTTATTTCTTCAAATAATGGTGAAAGTTTCAGTGAACAATTGCTAAACTATGCACAAAGTTACATGATAAAAAAAGAAAAAAATAAAAAAAGAATTACAGAATGGCGTGATAAACAACAAGATACAAATAATGTAACGTGTTACGAAAGTGTTCGTAACGCTCGTAAAGTAAAGGTAAGTAAAGTAAAGGTAGAAAAAGATATAGAAAAAGATTTGCCGTTGCCGGCAGACAAAACGTTTCATCTTCATAGTAATTTTGCAAATGAGCAGGAGTTTTTTAATTATGTCAATACCCATAAAAATATGGGAAGAAGATTTCAAATGCTTATGGAACGATTTCAACTCAAGAGAAACGGGTCAAATATTTACTACTACGATAAAAAAGAAGCAATGTGTAACGATACGATTCGTAAAAGGTTATTGCGGTCAATGGATGAAAAACAGGCGCAAGAGAAATTCGTCAATATTTTAACCTTTATGAAAGCAGATGAGTATTGGTCAACAAAGATAACTTTTGCCTCAATTGCAAGCGGTTTTAATTCAATTCTCGAAAAAATATAGACATGTATATAGAACTCGTTGAAAAATCAGTAAAGAACAGAAACACTGTCATAAGCATTGAGGAACTGTCAACAGCTCCACGCGCATTTGAGGCATATTGCTCACATTTTCCGTATGATAAAACGATTGTCGATTATTTGAAGTTAAACAACTCAGTAAAGGGATTTACTGGTGTGCAATACTGTAGGGCTATTGTTATCGACATTGACAATTTGAGCCTAATTACAGCACATGAAAGTGCAAAGAAGTTAATCAGTCGGCTGGTAACTGAATACGGTGTTGAAGCGAATCAAATAGATATTGCCTTTTCAGGGTCAAAAGGTTTTCATGTAATACTTTCAGAGCAGTTGCTCGGTGGCATAACTCCAGCACCAAAAATAAACGAAAATGTAAAGACGTTTGTCGAGATATTAACGGCTGGTATTCCTGACATCGACTTTTCAATTTACGATTCAACTCGAATTGTAAGAATGAAAAACTCAATCAATCAAAAATCAGGATTGTATAAAATACCTATTACACTCGATGACTTTCTGCAAGGTGTTGACCACGTAAAAGAGCTGGCAACTAAGCCGAAACAAATAGCACGCGAAAAGCGTAAACCAGCGCGCAAATTAGTTGAATTGTGGGTATCTACTCGCGAGCCAAAAAGCGAAATATATAAACTCGAATCCGAAGCAGATGGATTTTTCGCACCGCCACAACAAGGGGAGCGAAATAATAAGCTATTCAAACAGGCTTGTATGCTGTTTGATTATTCGACATTAAGCGAAAAGCACGCGATTGAAATAATTACGTCAATCAATAACGCATCGCCAAAACCATTACCAAATGATGAAGTCAGGTCTATTGTGGTAAGTGCTAAAAACCGAACGAATAATGACGTAGAAACGATTCAGGCGTTCACAATGGATGAACTTTTACCGGAATGGTCACAATATATGACACCAGATGCTAACCCGTTCACTTTACTTGATGATGATTTTGACAGCTCCATAAGAAATAAGATGCGAGGCAAAATGATCCCGATATTAGGTTATCCTGGTACGAAAAAATCTTTATTTGCTTTAAATATTGTTTATCAAAACATGGTCAAATATGGCGCACGTGTGCTTTATTCTAATATGGAAATGGGGGCGCCTGAACTAATAAGCCGAGCCATTGATATACGATTTCATGGGGACAGTGGACTTGCAACGTATAGAATGGAGAAAATGATTTCCGAAAATTATGAGCAAGCAATGGAACTATACAAAAATTTAGTTTCTGACTTCGGCAATAAACTTTATATTTGTCAGAATTCTCAAATGGTAACCAGTAATTATGAAATGCTGATTCGCGATATTGAAAGTAAGGCCGGGAAAGTAGATTTCCTTGTGGTCGATGGGCTTTCAATGATGGGTGGGGCTGGTACAGATATGGAGCGAGTGAATAAACACACAGCTGAATTAAAAGCGTTGGCCAATAAAACAGGGCTTTGTATTTTGCCGATTGTTCACCTTTCAAAAGGTCTAACAAAACATACCCGTTCAATGTTATCAAAGGCGAGAGATAGCCAAAAAATTGAGGATAATGGGGATTATTTTATTCAGCTATCAATGTGTGCTGACAACATGAGTAGTGATGAAGATGTAAATTATATTGACGATCTTATTTATGCTCGTTTTTGGGCAAAGCGCGCCAGTGGGAGGGAGGTATCAAAGATATTTGAATTTGAAAAAGACACGTTGCAAATAAAATCGACGAATTACGAGCCGAAAAATTACGATCCAAAGAGAAAATCAAAAACAGACTTTATTTAAAAAACAATGGAAGACACAAAAAGGGAACGTAAACATTTAACACTTATTTAATTTAGCGCTGTGTTGAAAGTGAATAAAATGATGTATCTTTGCTGAAACAAAACAACTATGAAAAGCACAATCGAATTTGAAGAAGTTAGGTTAGTCATTGACCACGACTATTCAGCAGGAAGCCCAATGACCTACGACTCCCCGGGTGACTATCCGAGTGCGGATATATCGGACGTCCTGCATAAGGGAGAAAGTGTCATTGGACTGTTGAGTGAGGAGCAGCTCGATGAAATTGAGGAGATTATAATTGACCAGATTGGGGAGTAACGTTTTGCGTGTATAAGAAGTGGCGGATTAGAACTCCAAAACTTTCAGCAAACGCAGAACTTAATTAGAATTACAAAACTTTAAATTAACCGAGAACCCGCCATTTTTTATACACGCTGTTATACGCTGGGCTTTCTTAAATCAAATTAAAAATGAAAAACTATAAATTAGAAAAATTACAAAACGGAGAAACGTTTGTAACAAGCGAAAAAGGTAACTCAATGATACCTTTAATTAAATCAGGTCAAGAACATAAACTTGCTCCTACAAATTGGGAAGATTGCAACGAAGGCGATATTGTTTATTGTAAAGTGAAAGGTAATTTTTACACTCACTTAGTCAAGGGGAAAAATAACGATAAAGGATTGTTAATTGGAAACAATAAAGGTGGGATTAACGGATGGACAAAGCAAGTTTATGGTCGTGTTACGGAGGTTCTTTAGCCTTGCGTATAACGGCTGCGTGTATGGCGGTCGAGGCTAAGAGCATTTGCCTAAAATACTGTTCAAAATTTGCACTATGCTAAATGGCAATTGCTTTTAGCCTTTGTTAGTGGCTGGTGCGGTTTAATAACGAAAAATGTCAAGACAACATCATCACTTAAAAACAGAAACGGAATATTATCAAGCCATAGAGAACGGACTAAAGAAGGTTGAACTCCGAAAAAATGATAGAGATTTTCAAAATGGCGATATGCTTATTTTGGAAGAAACAGTAAACGGAACTTATACAGGTCGCAAACTTCCACCAATGGAAATTAAATACATTTTACACGGTGGTAAATATGGCTTGGAAGATGGTCATTGTGTGCTATGTTGGTAGCACTTGCCACTAACACGTTGCTAACACTGAACTTAATTTAAAATACTAAACTTGAAAAATATGAAAAATGATAATTTGAAAAACGAACAGCAATGTGCTATACACGATGTTATGGGCAGTACTCATTTACTCGAGATTAGAGATTGGACAACGCCCTATAATAGTAATATGAAAGGCAACCATGCGCCTGCTGAATATTGGGCAGCAAAACTTGGAAAAGATACAGAAATATTTATTAAGGACTTTAAAAATGGTTGCCTTGATAGTTGGTTTAAAGTGTATTGCCCATAACGTCCGGCAGACGCAACTAAAATGATACTCAACCTATCAAAAAATATTGACCGAGAGCGATTTAAACGTCGCTGCAACGACCTTTACATAAAGCAGGCCGTTGTAGTGCTGACCGAGAAAAAGCAGCGCACACTAAGTCAAAATAACTATTTGCACCTGTTATTGACCTGGTTTGCACTCGAAACAGGATGCACGGTCGAGGACGTGAAGCGGGAATACTTCAAGCGGCACTGCAACCCGGACATATTCGAAACACAGCCGGGCAAATTCGCTGGAGCCGTGCCAGGTCTGAAAAGTTCTGCCGACGTAACATCAGCAGAAATGACAACGGCCATTGAACGATTCCGCAACTGGTCGGCCAATACAGCCGGAATTTATTTGCCAGCGCCTGATGAGCGGGACTTTTTACAGGAGATAGAAATTGAAGCGTCAAAAAAAAGTCAGTATCTGTAAAATAAATTTGCATTGTGTTGAAAAAGTTTATATATTTGCAAAACCAAAACAAACAACTATGGCAGACAAAATTTTTCCAAAAGGTATCGTTTCATTTGCGAAACACGCCAACGCCCCCGACTTCGTGTTGGGGACAGTAGTAATCAACCCGAATGAGTTAATCGGCTGGCTCAAAGAAAATGCGAACCTGATGACCGATTACAAAGGCGAAAAGCAGATACGCTTTCAGTTGACAATGTCGAAAGATGGGCGCCCATCGTTTGCAGTCGACACGTACAAGAAGCCCGAAGCAGCACCCGAAGCCGACAACTCAATACCCTCTACTGATGGCCTCGTATTCTGAATGGGACATAGTCAGCGCTTGCGAGCGCTACTACAGGGTGAAAATAAAGACGCGCACCCACAAGCGACAGTACGTGAACGCCCGTGCTGCTGTTATCATTCTACTTCGGGAGCAAGGATACAGCCATCAGCAGACAGCGGATGTCGTCGGGTTAAGCCGAAACAATGCGAGCAACCTATGGCGGGGTCGGGTCAAAAAGATTGATGAGTACCCTGATTGGGAGTTTGCGATGGACATGAACATTATTCGTGGCTATTTGTGGATGAATGACTAAAAATAACGGCACTCGGCTAAACTCTCGTTGCCGATTTTAAAATGAGAGATAATATTAATTAAAAGCATAAAATTATGAGTACAGAAAAAGTTTCAAACGAAGAAAAAGGCAATGGAGTTTTAGCCGATGTTATGGCTATGTTGACTGATTTGAAAAAAGAAATTGATGATGCAAGTGAATATTTTATGGATTCATTTCAACCATTAGAAAACAATGAATGTAGCTGGCAAGTTGTCGATGAATCATTTAAGGCAGGTGTAGAGTGGTTGATTAAACGACTTAAAGGCAATTAGCTATAACGGTCGGTAGACGCAACTCAAACTAAAATGAATCTAAACAACACAATCGCAGCGGTGCAGGACTTTTACGGCATAACGGACATAACCGCCCCAATCCGTTCGTATCCGTATGCAATCGCTCGGGGCGTGGTTTGTTATCTGTGCTACGGACATATCAGCGGGGCTGAGATAGGTAGGCAGCTTGGAATGGCTCGAAACAGCGTACGAGATCGGTACAATAACATCAAGGCAGAGGTTAAGGCGTGCCCGAACGGATCGACCGCTAAGGACTTGAAAATTATTATGAGCGAACTAAACCAAACGACATGAACCAGCAACTATTCGACTATTTCCGTGACGAACACGGCATCACTCTGCTCGATAGCGATGAGCAAGACATAAGGCACATGCTTGAATTAAAGCAAAGCCGCAGCAGATTGACCCGTATGACATCAATAAGCTATTTACGGGTAAAAGACCTTAAGCGTGAAGTCAGGAAGTTGCAATGGATTATCTTGGTCATGGTGGTTATGTGTGTGATATCGTCTCTAACTTGACAAACCGAAAATAAAGTTGTATATTTGCAGCCATGGAAACGAAAGGTAAAAGATTAACAATAAAATAACACGCATGTATGGAAATAAACACTATATTTGTCAACTATGATAACATTACAAATCAAACGAGCTGAATTTGAGCTAATTATAAGTGGTTCAAAGACAATTGAATACAGAGCACCTTCGCTGTTTAATAAGCGTAAATTGCTTATTAAGAACAAAGATGGTGTATTTGATAAAAATAGCAATGTCCAGATAAAAATGGTCAATGGATATAAAAAGGATGCTCCTTTTGTTATTTTGGATGTGAGCGAAATTGTACCTATCAGGTTTTCAAATGATTTTGAGGATCCTAAAAATAATTTTCGTGCGAAAGCAGGGGAATGTACTATCGAAATCAAATTCTCACTAAATCATCAATCAAATGAAAGCAAATCTTGATTTGTACGGAGAGGGGTCATTCACTGACTCTGCCGGGGACACTGTTTATTACAACAGATAACAAAACGGGAAAAAGGGTGTAAAAACCCTTTTTGTTTATATGAATAAAACGATAGAAGCTATATCAAAACAGACAGATAAAATTATTCTATTCCATTCAGGAACGGGTAAAGATTCAATTGCATTGCTCGACATGTGTGCTCCGCACTTTGCGAAAATTCATTGCGTATTTATGTATTACGTCCCCAATTTAAAATACGAATCAGCTTATATTGATTGGGCGTTGCATAATTATTCAAATACTGAATTTATTAAAATTCCACATTTTGCAGTGTATTCGTTTCTTAGGGCTGGGTATCTGGGAATTAAAAAATCTGATGTACCAAATAAGTCACTGAGTGACATTGTAAAAGTGGTAAAACGAAACATAGGAATACAGTATGCACTTTTTGGTTTTAAAAAAATAGACAGCATTGACAGGCGAATAATGCTGAATGATATTGAAGATAAAAAGTATATGCATGAGGGTACAAAAAACTGCTATCCTTTAGCGGAATATAAAAATAAAGATGTTTTGCAGTATATTGAACAAAACAACTTAATTCCGCCTTTTGCGTACACAAATACAAAACCCTCTTCTGGGTGTGATATTTCAGATCCGTTATTCCTTTCATATATCAAAAGTAAAAACAACTACGATTATGAAAAAATAATAGCTACTTATCCACATTGTGAATCAATACTATTCCGGTATGAAAATAAAACAAAGTGAAACAGTAATTATAAAGAGGTCGCAAATTAATTTTGCGCCATATAACCCACGCAAAAAAGATGCAAAGGTTGTAGAGAAGCTGAAACGCAATTTTAAAAAGGTGGGTTTTTTAGGTGGGATTGTTTGGAATGAAGCATCTGGAAATTTAGTCGGAGGACACAAGCGTATTGAAGCAATGGATGTTATTTATAATTATCCAGAAGTTGATTATGATGTAAAGGTTGAAAAAATAAACGTTGATGACAAAACGGAAAAGGAACAAAATATATTTCTAAATAGTAAAAGCGCTCAGGGGCAAATGGACTTTGAAATAATCGCCGCCTTATTGCCTGAGATTGATTACAACGATGCGGGGCTAACGGATTATGATGTGAACCTTGCTAAGTCTTTATCGAGCGCTTTTCATGGCAATAATACCGACATAATAAAAGATATTGATGTATTCACTAAAAAAGAGCCAAAGGAATCAAAACAAGAAATCAGAAATAAAAGATCGGCAATGAAAAAAGATAAGACTGAGGACAGGCTTCCGTTTTACTTTACCGTTACATTCGATTCATATATGCAAAAGGCGGAATTTTTAGAGAATATTGGAATAAACGGAGATGAAACAATGATAACAGGCGAAACACTGATAGACAAACTTCAATCGTAAGCCATGAGCCGACCAAAAACACAAATAGACTGGAACAAGGTTAATCAATACCTTAAAGCGCAATGCGATGGCGTCGGCATAGCTGGTATATTGGGCATACACCCAAACACTTTATACATAGCTTGTGAGGATGAATTTAAAATTAGTTTTAGTGAGTATTCGCAGCAAAAGAAGTCCGAAGGCAAAGAGTTGCTACGTGCAAAACAATTTTCAATGGCAATGGAAGGGGATAAAACTTTGTGCATTTGGCTCGGGAAACAATACCTCGACCAAAAGGACAGAAAGGATGTAACGAGTGGGGATCAATCATTGGCCGGCCAGATCATTGTCGAAACTCCCGAACAAGCGAAGCAACTTGAAGACTTCCTCAACCGTGAAAAATGAAATTAACAAAAGTCTTTTGGAAGACATTCGACGCGTGGACACAGGGCTATCGCTATGTAATTTCAAAGGGTGGCAGCCGATCGAGTAAGACTTATTCCAATTTACAGCTATTTCACCTCACGATCAAATCGGACAAAGTGCCGACGGTCAACAGCGTCGTTGCTATGACAATGCCGCACTTACGAAAGGGAGCGATCAGGGACTTTATCAATATCATCAGGGAGTCGAAAGAGTTCAATGGTCAGGCGTGGAACGCGTCAAACTTCACATACACGTATCCGAACGGGTCAATACTGGAGTTCTTTAGTGCTGACAGCGAAAAGGTACACGGTGCGCAAAGAGACAGACTATTCATGAATGAGTGCCAGTTCATTCATTATGAAGTTGCTCGACAGCTATTTGTACGAACGTCGGGTCAAATCATGCTCGATTATAACCCGATTAAACGCTTTTGGGTTGATGACAAAATAATGGAGAGTGATGGCAATATCGGCAAATGGTCGCTAATCCAATCAACATACAAAGATAATCCGTATTTATCTGAATCACAAAAGAACGAAATAGAATCAAACCGATACGATGCTAATTGGTGGCAGGTGTATGGAGAGGGTGTGACCGGCTCTGTCAGGTCAGGCTTTGAGTTTTACTCTACCTTTGTCCGTGCGCCAATAAATGCGACAATAAACCAGAATGCAGCTGTGCATATCAGTTTTGACTTCAATGTAGTGCCATACATCACAGCTACGGTCTGGCAGCTTACGCAGGTCGGGGCTGAATGGAAAGCAACCTGTATTAAAGAATTTGCGCTGAAAAATCCGTACAACCACTCCGAGACACTGGCTCAGTTTATATTGAAGTGGCTGGGCGAAACATTTAAAGAGAAACCGACGGTATTCATTTATGGTGACGCAACGGGGTCGGCTGGCTCCACATTGTCGGCTCTAAACAATTATGACCAGATAACAGCTGTATTGGCTCCGTATCTCTCGAGTAATTCAATGCGGGTGCCGAAGTCAAACCCCCGACTAAAAGCACGTAGGGACTTTATGAATAAAATTTTGGCTGGCAAATGGATTATAACGGCTGAGTTCGACGCGTCATGTACAACAAC
>JABXJR010000206.1_pt1 | contig 11999 bp, 32 predicted proteins | sample 7431291 | NCBI WGS metagenome assembly JABXJR01 (sample SAMN14395756, study PRJNA613071) | wetland metagenome | isolation source: water samle H3 from high-altitude wetland | place: Chile: Salar de Huasco, high-altitude wetland | collected 2015-11-10 | reverse complement strand
AAAATAATAGCTGAATATAATAATTTAATATAATGGCAAAAAATAAAAATAACAAACGAGACGAGCAAGGAACAATTCACGAATTAGACAGAGATTTGGCTCGAATGGAAGAATTAGATGCTACTCGACCTCATACTCCAAAACAAATTAGAGACTATATTTCTAAATTATGATTTAAAATTTTATAAAGTTTATCGTAAACTTTTTGTTTTGATTTCCATTTTTCTTTATATCAGGCCTTGTATTTTCTACAACATAATCTTTGTTTTCAAATGCCCAAATTGTATGTTTTAAATCCCAATCATCTTGGTCGTGAAAATTCCCATTTGGATTATTTATTCTTACTGATAGCGTATTTTTTTTTTCGTTAATTGCAGTAACAGTAGTTATGCCATTATAATATTTTGATTTGAATTTTAATCCAACGTGGATTTTGATTTTTGCCATTGTTTTTCTTTTTTTTTGAGGGTTTATAATTTATTTTTCAAATTCTTCATAATCTTCTTTACTATTAAATTCAAAAATATTTAATACAACTAATTCTTTAATATCAAATTCATTTTTAATTGTACTTTTTATAAATGAGCTTGATGGAAATTTTTCTGAAGACATTGTTAAAGTACCATTTGCTTTCGTTCCATTATTTTCATTGCAGAAATAGCTAATTAAAAAATATCTTTTCATAATTTAAAATTTTTTGTATTTTTTAATTGCATAATAATAAACTGGAATTAAAATTATATTAATCCAAAGCCTCCAGTCTTTTAAATATTTTGTTTCTCCAGTTGCTATCATAACAATAAAAGTTAATGTAACAATTAAAATCTGCATAACAAGCAATATTTTTCTTATTGTTATTTTCATTTTTCTTTGTATTCAAAAATTACAGGGTTTGTTCCACATCTTTCAATTGTAATTGTAGCAGTGGAATCGTTTTGATTATTTTCTGATTTATTTTTTGCTTCGTAAGATATTTTTTTTATTGGCGTATTTTTAAGTATTAAATTAATACTGTTAGCCATTTCTCGCATTTGTTGCATCTCTCCTTTTTTGAAATTGTATCTTTTTTCCATAATATTAATTTTTAATTTAATTTAAGGACCGCACCCTGGATTCGAACCAGATAACTCCGAGACAACAACTATTACAGCAAAAAAAGCTTATCTTAGTCGTGCGGTCACCAACCACTACTTCATTAACAATTCATTGATAACAAATTCTTTGTAAGAACCTTTTTTACCTTTAACTGTTCCGGTGCAAGTGATTTGTAAAGCAACATTCTTTCTTTCTTTTAAAGCCAAAGCTTTGCAAGTAGAAACAATTACTTTATCTGCGTTAATTTTGAAACGGCCATCTTTACCTAATAATTTAACTGCGTCAGTCATTCCTCCTTGAGCACCAAGAGCTGAAATTTCAGTCATTTCCATAAAGATTACTCTTTCGCTTTCACCAGGTTCAAGTTTGAAATAATCGGCACCGAGTTCCATTCCTACATCGGCCGCTTCCATTTGCGCTAATAAATCAGCGACGTTCACTTTTTCACCATTTTCTCCTTCAATAACTGAAGGTAGGTTTGCAGCATTTTCAGCTACTGTTTCTTTTGTTTCTTTTGCCATTTGACAATTGTTTTAAATTTGCTTACTCTTTTTCTAAAGGATTTTCAGCTTTTTCCTTAAACAACACTCGTGAGTGTTAAATATAACGGGGTCGAATGTTAAACGAGAGTTTCAAGTCTCTTTTTGTCGTTTCATTCTCCAATGAAATCAAGCTGACTTTGTCAGTTTTAGTTTTCGTATTCGCCCCGGAGTTTCATTTTACAAAATTTTTCATTCTTTGTGAACAGTCTAAAATTAATTCTATATTTCGTTCAGCGTTTCTTGATACACAAATACTATGAATTAATTTTTCAGGTGTTCCAAAAGCAGATGCTATTAAAAATTCTGGTTTAATTTTATTTTCAATTTCATATATTGTTTTAGCATTGTCTTTTTTAGTCGCTACAATAAATAAACTGTCAATATTTTCAGCATCATTTATTAATTTAATTAATTTAGCAATTAATTCTTTTTTTTCTAACGGATATTTTCCTTCTTCCATATTTTTTTAATTTAATTTTTCTTCCATTATAAGAATTTTAAAAACTCCTTCACCTTGACTCGGATTATTTTTTCTTTCGTTCCAATAATTATCAAAATCTTCTAAGTCAATCCAATCTTCTATTTTTATTATTTCGTTTCCGTTTTTTACGAAACTTTTTAATAAAATTTCAAACCTTAATTCTTTTTCATTTTTACGGACCATTATGAAAAATTCCGCAAATATATACTTAAAGAATTTTCTTGCTACGCTGATGTTACAGCCGTTTGCATAAACAAATTTTCCTCTCATTTTTTAAATAATCATATCCATTAATTCTGTTTTATAATTGTTTGTTTCCGTAAATTCAATATCCATTAAATCTGATGTTGTAAAATTTTCTTTTGTACGTTTATTTTTTAATGATTTTCCTTTTATTCCAGATTGCAATAAACGAGTATTAGATCTCAATTCGTTATTTTTTTCAACTTCAACAATTGTAATTTCTTTTCCTACAATCATTTCATCTAATTCGTGGCGAGAGCGGATTCCTATAGATTTTTTTCCTATTAAGTTTTCATTTAAAGTTAATACGTTGCGAATAAGCTCTAAAAAAGCTCCTTCAAATTTTTGTTCGTTAAATTCTCTTAATGCAATTTTTCCACGAGTGTGAATACTTAAAAAAGTTTGAGAATAAATATCTAATTTATTAAAAACAGCAATCTTTCGTTCAAAGTATTTTTTCTTTGTAATATTATCTGGGAAAACAAAGTTTAAATCTTTAAAATTTTTCAAACCAGCTCTTTTATAACATTCACGGATAAGAGTTTCGAGGTTGTTTTTTAATTTAATTTGTTCTGCTGTTGTGCTCATATATTTGTTGTATTTTTCGACGTTACAAAATTATAGATATCAAATTGATATAACAAAAAAACATACCACAATTTATTAACAACGTTGTGTTAATAAATAATAACGACGAGGATTGAAATAAGCCGAATGCAAACAACGATAGACGCATATATATAGCAACGTTGTTCGATTGCGTTAAATTGAATATATGAATGTTTGGTTGAACGAATAAAAACGCCTTGCTGTTTCAATAATACGTCGTATATTTGCCTAACAATTAATATATATACAGGTGGACGATAAAAAAATAGATATTTCAACAGCTGGTTTAAAAGAAGCAGAAAATGTTTCTGAAATTTTAATCAGCGAAGAAGAAAAAAACAGTGAAGAATTTGCTAAAAATCTTCAAGATGTAAAAGAAATAAAGCTTTCGGAAGTTGGTAAATCAGATAATGATGAAACAGTTACTATAAATTTTTTAGACGAAGCTCAAGTTAATAATTTCACTCAATCTGAAGCTAAAAAGTCTGAAAATAAAGCAAACAAAGGATTTTCTTATGAGGGAAAATCAGTTGAGGATATTCAAAAACAAATAAAACAAGAAGAGGAGCAATCTAAAAAAATCGAACCAGAAACTTTTGTAGAAGTAGCTCGTTTTATTATTTTCCTTATAGATGCTTTAATGTCTGCAGGATTGAGGTGGTTTGCTAAAGATAATATAGATACTCCATATTCTTTAAATAAAACAAAACAAGAGCAGCTTGTAAAACAATTGTCTAATATTTTAATAAAATATCAAGCTAAATTTTCTATCGAATGGATGTTTTTAATTAGCATAATTGTTTTATACATTCCAGGATTTATTGCTGCTAAGTCAAAAAGAAAAGATTTTAAAGAAGAACCTGTTGTTCCAAAAAAACAAACTGTTGTTAAACAAGAGCCAATTCAACAGCCTGTTTACAAAGAATATGTTAGTCCTTCAGTTTCAGAAATTGAAGTTCACAATCCTATTGTTATGGATAACGTTAATGAAATTGTAGAAGAAGCTGTTGTAAAAACAAAAAAACCTACTCGTCGTGGAAAAGGTGGAGTTAGAAAACTTTAAAAAATGAATAAAAGAGATAATTTTATTTACGTTTTTATTGGAACAAACAGAACTGGAAAATCTGCAACTGTTCGTAAACAAATTATAATTTGGAAAAAAGCTAATCCAGGAAAATCAATTTTTTGCCACGACCCACAGCGTCGTTTCAGAGATTTAGCTGATGTTTTTATAACTCCAGAAAATGAAAATTGGGCTGTTGAAATGTGTAAGCAAAGAAATTGTTTATTAGTTATAGATGATTTTAGAAAATTAAATGAATCTAGCCATCCAGCGCAGGGTTTAAAATTATTAATGTATGATTTTTGTGATTACAATATGGATATAATGGCAGTATTTCATAATCCTGCAGATGTTTTAACTTGTATTTCCAGTCACGCAACTCATTATTTTATATTTTTCACAAATGCAAGAGAAGGTAAATTTAAAGAAAAAATTCCTGCACACCAACTTTGTACTGTAGCAAGCGAAGAAGTTAATAAATACGTTAAAGTTTATGGCCGTGGAGGATTAGAAACTAATTGGTGTTTTCCTTATATTTGGGTAGATACTTTTAATGGAACACTTTCAGCGATTAATATGAGTAGACAAATGAGTAAAATTAAATAACAATGTTTAAAAATTTAATACAAAAAAATAATTCTTCTTTAATTTATTCTTGCGATATATTGCAGTTTAAAAGATTGTTGTTAGAAGAAAATTTATCAATTAACGAACTTAATTCTTTAAGGACAATATTTGAGCAGCATAATAAAAAATCAGATGCTTTTTCTTATGTAGTTCAGGATTTTATAGATAAAAAAATAAATATTGTAAACGAAAAAATAGCAAAATGTTATGAGCGCAAATAATGGAAAAAAACACAAAAAGAAAGAGGTTGAAATTGATTTCAACGACCCAAATTCTTTTAAGTCGATTGTTAATGAAATAGCAAAAGATAAATCAAAAAATGGTGGAAAAAATATAGCCACTAGAGTTGTAACATTTGTTACTACAAACATAAAAGCAACAGCAATTGTTTTAATTTATTTGACTATTTCAGGAATTATAGCAAATGTTTCATTAATTTGTAATTTAATAAAATCGTTTTTTTAATTATGGAAAATTTACCGCAAAAAAAACAAGAAGTTTCATCTCCAATGTTTGATGAAATAAAAGAGCAAGCTTTAATGGGGTTAGTAGAGGGTATTTTACCTAAATTACAACCATTTATTGAACCAGCAATGCAAAAATTAGAAGAATATTTTGGAGACGATGATAAAATATTTTTAATAAAACGAAACAAAGGACAAGCAGCTAAAGTTATTGTTTTAGATAACACCAAAGGTCACTATACAATTTCAAATTCAACGAATGAAGATGGTACAAAGCAAAAACAATTTCTTGTTGCTAAAGATGCAATCATTAATGTTTATGATACCGGAGAATTTGTTCAAAAATTATTATCAGGTCAATTCACTAACAATAAACAAATAACAGAATAATTATGGAGTTCGTTAAACAAAATTGGTTTTATTTATACGCAATAATAGCGTTAATAATAAGCATTAGAGCTTTTAAAAATATTAATAAAGCAAAAGTAACGTTAACATTAGATTGGATTGCTATTTCAATTTTTTTAATTAATACAATTTGGATGGTTAGTGGATTTTACAAACCAGAAAAGAATTTATTTATAATTCTTTTAATAGTTACTTATATACTTCCTATGTTTTATGGAGTTTTGAATTTCGACAAAATAGATTATGATAAATTAAAAAATAATTTAACTCAAGAAAATTTATTAGAACAATCTATTGGAGTTATTAAGACTAAAAGCGCAAAGAATTTTTATAGTTTCATATTTTTTATTGAATCTATAGTGATTGTTTCAATATTAATAAGTCATTATAAATTAGCAATATTTTATTTTTTTAATTCATAAAACAATGGACGACCAGAAACCAAAGTCTTGTTGTGAATGCGGATGTTTATTAACGACTGGAAACACTTACGCTTCTTTTTTTGTAGATATTTGCATACCTTGTGCAAATAAAATAAAAAATCAAGAAGCCGATTTTAGTTAAAAATTAAATGATAATAAAAACAGTGGAGTCAGCAAACATAAATTTAACATACTTGATTGTTGCTCAATTCTCTGAAAAGATGGACTGTTTGTTAAAAACACAAAACAGAATAGTATCGGTAAAGCCATTGTTTTTATTTCATTAACAACAAATTAAATAACAACAGCCAATGAGCCGAGCAGTTAATGTTCGGTTTTTTTATTTCCATATACCACGTCGCTATATAAAAAATATCAGCTTTTTTTTTCATTTTTTTCTTGCACCTTCACACGTTAATGAGTATATTTGTGCTTCAGTTATTGCTTTAGATATTTGCGGAAATAAAAAAAGTAAAAACAATTTAAAAAAAAAGAAAATGAATCCAAACGACGTATTAGATGGTTTGTCAAACGGTTTAGCAACTTGCAACGTTAACACTCCACTTGACCCTTCTGTTATTGCAGCTATTGCTAACGCAAGCGTTCAACAAAAAGCAGTAACAAGAATTGGTACACCAGCTGTAGCTAAAACAGTTGATTTAGGTACTCTTTCAGGAGGTACTCAAAACCAAACAGAATTTACATTCACAAACAACACCGCTCAAACAATCGTGTACTGGTTCACCAGTTTATTCGCGAATCCGGGCCAACCTTTTAACAGAAGTATCAATAACAGCGCAGTTGATTTTCCTGCCGCTCAAGGTACCGGCCAAACACTTGAAGGTGGTGGTGGTGATTTAGCTAATTTCAACGCTTTCATTCTTGCTAATGGCGGTGCTATTATCGGAAAAATTGAAGTTGAAAGTGTAGCTACAGGTTCTCAAAAAACCCAACAATTAATTGTTCGTACAGATAATATTACTGACCAGCCTTGTTCAGCTAATCGCTTCGCTCCTTTTTGCGATTCTTGTTACAACAATAACGGAAGCGATACTTTCGTAGCAACTTTCAAGTGCCCACTTGGAGTTGGAGGTGGTAGTTCATTCGGCTATCCTGTTTTAGCAGGTCAGTCAGTAACTTTCCGTATTACTTCGATTGCTACAGCAATTAATCAATTTGCAGCTCTTCCTGGAGGAGATTGCGGTTGTTAATAACCTTTTTAAAACTCGTTTCGGTAATTAATCGAAACGAGTTTTATTTTTAAAACCCTCAAAGAATGAAAACATCTTATTGGATAATTATCGGAGTTGTTGTTTTATTGATTGTGTTTTTTGTTTACAGAAACAATAAAAATAAACAATCAATTGCAGATGATAATGTTGTTCAAACAAATCAGCAAATAAGCGCTTTGAATGGAGCTACTACATCTCAAACAGCTCAAATATTAAATGCTTTGTTTCCGTTTTTTCAAACAGGAATTAGTGCAATTCCACCAAAATCATAATTTAAAAAAAAAGAAGATGAGACCATTATACATCGTATTAATAGTAATTGCAGTTTTAGTTATCGGTTTTTTAATCGGACGAGCTGTAGCCACAAAGAAAAATACAACGACTACCACGACAACAACGACAGCGCCAACAGTTACGGTGCCAGTTACAACTGTTGTTCCTAGAACAGGAACAGAAACTACACCTGCCACAAATTAATTTTGAAATAAAAGCAAGTCAATGAAAGTTGGCTTGTTTTTTTAATTTATAAAAAAATGAATTTAGAATTAGTAATAATTATCATTTTAGCATTAATTGTTGGTTTATTAGCTGCAAAGTTAGTTGACAAACGAAATACTAACATTATTAAGTTAATGATAAAAAGAGATAATTTACCTGAAGCAGGTGCTGGAACTAAATGGATTGAAGGAGCTACTTGTTGGATGAGCGATGGAAGTTTAGGTAAAACCAAAGGTTTATATTGCGAACAAATAAAAGTTCTTTAAAGTGAAGTGGTATTTTGTAGTATTAATTTTAATAATAGCTTTAATCGTTGGTTTTTACGCTTATCGTTTATTGCCGTTTAATTACACTCCAAATGTAGTTCCTTTTTGGGAGTCAAATTATGCAGAATTAGATTTAATAAATTCTGAATTAGATTCTAAAAATTTAACTGACGAAAGAAAGCAAAAATTAGAATTAAGAAAAAAAGAAATTAAAAATATATTAACTCAATTTTTTGGACCAAATGCAAGCATTTAGTAATTTATCTATTTTTTGGAAATTAATTATTTTACTTGTATTAGTAATTATAGTTTATTATATTTACAATAAAAGTAAAACAAAAATCATTCAATTAACTCAATCGGGTGAAATTGTTTTATTGCCAGGAGAATTGAAAAATATTTCTCAAGACAGACAAAATTACATTAAGGGTTTAGGTTCTGATTTATATAATGATATTGAAAGCACTTCTATAACCGGTCACGATTACGAGCCATATACAAGTGCTTTACAATTAACAGACAATGAATTAGCTTTTTTAGCAGATTATTATAAAACTTTTTTAACAAACGGTTCAGAGTCTTTATATTCTGCGATTGATAGTAATTATTACATTACTGGAGATGAAAACACAAAATTAATGACTCGTTTAGCTAAAATAGGTAAAAGATAATTATGAAAACATCAAAAATTATAACTATCATTGTTTTAATATTAATAGTATTTTTAGTAATACGTTATGTTAATCAAACAAAGAAAGACGAAAGCACTAATGGTGAAAACGCTCAAAGCGTAATTTCAGGATTAGCTCAAGCTTTTATTCCTCGTCCAATCTTAACTTCTGTTGTACCAGGACCTTCAGCAATAACAAACAGCAACTCAAATCAACCGTTTAAGTTTGGGGATAGCATTTACGCAAAATCAAATACAACAAACGCTTATAAAAATCCGATTTTATCGACTGTTAACCTAGATTCTTATAAAGCATTTAATGCTAATGATTTAATTGGTACTTTTTTATCAACAAGCGGGATTTTTACTAAAATAAATGCAACAAATCCAGCTAGAATTGTTTACGTTCAAACTTCACAAGTTTATACTAAGTAAAAATGGCTCTTAATGAAATTTTATTAAAAATAAGGCGTTTTAGAAAAGGAGATTTAGTTCTTTCTTTATTTAAAGAAGAAACGAGTCCTGGTTTTTTTGACCCTAATACAAAAGAAAAAACAGAATTTAATGTTGTTTTAGAAGATCAAGATCATTATATTTTAGTTTAATCATTTAAAAGTAAAACAGAAGTTGAAAAATATTTCAATAAAAAATCAGCAGAAGGTTTGAGATTTTTTAAACGTTAATTTTATGGCAACAATTAAAAGAACAATTTCAAAATCAGAAGCCGATAATGCAAAAGCAATTTTATCAGCATATTATTCTCAAAAAGGAAAAGAAAATGCTAAAAAAGCAAGTGTTGCAACAAAAAGATACGCAAAAAAAGCTGGAATAGCAACTGCTAGTGGAGCAAAAACATTAGGAAATAAAATATCTAAATTTTTAACAACAAAATAAGATGGATTTTATCAACAAAATAACAACAAAAGGCTGGATAACAATTGCAATAATAATCGTAGTAATTATTTTAATAATTGTTTGGTTGAAAAATCGTAATACGTCTACAATTACAACCACAACAACAACTCCGATTAATTCAGCAAATGCTGTTACAAACGCAACAAGTCCAATGAAAGATGATTCTTTTCCTATATCTTATGGCTCAAGAGGTCCTAATGTATCTAAGTGGCAAGAACATTTGAACAGTTTAGGTGCAAAATTAACGGCTGACGGAGTTTGGGGACCTTTAACAGAAGCAGCTTCGATTTCAAAATCAGGATTTAACAGTATAACTGAAGTTTATTTTAAATCAGTAGTAAAATAAAAAATAAATGTCTTTAACTCGACAACAATTCATAGATAAGTATTCTGCAGATGTTATAGCTGCCAGTTGCGATACTGGAATCTTTCCGTCTGTTAAAATGGCTCAAATGATTATTGAAAGCGCAGATTCTAATGGCGTTGCCGGAAATGGAATTACTTTTGTTCAAGCTAATAATGCTTTTGGAATAAAGCAAGGAATTGGATGGACTGGACCTGTTAAAACGTTTTCAACTCCTAAAGATGGAAAACCAGTTTCTGTTTTTAGAGTTTATCCGACAGTAAGAGATTCTATTGCTGACCATACATCTTTTTTGCAAAGAAATTCTAGGTATAAAACAGCGGGAGTTTTTGATGCTAAAACTCCTGAAGAGCAAATAAGAGCTTTAGCGACAGCTGGTTATTCAGAATCTCCAACTTATGCTACAGCTTTGATTAATATGATTAATCAATACGGATTAAAAAAATTAGACGAAGGTTGTAAAAAAAAAAAGTAATTGATGCAGTTTTAATAGTTTTAATTGCTTTAATTTTATTTTTTATAGCAAATAAAATATTAAAAACAGATAAATTTATAACATTATTAGTAGCTTTATTTGCTTCTTATTACATTTATACACAAACTTCAGCAGGAGAAAAAATTTATAATACAGTAACTTAAAAAAAATAAAAATATGAAATGGTATATTTGGGTGGCAATAGCCGTAGTATTAATTATAATCGGAGTATTAGTTTATAATTCAAACAAAAAGAAAACAGCGACTTTAAATCAGATTGCAGCTAACACTGCTAATTCAGGAAATTCTTTTAATCCGTTTAACATTGTTCCAATTGCTAAAACTTCGTAAAAATGAGTCAAAACAGCATAATAGCAATAGTAGTAGGAGTGATTGTTTTGGTAATAATTTTAGTATTATATCAAAATTCACAAAAAAAAGCAGCAGCTGCTGCTGAAGCACAACAGTTAGCGATTGCTCAAGCAGCACAAGCGGCTAATTCTAGCGGTTGGTTAGGTCAAATTTTAAATAGTCAAGCGGTATCTTCTCTACTAGGAGGTTTAGGTGCCGGAATTGGCTCTAATGTAGGACAAGGACAAAGTTAAATAAATTGAAAACAGTAGGAATAACGATAATTGTAATTTTAATTTTAATCGTTCTTTATTTAGTTTCAGTAAGAAATTCATTTAAAGTAGCTTTTAAAATATCAGACGTTCAATTAAAGAATTTTACTTTAGATTTATTAAATTCAGGACAATCAATAGTACAAATTCAATTAGTTTTTGTAGTATTTTTTAAAGCTTTATTTAATATAGTAATTTCAAATTTATATTTAGAAATTTATTATAATAATCAATTAGTAGCAAAAAGTTCAAATGTACCAGAAAATTACAAAAAAATAATATTATTGCCGAATGTAGATAATTTAGTTTATCAAACATTCGATTTAAAAGTAAACGCTCAAGCAATTGATTTAATTTATAAAATAAAAGCAAAACAACCATATTCAGTGAATTATAAGTTGTCTGCAAAAGTTTTTGGCATACAAGTTTCACAAAATAAAATTTATAATAGTTAACATATATGAGAATATTAATTTGGATAATCGTAGCAGTAATAGTTTTAGCAGTAATATATTTTGTTATGCAAAAAAATAAAACTACAGTTTCGCCTTTGCAATCAGTAGCAACAGCTTCTGCAGCACCTATTTCAAACTGCATTCCTTTTACTAAAGCACAACAAGATGCTGAAAAAAGAACTGCTCAAGCTAAGTGTGCTAATAAATTAATTATTCCAATTGTTGGACCAACTCAATACGCTGCTTGTATGAAAAATGTTGAAATATCTTTAACCCCAGTAAATAATTGTTAAACAAATAAAAAAATAAAAAAATGAAAACAGGAAACATTATCATTACCATAATTGGCGTATTATTATTAGCCGGAATTATTTGGTTAATAGTTCAATCTTCTAGAAAAACTAAAATTCAAAACGCAGCTATCAGTTCTGGTATTCCACCAGCAATAGCTAACAGCGTTGCAAACAGTTCTAATCCAAGAACAGCTCTTCGTTTAATAGGTGTTCCAGACGATGTTGCTACTTCAATTGCAAATGGCGTATCAGTA
>JABXJR010000205.1_pt1 | contig 12048 bp, 13 predicted proteins | sample 7431291 | NCBI WGS metagenome assembly JABXJR01 (sample SAMN14395756, study PRJNA613071) | wetland metagenome | isolation source: water samle H3 from high-altitude wetland | place: Chile: Salar de Huasco, high-altitude wetland | collected 2015-11-10 | reverse complement strand
CGCTGGAAGTTGAACAAGTGCTGCTCAAACACCCCGCTATCGAGTTGGCACAGGTGATTGGCGTGCCCGACCCACGTTTGGGCGAGGTGCCTGCTGCCTTTGTCACCCTCAAGCACGGAAGCCTGGCCAGCAGCGAAGAGTTGATCGCGTTCTGCAAGGCTCGCTGCGCCAACTTCAAGGTGCCTCGCTACCTACAGGTGGTCGAGGACTTCGAAAGCATCGGCATGACCGGATCCAGCAAAATCCAAAAAAACCGCCTGCGCGACTACGCAATTGCACAGCTTGGTTTGGGTTGAACACCGCGCCCAGAACACCACCACCAACAACAAGTAAAAGACGGGGAACGCGCATCATGCGGGAGTTCGACTACATCGTGGTGGGCGCAGGTTCGGCAGGCTGCGCCGTCACCTGCCGCTTGATCCAAGCTGGACACAGCGTGCTGCTACTCGAAGCCGGGGCCAAGGATAACCACCCGTTTATCCACATCCCGGCCACGTTCTTCAAGGTGCATGGCACCCACCGCACCTGGCGCTATGAGACGGTCAGCCAGAGCTACGTCAACGGCCGGCAGATGTACATACCGCAAGGGCGCACATTGGGCGGTGGCAGTTCGGTCAACGGCATGATCTATATCCGTGGCCAGGCCGAGGACTACGAAGAGTGGAAAAAGGCAGGCTGCACGCAGTGGGGTTGGGACGATGTGCTGCCCGTGTTCAAGCGCAGTGAATGCAACCGTCGATTAAACACTGCACTGCACGGCAACGATGGGCCTTTGGTCGTCAGCGACAACACCCATTGCCACCCACTGAGCAAGGCATTCGTTGACTCCGCAGTCGCCTACGGTTTGCCGTTTACAGATGACTTCAACGGCCCCACGCAGGCCGGTGCGGGTTACTACCAGACCACCACGCGCAACGGTCGTCGCGGGAGCAGCGCTGCCACTTACCTCAAGGCGGTATTACCCAGCCCACTGTTGCAGGTCCTCACCCATGCGGGGGTGGAACAGTTGTTGATCGAGTCGGGTCGTGCTGTCGGGGTGCGGGCGAGCCTTCATGAGCAGCCCGCCGCAGAGTTCCGCTGCCGAGGCGAAGTCATTCTTGCAGCCGGCGCCGTGGCGACTCCGAAGCTGCTGATGCTGTCGGGGATTGGCCCAGCTGATGAACTGAGGCAGCACGGTATCGGCGTGGTTGTCGACGCATCGCAGGTCGGCAAGAACTTCCAGGACCACCTGACTTCGTCGGTTTATGGCCGTACCCGCGCGCCCATCAGCTTGCTAGGCCAAGACAAGGGCATCTCAGCGATAGGCCATGGCCTGAAGTATCTGTATGGCCGAAAAGGCTTGCTGTCTTCCAACGTCATCGAGTCAGGTGCGTTCTTCGACAGCACAAGCGCGGGCGGTCGCCCGGATATCCAGATTCACATGACACCGACGCTGGTGGGAGACGTCGACCGCCCGCCACCCGAGGGGCATGGCATTAGCATCAACCCTTGCGCACTGCGGCCAAAATCACGAGGAACGGCTCGGCTTCGCAGCAACAACCCGCGCGACCCATTGTGGCTGGATGCGGGCTTTCTGAGCCATCCCGAAGACTTGGCGACGATGATTCGAGGGGTGCGTATTTCCCTCGAAATTCTGCGTAGCGGGCCGTTGGCCGAATTGATCGAAAGCCCGATTCTTCTTCCCAACCGCCGGGAATATTCGGACCAGGAGCTGGCAGACCATATTCGCAGGGTGTGCAAGACCGTGTTCCATCCTTCAGGGACGTGCCGGATGGGTTCGGACGAGCATTCGGTGGTGGATCAGCAACTCAAGGTACGCGGTGTCGAGGGCCTGCGTATCGCCGATGCGTCGATCATGCCGAGCCTGATCAGCGGCAACACCAATGCACCCTGCATCATGATTGGCGAACGTTGCGCCGACTTCATTCTGCAGGGGGCAACGGTCTGAATCGCGCTTGTAGTTGATCAGGTGATCGGCACCGGCGTATCCAACATCCGCATACAACGCCTGCTCTCAAGCATGCTGATATCGGTACTCCTGGGTAACCCCTTCATAGCCATAGGCACTGGCTCGGCAGTCGATGATGTGCACATTGGAGTGCGGATGCAGGTTGCCTATCAACTCGGCTAATAGCACGTAGGCCTCACGATGGAAGCGCGCTTTTTGCGCTTTGGTGTTGGTCTCATCGGTGACGGTCACTTCCAGGCGGAATGCATTACGTCCATGTTCGACCAGCGAGCGGTTATGAATGAACCACTGCTCATGAGGCACAAAATCGAGTATCAGCAAGGTCTGTTCCGGACGCTTTTCAAGCACCTCACACGTCAGCGCGGTGAGCTGCGGGACGAGTTGGCGGATAAGCTCGGGATTGCGTTCGCCGGAGATTTTCAGGGTGATGCCTGGCATGGGGAGTTCCTCGTATGGATAGGGTGAGGCGCCAGAGTAAGAAAAGTATTAGATTCTGAAAAGCAGGAAGATATAATGGTATCTATCGGAAAAAACGCAGGATAGATATGCGCCCTTTTGATCTCGAGCAACTGCGCTCCTTCGTCACGATCCTGCAGTGCGGCAGCCTTTCAGCGGCCGCGCCCAAGCTGCTCCGCTCGCAGTCAGCACTCAGTGAACAACTTCGCAAGCTGGAAACATTTACCGGCGTAACACTGCTGGAGCGCGGAAAAAAAGGCGTGAGTCCTACACCCGCCGGAGAGCGGTTGTTGGCACATGCACTTGAATTGCTCGCGCTGAGTGATTGTGTGCTGGAGGACATGCGCGGTGTGACCCTGACCGGGGAACTGCGCCTGGCCATCACCGACTATTTTTTGCCGAGCGCCATCGCGGGTATGTTGAAGGGGTTGCGCACGCGCTATCCGCAGCTTCGGTTGCATGTTTCGGTGCGCAAAAGCCTGCAAATCGAAAATGGCTCCAACAGCGGCGAATTCGATATCGGCCTGTCGATGCGCATCCTTGACGGGCGCAGCCTTCCCGAAGGCATCCCTGTGCGACGAGAGGCCCTGCGGTGGGTAGCACTCAGTGGGTTTGACGCGCAGCGCGAGCCCCTGGCGCCGCTGCCGTTGGTGGTGCTTCCCCAGGATTGCAGTTTGCAGCGATTCACCATCGATCTACTGGATGCGCGTGGGGTACCGTATGTCATTGCACATTCAGCGTCGGGTGTCGGGGGCCTGCAATCGGCGCTGATGGCGGGTCTGGGAGTGGCATGCCTGAACAGCTCAGCGGTGCCTGCTGGAGCCGAAGTCTACCGGTCGACTCAATCGCTTCCGGCGCTGCCCGATGTTGAGTTCAGCCTGTTACCGCCGCGCCCTGGTGAGGCCCCGCTGGTCAGCGCGGTTCGAGAGATGTTGGTCACGCACTTCTCTTAGAGACTCTGCCCCCGCCGGGATCTCCCGGCGGCTGCCCTGAGACTAGGTTCTTGCCTGAGCGGGTGGCATGCCGCTGTTTTCCAGTGGTTCACAGTGGCATGGCGAATGGAGCAAATACAGGTGGCAGCGCCGGGCTTGGGCTCTAAATCGCAGGATCAGAAACGGCTTCATGCCTGTCACGCTATGCGCTTTCATCACCGCAGCCAAATCCACCTGCAAATTGAAAACTACGGATTGGCGGCGGTCTATCCGAGCATCACCAGCCGACGGAGGTGGAAGCGTTCACGAACGATGGAGGCACACGTCGAAATATTGGCAACTGAAGGCGTGTTCTTTGCCAATTCAGCCAAGTCACCCACACCACCTGCTTCATCGGGCTCATCCAGGCACTCAAACACCGTCACCACATCAACGGGAGAGCCACTCGCAGCAAGCTTCTCGATTGCCTGGTAGATCAGGCGATGATCACGCCTGAAAAAATCTCCAGCCGAAAGTAGATCAGCAACCAGGTCCCAAGCAGAGTTATCGAGCATCAGTCCGCCGATAACGCCCTGCTCAGCTTCAACCGAATGAGGTGGGACTAAATCAAGCAGGCTCATACTGCCGATCTCCCCAAAGCCACCCTCTTCGATAGCAACGAAACGTTCTGACTCAAACGCTCATCGCTCAGCGCCTCAAACTTCGAACGCCACTCGGGAAACAGCTCCATGGAGAGGTCTTTGATGACTTTGAAAGCAGTTGGCGAGCGCCTGTGGGTGGGGAGTCGATACTCAAGCCGATGTTCAGGGACACCTTCGGTGGCTGCGCGACGAAAACTCACCGCAGCGGGGATTGTGGTTTGCACCATCTGAATTTTGGGGTGGTCGGAGAACGTCTCGGTCAACGTGTGATAGATCAGATTTGCATCATTGGTTACATCCAGCTTGTTGATCACGATGTTCAACATGGGGGTCACCGCACCCAATGCAGCCAACGGTTCAAGGTCCCGATAGAGCTGGAGCATCCCTCGCTGAAACTCCCGAGCGGTCAGCATATCGGGCGTAATTGGAGAAACCGCCATTTGAGAACCCAGCAAGGCCATCTCTAGGACGATGGAGCGAGCACCCTGGGTGTCGATCAGAATCAGATCAAAGTCCTGCGCGAAGGCTGGCATCAAATTCTTGAGACGCAGGCGACCGTCAGCAGCGTGCAGTAACAAATTGCTCAGCAAATTGAACGGATCATTCGATTTGATCAGCGACAGATTGGGGATACAGGTCTGAGAAATGATCTGATCAGGCCGAGTCTCATTACTCGTGATCAACTGATAGGTACCGCCAGGTGCCTCGTGCGACAGGTTGTAAAACGAGGACAGCGAAGGCTGATTATCAAGATCGATGAGCAGGGTTCGAACACCTGCATCGGCGCAGAACGCGCCCAGATTGGCGCCAACCGTGGTTTTACCCGGCCCGCCTTTGGTTGAAACGACTGCTGCGACTTTCATGGGGCTTACCTCTGAATCGTAGGATTTAGAGAAGTCTTCATGCCTGTCACGCTGTGCGCTTTGATCACCCCGGAGAAATCCAAGGCAAAAAAAAGCCTGCATCTCTGCAGGCTTTTCTCTATCTGGCTCCACGACCTGGACTCGAACCAGGGACCCAATGATTAACAGTCATTTGCTCTACCAACTGAGCTATCGCGGAATGCGCCGTATGTTACTGATTAAAAAGGGGAAGTCAAGCTTTCTCTGGTGATTCGGTCGATTGAACCGGATGGCCGGTTGAAAGCTGTTGTTCCTTGGCCAACTCCAACCAGGCCAGCGCGGCCGGTGGCAGGTGGGCGCTGGCGCGCCAGGCCAGGGCGATGTGCCAGTCGGTGTGGGGTTCGTCGAGGGGGATCAGGGCGATGCCGTTGTGTTGATGCTTGTGCGCCAGCATGCGGGGCAGGAAGGCCACGCCCAGGCCGGCGGCCACTAGGTCGACGATAAAGTCGATTTGCCCACTGCGGGCGGTCACCCGTGGCGTGACGCCTTTGCGTTCGCACGCGGCGAGGATTTTGGCGTTGAGGGCAAAGCCGGCTTCGAACAGGATGAACGGCGAGTCCGCAAGGTCGGTGAAGTCGATGCGCTTACGCTGGGCCAGGGGGTGGTCCATGGGCAGCACAGCTATCAGCGGTTCGTTGCGCACGGGCTGGAAGTCGAACGCTTCGTCTGTCGGCAACAACAGGGCCGCCAGGTCGATCTCCCCTGCTTCCAGGCATTCGCGCAGTTTTTTGCTGCCGTATTCGGTGAGTTCGATGTCGATGTGCGGGTAGCGGCTGCGGTAAGTGGCGAACATGGTCGCAAACAACACGCCGCAGCCTACCGGCGGCAGGCCGATGCGCAGCTGGCCGCGCTTGAGGCCGCGCAGGTCGTTGATTTCGGCCACCAGATCGTTGCGCTCAGCGAGCATCACCAGGCCACGGCGATAGGCGATTTCGCCAGCGGCGGTGAGTTCGTTGCGGTGGCCCAAGCGGTTGAGCAACGGCATCCCCAGTTCGTCTTCCAGCGTCTTAACTGCCTTGCTCACGGTGGATTGGGTCAGGGACACCACTTCGGCGGCCTGGGAGAAACCACCCTGGCGCACCACTTCGACAAAGGCCTGCACGGTTCTCAGGTTCATCGGTATTCCTTTCGCGACTGGCTACTAGTGATAAAAGTTGTTTTTATCATGACAGATGTTTGCCTATCCTTAACCTACCTTGCCCTGTGGAGCCACTGTTCATGATCATCTCGTCTGCCTCCGACTACCGCGCAGCCGCCAAGCGCAAGCTGCCGCGCTTCCTGTTCGACTACATCGACGGCGGTGCCTACGCCGAACACACGATGCGTGCGAACAGTTCGGACCTGGCCGAGATCAGCCTGCGCCAGCGCATCCTGCGCAATGTCGACAACCTGAGCCTCAAGACCACGCTGTTCGGCCAGGAATTGGACATGCCAGTGATCCTCAGCCCTGTGGGCCTGACCGGCATGTATGCGCGACGCGGTGAAGTACAGGCGGCAAAGGCAGCGGCGAACAAGGGCATTCCGTTCTGCCTGTCGACGGTGTCGGTGTGCCCGATTGAAGAGGTCGCGTCGCAAAGTGCGCAGGCGATCTGGTTCCAGCTCTACGTGCTCAAGGACCGTGGTTTCATGCGCAATGCGCTGGAGCGCGCCCAGGCTGCCGGCGTCACCACGCTGGTCTTTACCGTAGACATGCCGACGCCCGGCGCACGCTACCGTGACGCGCACTCGGGCATGTCCGGACCATTCGCGGCACAGCGGCGCATGCTGCAAGCCGTCACCAAGCCGCAATGGGCCTTCGACGTCGGCCTGATGGGCCGCCCCCACGACCTGGGCAATATCTCCAAGTACCTGGGCAAACCGACTCACCTGGAAGACTACATCGGTTGGCTGGCAAACAATTTCGACGCGTCGATCAGTTGGAAAGACCTGGAGTGGATCCGTGACTTCTGGAAAGGCCCGATGATCATCAAGGGCATCCTCGACCCTCAGGACGCCAAGGACGCCGTGAGTTTCGGGGCCGACGGCATTGTGGTGTCCAACCACGGCGGCCGTCAGCTGGACGGCGTGTTGTCCACCGCCAAGGCCTTGCCGGCGATTGCCGAAGCCGTGGGCGATGACCTCACGGTGCTGGTGGACTCCGGCATCCGCTCCGGGCTCGACGTGGTGCGCATGCTCGCCCTGGGTGCCAAGGCCTGCCTGTTGGGACGCGCTACCGCCTACGCGCTGGCCGCCGATGGCCAGCACGGCGTGGAGAACCTGCTGGACATCTTTGCCAAGGAAATGCGCGTGGCCATGACCCTGACCGGCGTGACTTCGATCGAACAGATCGACCGCTCAACCTTGGTCTAAGCCTTCTGTTCGACGATACCGCGCACCTTGAGTTGGGCCAGTTGCTCCGCTGACAGGCCCAACCGCTGCCCAAGGATATCGTCGGTGTGCTGCCCCAGCATCGGCGCCGGGCGCACGTACTCCACGGGTGTGCCGGACATCTTGATCGGGCTGCCGACCATGGCGAAATCCGGGTTCTGTGGATGTGGGATGTTCACCATCAGGTTGCGCGCAATCACCTGGGGTTCTTCCAACGATTGGGCGATGGAGTTGATCGCCCCCACTGGCACTTTCGACGCATGAATACATGCCACCCACTCATCCGCACTGCGGCCGAGGAAGTGCGCCGAGAGCAGCGCAACGATCTCTTCACGGTGGGCCACACGGTCGGCATTCCGCCGGAAGCGTGGATCATCCGGCAAGTGCGGCAGCCCGATACTCTGGCACAGGGCAACAAACTGGCTGTCGTTGCCGCAGGCGATGATGAAGTCACGGTCGGCGGCGCGGAACACCTGGTACGGCACGATGTTGGCGTGGGCATTGCCATAGCGCTGCGGCACCTTGCCCGAGGCCAAGTAGTTCATGCTCTGGTTGGCCAACGTGGCGACCTGCACATCCAGCAGCGCCATATCGATGTATTGGCCCACGCCGGTGCGCTCACGGCTGAGCAAAGCGGCCTGGATCGCCACCGTGGAATACAGGCCGGTCATGAGGTCGGAAAATGCCACGCCGACTTTTTGCGGGCCACCACCCGGCAAGTCATCGCGCTCGCCAGTGATGCTCATCAAGCCGCCAATACCTTGGATGATGAAGTCGTAGCCCGGCTCTTCGGCACGCGGGCCGGTCTGGCCAAACCCGGTGATGGAGCAATACACCAGGCGCGGGTTGATCTCGGCCAGGGTCGCGTAGTCCAGGCCGTAACGTGCCAGGGAGCCGGCCTTGTAATTCTCGATCAACACATCGGAGCTCGCCGCCAGCGCGCGCACCAACGCCTGCCCTTCGGGAGTAGCCATGTCGATGGCCACGGATAATTTGCCGCGATTGGTGGACTGGTAATACGAGGCCTCGCCGGACGACTCGCCACTGTCGGTCTTCATCCAGGGCGGCCCCCAGCCACGGGTGTCGTCACCGCTGGTTGGACGTTCGATCTTGATCACTTCCGCACCCAGGTCGGCCAACACTTGCCCACACCAGGGGCCGGCCAGCACACGGCTTAAATCCAATACCCGCAAACCTGTCAAAGCACCCATTGTTCTTATCCTGTGAGGTGGTGAAATCAGCCGATTGCCGGCTCTTCATGGCGCAGGGAAACCCCCAGCATCGCCCGCCGCCGCAGCCAAGGGCTGGGGCGGTAGCGCGGGTCATGGGTCAGTTCGCTCATGCGCTGCAAAATCGTAAGGATGCGCCGCGGCCCTAGGGCATCGCCCCAGGCCAGCGGGCCGTGTGGGTAGCCCAGGCCCAAGTGCACCGCTTGGTCGATATCGTCGACGCTGGCGATGCGTTGCTGGGCGATATCGCAGGCCAGGTTGACCACCATCGCCAAAGTACGCTGGGCGACGAAACCGACGCTGTCGCCGATCACCGTTACCCCCACTCCGTCCGCTCCCAGCAAGGCATGAGCGGCATCGCGCATGGCGGGTGATGTGAGGGGGTTTTGCATCAGCGTGCGATGGCGCGACAGGTCGGTCAGCAGGTCGATGCACAGCGTGCGCGCCGGGTCGGTGTCGAAACGCACGCAGGCGCTGGTGGCATCACGGCCGTATGGCGCCAGCAGGCACAACGCCTCGGACGAAGGTTGCGCCGTGCTTTCCAGATGGGCACCGAGGTCTATCACCAGGCGACTTAGGCGCTCGTAATCTTCACTGTTTTCGGTGGCGATCCAGACCGGTGGCCTGACGTGAACCGAAGGCACTGGCTGCGGCTGCGGGCCATTGATGACCTGGCCATTTTCATATTGATAGAAACCGTGGCCGGTCTTGCGCCCGAAGCGCCCACCCAGCAGCATCTGCCGGGTCAGGGGCGACGGCTTATAGCGCGGTTCCTGGTAGAACTGGTTGTAGATCGACTCCATCACCGGGTGCGAGACGTCCAGACCGGTGAGGTCCAACAGCTCCAGCGGCCCCATGCGGAAACCGGCGCCGTCGCGCAAAATGCGATCGATATCGCCACGTTCGGCGATGCCTTCATCGAGCATCTTCAGGGCTTCGGTACCGTAGGCACGCCCGGCGTGGTTAACGATGAACCCCGGCGTATCCTTGGCGCGCACGCCGCGATGGCCGGTGTGCGCGACGAACGCCAGCAGTGCATTGCCGACTGCTGGCGCGGTGGCCAGGCCGTCGATCACCTCCACTACGCGCATCAGCGGCACAGGGTTGAAAAAGTGCAGCCCGGCTACCCGCTCAGGACGCTGGCAACCGCTGGCGATGGCCGTGACGGAAAGCGAAGACGTGTTGGTGGCGAGGATGCAGGTCGGGCTGACGATGGCCTCAAGTTGTTGCAACAGGCCGCGCTTGGCGTCGAGGTTTTCGACGATGGCTTCGACCACCAGGTCGCAATCCTTCAGCGCATCGATCACGTGCGCAATCTGCAGGTTGGCCAACGCCGCGTCCATCGTTGCCTGGCTGATCTTGCCCTTGCTCACCAGCTTGGCGAACGTGACGGCAAGGCCCTCACGCGCGGTGTGTGCGGCCCCGTCGCGGGCATCGAACAGGCGCACCACCACGCCTGCCTGTGCCGCGATTTGCGCGATACCGGCGCCCATGACACCGGTGCCCACCAGGCCCAAGGTATTAATGGGATCGGTCATGCTTATTCCCCCCGGTATTCAGGCGTGCGCTTCTCGAAGAAAGCGGCAGCGCCCTCCTTCTGGTCCTTGGAATCGAACAGCAATTGGAACGCCTTGCGCTCCAGTACCAGCGCGCTTTCCAGCGGCAGGTCGGCGCCGGCCAGCATCACTTCCTTGATCTGCTCCACGGCCAACGGCGGCAGCGCGGCGATCTGCGCGGCCAGTTCCAGGGCACGAGGCAGTGTGCGGTCATCGCTGACGACTTCGCTGAGCATGCCCATGGCCATCGCCTCCGGTGCCGTGACCATGCAACCGGTCAGCGCAATGCGCATCGCCTGGAATTTGCCCACCGCACGAATCAAGCGTTGCGTACCGCCCGCGCCCGGCATCAAGCCCAGCTTCACTTCCGGCTGGGCAAACCGTGCCGACTCGCCGGCCACAATCAGGTCGCAATGCATCGCCAACTCGCAGCCACCGCCCAAGGCAAATCCGTTGACCGCCGCAATCACCGGCTTGGGGCAACGGCTGATGGCCTCCCACAGGTATTCGGTGTGGCGCCGGTACATATCGATTGCACCGGCATGGGCGAACTCCTTGATGTCCGCTCCGGCCACAAAGCACTGCTCGCCACCGGTCAGCACGATAGCGCGCACATCCCGGCGCTTGGCCAATGCACGGAAGTGTTCGGCCAGTGCCTCACGCACCTGGGCGTTGAGGGCGTTTTTCACCTCAGGACGGTGGATACGTACTACCGCCACACCATTGTCCTGAACGTCGAGGGTCACCACGGATGGGTCTGCGCTGGTCACATACTCTCCTACTGCAATGTTCTTGTTAGTTGGATTGTTAATTGTTTCGCTGTGCGAAATAACATTCCGTATTTACCCATGATCATAAGTACCGACCTGGCAGGTGTAAACGTAAAAACCCAATCTCTTACGAAAACAGCTGCTAAACCGCTGTTTTATTGGGAGTTATCCAACAATAAAATCCACTCTCAAAAAGTTGCTTAGTTTTGCTGTGCGGAATATGATTTTGTTTTGTTGATTTTATAAAAAAATGAGGATTAACATGCGCCGTCGAAACCCGGACCCGGACAGCACCGAAGTCCCTGCAGGCAACAACGCCTTCGAGCATTTGTTGATTGACCCGATGAACAGCGATGAGGAGGAAGACAAAGACCGCCAGTTCGTCACCGCCCTGGCACGCGGCTTGGAATTGCTGCGCTGCTTCACGCCGAGCGAGAGCGTACTGGGCAACCAGGACTTGGCGCGCAAGACCGGGCTGCCGAAGCCGACGATCACCCGCATGACCCACACGCTGACACGCCTGGGTTACCTCAAGCACCTGCCGCAATCGGGCCGGTACCAGTTGGATGTTGGGGTGATGGCCTTCGGTTACGCGATGTTGTCGAACCTGTCGGTGCGCGCCGTGGCCCATCCGTTGATGGAGACCATGGCCAAGTACGCCCAGGCGGCCGTTGCGATGGCCACCCGGGACCGGCTGGACGCGGTGTACCTGGACGTGGTCCAGGGCGAAGCGAACATGACCATGCGCCGCCAGGTGGGTACGCGCTTGCCGTTGCACCTGAGTTCAGCAGGCCGCGCCTGCCTGGCAGCGATGCCGGAAAACGAGCGGGAGTTCATCCTCGACCACATCCGCCAGCGTCATCTGGAGGACTGGCCGACCATCCGCAAGGGGCTCGAACGCGCCTTCCGGGACTACACCGACTTCGGCTATTGCATGTCGATCGGTGAGTGGCACCGCGATGTCAATGCCATCGCCGTACCGCTGCTGCATGCCCAACACGGCTTGCTGGCGTTCAACTGTGGCGGACCGAGTTTCCACCTCTCGCGGGAGAAACTCGAAGACGACATCGGACCTCGCCTCAAGCACATGGTGAACAATATCGAGGCCGCCGCCCGCTAGCAGGACAGGTGCATGGCCTCGGCAGATTGACGATAACAGGCCCGATGAACGGGCCGCTGAGGAATGCACATGATCCGAGACGCACAAACGCTTCATATCCTGGTGG
>JABXJR010000202.1_pt1 | contig 12259 bp, 12 predicted proteins | sample 7431291 | NCBI WGS metagenome assembly JABXJR01 (sample SAMN14395756, study PRJNA613071) | wetland metagenome | isolation source: water samle H3 from high-altitude wetland | place: Chile: Salar de Huasco, high-altitude wetland | collected 2015-11-10 | reverse complement strand
TACCAATCTCAATCGAGTAAAGCCTGGTATTGCCGAAGCAACACGCGCGGTACTGCGTCGCGTACCTGATCACGTCTTGGTGCGCAGCCGTAGCGACAGTGATGTTCAGCTGCTCATGCACCTGACTGAGGGCGCTGGGGTCGCTGTGGAAGAAGTGGGTGCCGCATTAGGCCCTTACCGGGCGGTAACCATCATTCGGAGTGTGAGCTGATGAAAGTCCTTTCTCCTTACGCCCTGGGGGCAACGCTTTACATGCCGGCCACACGTGCGGATCTGCTTGATGTGGTTTTCCGCACAAAACTTCCAGAACTACGTTCTTTGGTCGTGTGTCTGGAGGATGCGGTCGCGGAAATTGACGTCGACACGGCGTTGAGAAACCTGAATGGCCTGCTGACCGCGATCAACGAGCGCGGTGGGCGTCCGTCCGATGGTCCGCTGCTGTTTGTTCGTCCCCGAGACTCGGTGATGGCTGCTGTGCTTAATGATTGGCCTTTGATGGCCCACATTGATGGGTTCGTAGTGCCGAAATTGACCCTGCGCAACCTAGGGGAATGGGAGCAGGCCGTTACGAACCCGGCGTTGTACCTCATGCCGACGCTGGAAACTACAGACGTGTTCAACCCTGTGGCAATGGTCGAGTTGGGCCAGGCGCTGAAGGCGAGCCTGAATAAGCGGATTATCGCCCTACGTATCGGTGGGAACGACCTGATGGGAAGTCTTGGACTTCGAAGGAATCCTGCAACAACGCTCTATAGCACCCCTATGGGCTACGTGATCCCAATGTTGGCAGGCGTCATGGGATCCCAAGGTTTCGCACTCACGGCACCGGTGTTCGAGCAACTCGCGACACCGCATTTGCTGATGGAGGAGCTGGAACTCGACATCGCCCATGGCTTGGTAGGCAAGACGGCGATTCATCCATCGCAGATCAGTACGATCCAGGACACGTTGCGCGTAAGCCTCGAAGACCTCAACTGCGCGAAGATGATTGTCAGTGACGTTGCTCCTGCAGTGTTCAAGCACAACGATGCCATGTGCGAGCCTGCGACCCATTACAAGTGGGCGGTCAACATCCTTGAACGAGCGGAATGGCACGGAGTTCGTCAGCCGGATGTAGGTCCTGTCGAGGCGCCTATCCGCTTGGCTGAGGCCCTGCGATGACATTGAAAGCTGACAAAGCAGCCACGCAGGGAACACAGGTGGTGCCGGTCTTAGACTTCGACGGCACACTGACCCGGCGCGATAGCTTCGTTCCTTTCCTGAAGTTCGCTTTCGGAAGCATCGGATTTAAACGACGCATTTTGCGGCTTGCGCTGCCAAGCGTCCGATTCCTGACTCGGGATTTGAAACGTGAAGAGTTGAAGGCACAGTTGATCAGTACGTTTCTTACTGGCGAGGATGTGAAGTGCTTTCAAAAGCGAACCGTGAAATTCTGAGGGTGTATTGGGTACAGCTCATGCGGCCTTCAGGTTTAGAATCTGTCGCAGTTGAGCTAGAGGCTGGTGCTGTCGTTGCTCTCTGCATCCCTAGCGTTGATTGTCCAGCCTTTTGCAGATCGCCTTGGCATCAAGGTGATCGGTACCGGGCTTGAAGTGGAAGACGGTCTGTTGACCGGGCGTATGACTGGCAACAACTGTAGATGCGAGAAAAAAGTGCTCAGACTTGACGCTGTGTATGGGTCACTTGGTAATTACCGGTTTAAAGCATGGGGCGACACCCGCGGCGATTTCGAGTTGTTGGCTGCGGTGCAAGAAGCATACTGGCGAAACTTTCATCCCGCATGGTGTCGACTTCGACTGCGGGCAGATAGCAGCGGGAATGGGGCGTGAGCAATGTCGCGCACGCCAACCTGCAAGTGACGGTCAACGCTGACCGGCACACGAACACAGACGACCAACAAGGAGCGTAACCATGGCACTCACCCTGCAAAAAAAACAATCCATCTCCCTGGCTAAAACGGCCGGCAGTTCGCTTACTAGCATTAGCCTAGGTTTGGGTTGGGACCCGGTAAAGCCGGCAGGCTTCCTTGGCAAGATGTTTGGTGGCAGTACAGAGATCGACCTCGACGCTTCCTGCATTCTGCTCAACAGCGACTTTCAGAAAATCGACCTGGTCTGGTTCCGCCAATTGAAGTCCCTGGACGGATCGATCCAGCACTCCGGTGACAACCGTACAGGCGATGGGGATGGGGATGATGAGACGATCCATGTTGACCTGCAACGTCTGCCTTCAACCGTTAAGTACCTTATCTTTACTGTGAATTCCTTCACCGGCCAGTCATTTGAGAAAGTCGAAAAGGCCTACTGCCGTATCGTGAATGGCAGCAACAACAATGAGCTAGCACGCTTCAACCTATCGGAAAAAGGTGGGCACACCGGAATCGTTATGGCGAGCCTGACCCGCGAGAATGGTGACTGGGAATTCAAGGCAATCGGTACGACCACGAATGGCCGAACTGCCGACGACCTGATCACTCTGGCCGTTCAGGCGCTGCGCTAATGGCGAATCTCGTACCTGGTGGTAATGCGCCGGTTGCCAGCGGCCAGCTTCGCGTTGATATCAATTACTCGCCAATCCCGGGGGCCGACATTGACGTCTCGGCCTTCGCACTGGGCGCCTCGGCCAAAGTCCGAGGCGATGGCGACATGTGTTTCTATGGCCAGCCTCAAATTCTGGGTGGCGCCGTTCAGCTGACCGAGTCCTCGGCCGGGCGCGCAGTGTTCTCCCTCGATACGAGTCGTCTTGAGTCTGCAGTTGAGAAAGTGGCCCTTACCGCCACTATCTACGAGAACAAGGCGAGCTTTGAGCGCGTGTCACAACTTTCGGTTGTGGTAACGGGTGGCATTGAAGCCCAAATCCCTACTGGCGGCATGAAGGAAACAGCACTCATCCTCGGCGAATTTTATCGCCGAAATGGTGACTGGAAATTCCGCTGTGTGGCCCAGGGCTTCAATGGCGGCCTTGAGCCGTTGGCCAAGCACTTTGGTGTAGAGGTCGCCGCACCAGCGCCGGCCCCAGCACCTGCCCCCGCTCCAGTGGTACAAACGCCACCGCCTGCTCCGGCCGCTGCACCTAAATCTACGATCAGTCTGAGCAAGGTCACCCTCGATAAAACACGATCGTCTATCAGTCTTGAAAAGACTGCAGCCGGTTTCGGCGAAATCAAGGTGAACTTGAACTGGAACAAAGGCAGCTCGGGCGGGTTCTTCAAGCGAAGCCAATCCGTCGACCTGGACGTTGGTTGCCTGTACGAACTGCAGGACGGCGAGAAGGGAGTTGTTCAAGCCCTCGGAAAATCGTTCGGTAGTCTTACATGTGAGCCTTTCATTCAGTTGATGGGTGACGACCGTACTGGCTCTGTCGCTGGTGGTGAGTGGATGCACATCAACGGGACCAAGTGGAGTGAAATCCGCCGGATCTTGGTCTTCGCCTTCATCTACGAGGGTGCTCCGAACTGGAGAGAAACCGATGGTGTTGTGACCATTTTCATCCCAGGCCAACCTGAAATTGAGGTGCGTCTCAATGAAGAAGGCGGCCGTGAACCAATGTGTGCCATTGCGATGCTTGAAAATGTGAACTGCGCCGTTAAGGTCTCTCGGCGTGTGGACTTCCATCGAGGTCACGCAGTTATGGACAAAGCTTACGGCTGGGGCATGAACTGGCGCGCAGGCTCCAAATAGAAAATCTGGCGGGGTCTGTCGACCCCGCCCTTGGAGGAAAACAACATGTTTGCATGGCTTAAACAAAACGTAGTTGCAGCGCGTGAAGCACTGACTACTGAAGTTTCGAAGTTCAAGAACCAGAAATTTCTTGATGCGATGACTGCGAATTGCGCGCTCATCTCGGCGGCGTCAGGTGATATATCTTCTGAAGAAAAACAGAAGATGACCGGCTTCATTCAAAACTCGCCTGAGTTGAAAGTGTTCGACATGGGCGATGTGATCAAGGCGTTCAACGCACACTGCGAAAAGTTCGAGTTCGATTTTCAGCTTGGCCAGGCCGAAGCACTGAAGGTTATCGGCAAGATCAAGAACGATGCTGGCGCTGCACGCCTCTTGGTTCGCGTCGGCTGCGCCATTGGTGCGTCTGACGGCGACTTCGATGACAAAGAAAAAGCAGCGTGCCGCTTGGTCTGCCTTGAGCTGGGCCTTAACCCAGCTGATTTTGAACTTTAAGGAGCGGTACTTTGGACACTCACATCGGTTTCCCTCCGCTTACCATGGCGGTATTCGTCGGGATCGCACTCAGCGCGCTTCTCCTCGACATGGTCACTCACCGCGGTGACAAGCCAATTTCCCTGGCTAAGGCTTCGATTTGGTCGATCTTCTGGATCGCTATCTCGTTAGCGTTCGCCGGCTTCCTATACGTACAGCACGGCCCGGAAGTCGCCAGCCTGTTTGTAACTGGCTACGCATTGGAAAAGGTTCTGAGCGTCGACAACCTGTTCGTGTTCATGGCGATTTTCGCCTGGTTCAAAGTGCCGGATGGCATGCGTCACCGAGTCCTGTATTGGGGCATCATCGGCGCCATCGTGTTCCGCGGCATCTTCGTAGCCATTGGTACCGGACTGTTGGCTTTCGGTCCGTGGGTCGAAATCGTCTTCGCAGTAATCGTGGCTTGGACCGCAGTTATGATGCTGCGCGCCGGCGGTGATGATGACGAGGAAGAGGACTACTCCAAGCACATGGCTTACCGCTTCGCACAGAAGCTGTTCCCTGTGTGGCCGAAACTCTATGGCCATAACTTCTTCGTCAGCCGTAAACAGCTTCAGGTTGAGTTGAAGAAGCCTGAAAACAAAGGCATGACCCTGGCAGCAAAAGGAACAATTTTTGCTACCCCGCTATTCCTTTGCCTTGTTGTGGCTGAAGTGTCTGACGTCCTGTTCGCATTCGACTCTGTGCCGGCGGTAATCGCGGTTAGCCGTGAACCTCTGATCGTCTACTCAGCCATGCTGTTTGCGATCCTGGGTCTGCGTACCATGTACTTCGTGCTCGAAGCGCTGAAACGCTACCTGGTCCATCTGGAAAAATCTGTAGTCGCGCTGCTGTTCTTCATCGCCATTAAACTCGGCCTGAACGCAACCGACCACATGTTCCACCATGGCTACACAATCGATGCAAACACCAGCCTGCTGATCGTTATGGTTGTACTGGCGATCGGTGTGGTTGCAAGCCTTGTCTTCCCAGGCAAGGAAGAAGCTCAACCTGAAACCGCTGAAAAATAGCCCATACCACAAGGAGTAATACCCATGGCGTTGACCCTACAGAAAGGTGGCAATCTCTCGTTGACCAAAACCGACCCGAGCCTGACCAAAATATTGGTAGGCCTGGGCTGGGACCCGCGTGCTACTGATGGTGCTGAGTTCGACCTGGACGCAAGTGCGCTACTGCTGGGCGCAAATGGCAAAGTACGCGGCGAGGCCGACTTCATTTTCTACAACCAGCTGAAAAGCGTTGACGGTTCGGTTGAGCACACTGGCGACAACCGCACTGGTGCGGGCGATGGCGACGACGAAGTAATCAAGGTAGACCTGAGCCGCATCCCGGCCGACGTGGACAAAGTGGTGTTCATCGTTACCATCCACGATGCAGAAGTACGCAAGCAGAGCTTCGGTCAGGTCGGCGGCTCCTTCATTCGCATCGTTAACGATACGACTAATGCGGAAGTTGTTCGTTACGACCTGGCAGAAGACGCGTCGACTGAAACTGCGATGGTGTTTGCTGAGTTGTACCGCAACGGCGGCGAGTGGAAATTCCGCGCTGTTGGCCAGGGTTATGCCGGCGGCCTGAAAGCTCTGGCCAATAACTATGGCATGAATTTTTAACGCCTAAGTCGTTAATCTAATTATCTTTTTTACTTGGCCTTCATCTAAATGCCTTGTCTACCTTACTTAAAGGAATCGAAAATGGCCGTATCTCTGCAGAAAGGCGGGAACGTTAGTTTGTCTAAAGAGGCCCCAGGCCTGACCGAAATCACTGTAGGTCTGGGTTGGGACGCACGAGTTACCGATGGTTCGAAATTCGACCTCGACGCGTCGATCTTCATCCTGGGTGAAAGCGGCCAAGTCCTCGACGACGCCAGCTTCATTTTCTACAACAATAAGAAATCGGTTGATGGTTCTGTTGAACACATGGGCGACAACCAGTCCGGCGAAGGCGAAGGTGATGACGAGCAAGCCACCGTCAAGTTGAACGGTCTGGCTGCCGCTGTGAAGAAGCTGGTTTTCGCAGTGACCATTCACGACTCTGAAGCGCGCAAGCAGAGCTTCGGCCAGGTTGCCAATGCATACATCCGTGTAGTGAACAAGGCTGACGGCAAAGAACTGGCGCGCTACGACCTCAGCGAAGACGCTTCGACTGAAACCGCCATGATCTTCGGCGAGCTGTACCGTAATGGCGACGAGTTCAAGTTCAAGGCGATTGGCCAAGGTTTTGCTGGTGGCCTGGCGCCTCTGGCTAAATCGATGGGCGTGAACATCGGCTAACCCGCAAGGGTTGAGAAAGCCCCCGCGAAACGGGGGCTTTTTCTTGCCTACTGAAAGACCACGGAGTTGGTCCTGTAGGCGGTTTCGACGAATTCATCACTAGGAGCGACTGCTGGCGATCGCCACGGCAGTCTACCGGTTCTCGGGTATAAAAGGATATTTGGATGGGCATGTTTCGTGGGGTTGTAGCTGCAGGTGTTTTGGTGTCTATGTCAGGCTGCGGAGCCTACAACGACTTCCAGGCAAACAATGCAGTTCAAGAATACAGGCAGGCATGCCTTGGAAATTATACGAACGAGTGCGAAAGCAAACTGGTCGACACGAACATTGTCATGCTCGAGCTCGCACGAAGCAACATCCAGCGGGAGAAGGACTCGATCGTGCAAGTCGTCGGCAAAGATGGATTTGATCGTTTCTCAAAAACTGCTAATGAGCTAATTGACCACTTGGTCGATCAACAGGAAAAAAAGCGTCCAGGTTTTTTTGCGCGATGGTTTCTGGGTGAAGGTCAACCGTTCGGCAATACCCGCAACCAACTTTTAGACATTTCAGACATGCAAGAACTGCGTGCTGCAGTGCTTCAAAAGATCAGTGCTGGTATTCAAGCAAGCAAAGCATCTGCTAAGCCAAATGAACCAATGGCTGAGACTGAGGCAATCTTGTTAGGCAAGGTACCTCAAGCACTGACTCCGGCTCAGGTCACCCCGACTGCCCGGCCGGCGGAACCAGCAGCGCAGGCCGTCGAATCGACTGTTCAGGCATTAGTGCCATCCGACCTTGCTGCATCTGCAGATCGGATGATCGCGAGTGAAATCGCTCGGGATGGCGGGGATGAATACAAAGAGGGCCGTCAGGTTATGTTTGCTGACCTAAATAACGACGGCATCAAGGATGCCGTGGTGCTTTACACGATCGAAGGTCAAGGTGGCGGCAATGGCTACTTCCAAACCCTTGCCGCGTTCATTGGCGACTCGGCAGGATGGGACTTCCGTGGAAAAGCTGTAGTCGGCAATGGTGTCCAGGACATTCAGGTAGTTGATCCCCAAACCGTCAGACTGACTGTTCTCTCCGTCGGTCCTGAAGATGCGGATTGTTGCCCGAGTGTTCAGAGCATCGAAAACTACAAGTGGGACGGTACAACATTTCTTCAAGTCCCAACGCCGTAAGTAAGAGCCAGGCTTCAGGCACCTAACCGTATGTATACGAGCACGGTTAGGCAGGACTCTGGCGAAACGCTGGAGCAAACAAAATGAAGGAAAATCGGATATGCCGCGCTTCAACATCGGCCCCGGCCTTTTCGCGATGTTGCTCACATTGGTATCAGTCCACTCCAATGCCACCAGGGGACCATTACGATCTATCAGGACTACACCGACGCGCTTTGGACAACCTTGACTCCGATCTTGGGGATTGGTGCGTATTTCGTCGCGAGCTCCTGGCTCGAGGTGCCACGCAACTACTCCATCATTGCTGGCTGTGTCCTTGGTGGTCTTATGTCATTGCAGGTGCTTATCCAAACGTACAGAAGCAACAGCATCTGGTTTTTCCTTTTATCCCTCTTCGCAAAGGTCATTCTGCTGACTTTCTACCTCCTGATGATGGCCCTCCTGCTGTGCGGCGGTGCGCGAACCAAAAGTGAGGCCCTGCGGCGGCGCGGCTGGGCAGTCCTTGCCACGACTGTATTCGTATTCCTCTCAGGCTGGATGTGCCGTCATCGGCAATTCAGTTCGATCGACGATTACATAGCCGGACGGGCATAAGTGACATATCGGAGGTCGCGCTATTGCCACATGCGCGGCCACCGATGTAAATGGACGTCGGGCCAGTCTAAGGGGCCCGACCGAAGCCGGCATTTCAAACAACAAAGAATCCAGGAAGAAGGATCAAGGAGTAGTCATGGGATTTCGTTTCAGCAAGCGAATCACGATTGTGCCTGGCGTACGCCTTAACATTAGCGGCAAAGGGGTAAGTACTTCGATAGGACCTCGTGGTCTGAGTATGACGATGGGTCGCAATGGCACCTATCTCAATGCGGGCTTACCCGGTACTGGTCTTTCATATCGTGAAAGGATCGACCGGCCCAGTAGATCGAGTAGCTCCCAACCAGGCCCTGCCGGAAGCGAATACTCTGGCCAAGTAAAGGTGAAAGTAAACGACGATGGCACGTTGTTGATTACGGATATGGATGACATCGAGTTGCCGGCTGCTGTCATCAAACGCGTCAAATTCGAGATGGCCGATTCCATTCAGGACTTGCTGACGAAAGCAGCTGATAAGGTCAATCAGGATCTCGAATCCTGCCTTGGTGTGCACCTACTGACGCCGCGGCCGGGGGCCATGCCGTTGATCCCAGCTCCATTCGCCATTGAAGAACCCACGAGGCCCACTCAGCAGACGCCAGGCTTGATGGATCGAATGCTGCTGCGCAGCGCTAAGATTGACCGTGAGGCTGAGTCGGCGGAAGAGCAGTATCGACAAGACCTCGCGAACTGGCAGGCCACGCGTGACGCGCATGAACTTGAACGCACCGAAATCGAGAAAGCATTCCGGCTGGCGGCAAAGGGCTTCAGTGCTCAGATGGAACGTGCCCTGGACTATGTGTTGAGCGGCATTGCCTGGCCAAAAGAAACCCAAGTGGACTATGAGTTCTCACAAGACGTTACCGGCGTCGCGCTCGATGTTGATTTACCTGATGAGGGCGATATCCCGCAGCGCAGCGCTGAAGCCCGTGGCAACGGCAAACTAACCTTCAAAAATCGTTCGGATGCCCAGATACGCAGAGACTTTGTCGCCTTGTGCTACGGCTCTCTGTTTCGAGTTGTAGGAGAGGTATTTGCTCTACTGCCAGCGATCCAGAAGATCCTAGTGTCGGGCTACATTCAGCGTAACAACAACGCTACCGGTGCAGTAGATGATCACTACGTGATCTCGGTCTTGGTAGGCCGAGATCAGTGGGATGCGATTGATTTTAATCGTCTGGATGCGATTGATCCTGCAGCAACCTTGAACGCGTGTGGCGCAGTGGTAAAGCTGGACCGCTCTGCGCGTTTTGTTGAGGTGACACCAATGGATATGTCGGTCATGAACTGAAGACAACCGCGGCGGCTTAAGCCGCCGCGGTGTAGGGCAGGGCTGGCACGAGAGGGTTAGCGAATAATTCCTTCGCGCTTTGCCTCCAAGATCCACATCGGGAATTCCTGCATCAGCCGGTCGTACAATTGCTCTTCCGTCATGTCGTGCAGGTCATCCAGGGCAAAGAATCCGCAGTTGTCCACGACTCTCCCGGGCATGGTGTCCAGTTTCTCCAGAATGCCGTAATTCCGGCCTGCTAAACCTACGTATTGCCAGAAGATTCCCAGCTTCGCTGCATCCACCATTAGTTGCGTGATCTTGCGGTTTTCAGACACGCCACCGTCGCTAATGAAAACGACAAACATTGGGGTTTTGTCTTTAGACGCTTCGAAGGACTCGATCACTTTTTGGATCGCTCTCGGCTCATCATTGTAGCGTCGACCCACGTCCCACTTGGTCCAGCCATTGTTGTCGGCCGCGACAAAGTTCTGGTAGTTGTTCAGTGTCACAGGTGAGAGTCGCAATGGCCGTTCGGCAAATGTCCAACACTCAAGTTCGGCGTCTGTATCTAGGGCGACGGCGATTGGCACAAGTCGATTGAGTACTTCCTGCACCCGGCCGGTTTTGTATTGATTTCTCATCGAGTCGGTGACGTCGAGCACGAGCAAAACGCGAGCTTTCATTCCAACCAGGCAGGCTTTCTCGAGGCTAACCTGTGCCTTCTTCGCCAGACTGACCAGTTCCGGCGCGACAGCAGCTACACGCTTCTCCAGAGAGATTGTGGAGGGAGATGGGGCCGGTGCAGCCTCTTCAACTTCGCCGCCAAAATGCCTCACGAGAGCGTCCAAGCCCTCGGCAAACCCCTGAAGGTTTGAGGCCAACCGCCACTCCCCATTCTTACGGTAAAGCTCAACGATCATTACCGCTTTCTCGGTTGTGAATGTGAGCCCTGAGAATGCGCAGGTCGCTCCTATCTCACCAGATGGGCTGATTACTTTGAAGTTGCCATTCTGGATGTAACTCATAGCCCCGGCACCATCGATGGAGGCTGTAAAGACCAAGCGATCGATAGAGGCGGGCAGGGTGGCTAGATTAATTTCAAACTGGCCACCGGGGGTGATAACCAAACTGCGGCAAGGCGTGAAAGGCTGATTGAAGAAGACCATGTAGCGATCATCAGAAAGTTTGCCATGTTCGTCGACACCGAAACAGACGAAGTCGATTGCGCTGGGGCTTTCGATGTTGACCGAGAGAGTAAGTGAGAGACCGGGAAGAATATTTGCCAGAGGCATACGCTGGCCTTGGGTGATCTGCATGCATGGTTCCTTGTGACGATTAGAGCGCTTGATTATGAAACGGCCAAGGTGATACAGCCGTTTTCACAGGAGTGGCTGGTATATCCGTAGGCTTAAACTTAACGGCGCTCGATGTTTCTGCAAGTCTTATACGGCCAATGAGGTCGCCGCGGGAAATTCCTATGGGAAGAACTGTTCTCTCTCTCGAGGACACGGGGCAATTCATAATGGGTTGACGAGGCCGATCATGCTTGCCTACAACCAAAATACAAATCCCGCGGCGGCCGTGTTCCGTCGCGGGAGTACTTGTCAAGCATGAGTCTGCTGAAAGCGCCTGCTAGCACGAAAGCTTAGACTGCGGATTCCACGGTCATCCGGCCACCCATTCCATGAACATCCGGCCACTGATTCCACGATGATCCGGCCACCCATTCCACGGCTATCCGACCACCCATAAGGCAGGCGGCAACGCAGGATTAATTCACTACCATCGACCTCTTTTATCGAAGCAGAGAGGTCGTCGTGGAGCGCTTATCCATGCGTAAGATTCGAGAAGTGCTACGTCTCAAATTCGAGGTCGGCCTATCTGCCCGCCAGGTTGCTGCCAGCTTGCAAGTAGGTCGAGCCAGCGTCGGTGAATACCTCAATCGTTTTGCTGCGAGCGGCCTGACCTGGCCGTCTGTGCTGACCGACTCCGAGCTGCAACGGCATCTTTTTCCGCCACCGCCCGCTGTGCCCAGTGATCAACGTCCGATACCTGACTGGGCTCATGTCCATGCCGAGTTGCGCCGTCCCGACGTAACCCTGGCTCTGCTCTGGCAGGAATATCGACTCGCTCACCCGCAAGGCTTCCAATACAGCTGGTTCTGCGAGCACTACCGTCTTTGGGCCGCCAAGGTCGACGTGGTCATGCGCCAGCAGCATCGTGCTGGCGAAAAGCTGTTCGTCGATTACGCCGGGCAAACAGCGCCGGTCATCGACCGGCAAACCGGCGAGATCCGTCAGGCTCAGATCTTCGTCGCCGTTCTCGGCGCGTCCAGCTACACCTTTGCCGAGGCCACCTGGTCGCAGAAACTGCCTGACTGGCTGGGCTCACACGTCCGATGCTTTGCTTTTTTCCGCGGCACAACGCAGATCCTGGTGCCCGATAATCTGCGCAGTGGCGTGACTAAAGCGCACCGTTACGAGCCGGATATCAACCCCAGCTACCGCGATCTGGCCGAGCATTACGGCGTCGCCGTCTTGCCTGCTCGCTCGCGCAAGCCCAAGGACAAAGCCAAGGTCGAAGTCGGCGTGCAAGTGGTCGAACGCTGGATCCTGGCGGTGCTGCGCAACCGCCAGTTCTTCTCGCTAGGCGAACAAGTCATTACCAGTAGGGTGGCGTGTGCTGACCATGTAAACCGTGTCC
>JABXJR010000201.1_pt1 | contig 12329 bp, 29 predicted proteins | sample 7431291 | NCBI WGS metagenome assembly JABXJR01 (sample SAMN14395756, study PRJNA613071) | wetland metagenome | isolation source: water samle H3 from high-altitude wetland | place: Chile: Salar de Huasco, high-altitude wetland | collected 2015-11-10 | reverse complement strand
AATGTGTTAATTCTAATTCTACCACCTCATCTTCCACCAAATCGGGGGGAGTCTACTACAGGTCTAAACCTTTTCAAATCGAAATGTGTATATGGGAAATTATTAGTAGTATCTATCTCTTTTAATTGTACCCCCAAATTCCCGCCGCTCATATGCATTTTATCAATCCTATCTATCGTATAGACTGTACCTTTCTTTATCCAAAGGTTGGAAGGAAAGTCTGACGGCTTGTTTGTGTCGTCTACACATTTTAATTTATCAAGATTCATGATTTGTGATTATCTAATTGTAATCTTAAAGATGTTAATAGGGCCGTTTTACTGTCTAAAATATTGTTTACTTCATCTTCAGTAAGTTCACTGTCTTCATGATTGTAAGCACCACCATCTAAATCATATTCAATCTTCCTTATATAATCTTGTAGTATGTATATAACCCACTCTAAATCATACTTACCTATTTCTATTTTCATAACTTACCATTTAACTTATTATAAACCGATTGTAATACTTGTCTTTCTTGTAGTGTGGTGGATTCTTCTATTTCTTTTAATAAAAAAGAATAGTCTTTAGGATTAGCCCCGCCAATTTTATCTTGCGTACTGCAGTATACTTCTCTCTTTATACCCGTCAACTCGTCTAGTCCTTTACTCTTATTTTTCCTGCTTTTTGTTAAGGAATCAAACGCGTGGTCATAAGTATAAAAATTTTTAGCTTCACTATAAGATATAGTGAAATCACCTAAGTCGTAGCCACCATAAAACTCTCTCCACATTTTTATAGGGATTAACATTATTCTGTTGTACTTGTATAGTTTAAAGTACCCATTATTTGTCTCTACTATACCTTCTTTGCCTGGGAAGAAGTAGTTACCTGCTATAGTGTCTAGTAGGCCTACTAGTGCTGTTAATATTAGTACTGTTGTTATCATAACTTTTCTTTTCTTTCTTTTTTGTTTTTATCTAAAACCGCCGCCCTACTCATCCTATACTCGGCGGTGTACCAATCCAAATTATCTTTCAAAAATATCTCCATACTAATCCTTAAATCTTCCATCTCTTCTTCTATTCTTGTTGTCATCATCTCAGACATTAGTATATCCCCCACGTTCCAATTGTTGGCATCTCTATACAGTAAAGAGTCTAACTCATTATAAGTGTTTAAGGCCCTTTCGTATTCTATAAAGCCCCGCAATAGGTTTACATTCCTATTTGTTTTTATTGCATGTTGTGCTCTCGTCCCGTAGTAAGGGCTATCTGTGCAGTAGTGTATTTTTTCTTGTGGGGTGGTTACTGTTGTTGTCATTTTAATAAATTTTCAATTTTATTAATCAATCTCCTTTCTCTCTCCGCCACTTGTTTACCTCTGTACTTCTTTGCCTTTACATAACAAATTGCAGCCACCAAAAGCTCTTCTAATGTAACGTCGTCGTTGTTATCAAGCTTGGTTAGCTTCCAATACTCGCCATCAAAATAGGCACGGACGGGAAGTTTCTTTCTGTTAACGTTGCGCCTGAGAAAGTTAAGCTTGGTTAAAGCATCTTTTTTATTTTTATAATGTACTTTAGTGTCGTTTTCGGGTGGGGTCATGTTTTGGTTTTAATTGTTATTTAATGTTTGTACTGAACCCCGCCATTGTTAGCGGCGGGGGTTGGTGTTGTTTGCGGTGTTTGCTCCTGCCCTATGACGGGTCAGGCGTAAAATCTAACAGGTCTATCATGTCTTACAACCGAAACTCCCCTACTATCCCTCATCTTAGATAGTTTAGCTTGTGCCTGTTTCTCTGTCTCAAATATATGGTAAGGTGCATAAGTATAAAAGGTTGCCCTACGTGTTTTCTTTTTAAAGAATCCATAACCATCAAAGTTAAGTGTGTAACAAAATTCTAACTCTTTTAGTTGTTTGGGCTTTCTTTGTCTCCGCCCCTTTGTTAAAAGGTTGGGGAAAATTCTTGATAAGATATTTTTACTTGTATCATCGTCTTGTATATTACACCCAACCCACCAAGATATTTTATTTATATCGTACTTGGCACTAAACTCTTTTAGGGTTTCCATTAAATGGTCTTCATCTTTTATCGTCACACACTCAGGAGTAAAACCATCTTTTAATTCCTGATTTGCATTACTTGGTAAGGAGTAATATTTTGTGGAAACATCAAGTATAATCCCCACACTTCTAAGCTGCTCAATAGTAACAGGGTTATCTAAAGCATTTATATGGAAGTTATAAACGTCTCGGTATGATGTAGTCCTGCAGGTCTTACCATATTTAGCTAACGCCTCAAACCACCCGAAGTTTTTATCATCATATTTATCCCAATCGGGGTAATCTAATAATCTTTCATTGTTCTTTTCTATTGCACTTTGTTTCAACCCTTCCAATACTTTGATAGCATCATCTTTTTTAAATGGCTTGCATCCTATACCCATAAACCAGGCGGACCAAGACCTTGATCTTTTATTTCCTTTGCCATAAGCATCATATACATTACTACAACCTATCTTAGATAGTAGTAAGTATGTATTTGATTTTGGTAATGTAACCCCAATCCTATCGTAAAAAATATCATAACCCATAATAAATGTTTTTAATTGTTAATCTAAATAACTTTTTATTTCTGTAAATTTATACTTATTGTCCACTATAAACTTACCATCTTTGAATACAGTATACTTCTGATCATTAGAGTTAAAGTAGACTGTAAACCCATTGTTTGCACCTACTAATTTTATGTTATTGTCCATAATTTTAATTTTTAAATGTTCTCCACAATAAATATACACATAGCTTTGTAAGCGTCTTCCAATGTGTAATAAGTTTTTGATTGGTGTCCATCATATACCACAAACCCACGCCTCTGTAACTCTATCCAATACGGACCAGAGTTTCTAACTTTGTATAAGAATACACCAATAGCATCTTTTGAAATACTATCTGCATCGTCGGGTGTAAAGTCTTCTCTTTTAATGTAAGTGAAATTTGTTATGTCCATTTTATTTTGTTTTTAAGATAATTGATAATACTTTTAAATACCCCGCACTTTTTATCTTCCATTGGGTACACTATAACATAGTCCCCCATCCAACCATAGACATAATCTAATATAGACTGCTCTAATTCTTTTTGTTGTTCGGGGTTTAATTGTCCACTTGCCATACTTTAAAACATTTGATTGTTAATTAATTCTAATTGTTCTTTTGTAAATAGGTATTCGTTATCTTTTTGCGGGGTTATATAGGCTGAGGTCTTTTTGTTATTAACATAAATTCTCCCCACCAAGGTAGCATCCACTTCCTCTAAAATTATTGTTGTCATATCTTATCAAATATTTCATCTAAAGGTTTATAACCAATCATACCAATAATCATTTTATCGGTACACACATTACCATTTGCAGCAACAAAGCAAAACCTTTTATAAGACCCTTTTGGTATTACCTTTTCGGGGATAGTGTAATTTTGATTTTTACATTTTACTACTCTGGCGGGGATAATATGGTCTTCCTCATAATACTCCTTCAATAACTCCGTCTCATAACCTATTGGTAAAAGGTCTTTCATAACTTCATTCTTTGAATCATACTTGACTCTTACTTTAATTGTTGTCATTGTAATACTGCATGTTTATATAATTTATGTAAACTTTCCACGCTCATCTCCGCAATCTCTTCTTGTACGTAGTCAGAATAAAAGTCATACTCTTCATAAAATCCTATCTTCTCTTTTATTATTTTTGCCATATAATTCTTAACACTATCTATAGATGCTTTCACATCATAAATTGGTGTAACTTTATACTCAGAGCAATAATACTCCAGGGTTTCATCGTCTAACCAACCCATTTCATGTTCCCACCCCATATCACTATACACTTTCACTTCATTGTTTTCTGTAGTTGATAACCATATGTCGTTAATACCAACTGCACAATAGATATAATCATCATGGTCTATACCTACTTTCAATTCTAATACCTTATCCGTTAGTAAGGCTATTGTTTTATCTCTATCAAGTATCATGATTTTTGATTTTTTTTGTTTAGTAAATCATAAACCCCACCATATAAAAGGGCGGGGTTTACTTTAAATAGCAATTAAATTTTATACTCAAACCATTTTAACCCTATGTTAGGTGGTTGTGTCCGTGTCGTTTGTGGGTGGCTTGTCCTGCCCTTGTGGTTAAGTATGTTCAATAATCTGTCTGTCACTATACCATTCCTTCACATATACTATCTCCGTGAAAGCATCACTACCATCAGGGTGGATACCAAATCCATTGGCACCATTTACAATAGCATTGGCAATTCTTTGTGCCATCTCATCCTTATCATAGTCTGACACTATTTTTTCTGAGGATACTATCTCAACTATGAAACCTGTTGTTTTGTTGCTCATAATCCTTTACTTCTTTTGTAATCATTAAAACAATTTTTACCACTTTTCAAAAACCCTACCAAAAAACCTTTTGCTTCATCTTTATTCATATGGGGCAGGCATCCTGTAAAAGAATAATCACTATGCGGCCCCCTTGAATTTGTGAAGGTATTTGTTTCATCATTCCAAAATATGATTTTGTGTTTGCCCTTAACAATTTCTTCTTGATGTGGTAGCCTATCAATATTTAGATATGTAGACGGTAACCACTCTATTGTAATACTCATAACCTTCTTTTACTTTTTATATCAATAACTATTGCATCCACACCAAAGACTTCTTCCTCAGTAGCCGTACCATCCTCAACCGCTTCATCTTGTAAAGCGTCTATAATACTTAGTATACCACCTAAGTCATCGGAAATTGGTGGTGGGGCTGCCATAACTAACCCCACTAAAGTTTCCTTTTGTCTTCTTAATTGTGCCCAATCTATTTTCATTAAAATGTAATTTGTTTTGTTATGTAATTATTACACTCTTCTTCATCACACCCCACTAAATAGGTTATGTCATGTTCGTTATCAAACGACGCATCCCATAGGCTGTTTTCACCGTCTCTGTGTCTTACTATACTTATACCTAACCCTGCGAGGGATTTGTATATGGTATATTGCTTTGTTATTCTTAATGATGTTGTCATATTTTTTTGTTATATAAAGAAAAGCCCCCAAAATTAAGATAACTTGGGGGCGTAAATAATTAAACCATTTCAAAATACTCCAACTTACTTGATGCACGTTGGAATAGAATTTCTTCGGGTGCATCCGCTTTACTCTTCTCAATACGTCTGGACAAGTAGTTTGTCACCGTTGCATACACCGTGTACATAGACAAATCCAAATTAAGTTCTTCATTATACCCCGACTCTTTGTTAAAAGCCTCCATCAGTTGCTTGTACCTGTCAATACACTTAATACCTTCGGGGTTCTCATATAAGTCCTTACGAAACTTTTCAAAGGTATACCTCTCTGGCATCTGTGATTTTGGATACTCATACTCAAAGAACCATTTGTTAAGGTGCAACATTACATCAGTACGCTCTAATTTGTTTTTATCTAAAGCTGCATCACTTTGTTCTATACTCTCCAAAATAACCACAAATGTTTCCAAAGATTCTTGCATGGCTTTAATACTCCATGCATAGTTTATGGTGTGCGGTATTTTAATAGCTGATGTTGTTTGCCCCAACATTCTCATCATACCATTAAGGCATACTAATCTCAGTTGCTTGATAGATAGATAAGCCTTACCTCCACCATTATTTGGTACGGTAATAACTGCGTTGTATGTACTGTCACCAACTGCACTCGGCCTTTGTCCCAAAGATATATTAAGCCCTATTGACTCTCCACTCTTATCCACAAAAGTTGAAACACCGTAACCTTTCTCTATAAACCTTTGCCCTAACTCTGATATGTCGGCGGTGTGGATTATATTATATGAGTCCTTCTTAGTGTGTATTACATTACCGTCTTGTCCATACACTATACCAAACCTGGACTTTGAACCGTTTCTATTGTTAATAGATTCTTGTTCGTATTCAAAATTAAATAAATTCATTGCTTATTTGTTTTATATTGTTTGTACTAAAGCTCAGCCTGAAAACTGCAGCTACCATTTTCTTTAATGCAATCCCTTATCTTAACACCTAAAATATAGTCTGCATAATCCATTTTATGTTTGTTCCATAGTGAAACAGGTAGTCCCCACTTTTCCATTATCTCATCATTATACCCATTTGTTTCTTTAAAGAACCTATCAAACAGTGCAAAGGCTTCTCCTAAATTATCTTCAATATCTTTTAACTCACCCTCTATTGCAGGAAGATGATCTTCATCAAAGTAATACTCTAAATAGTTTGGCTCTGTACCTTCTGCACCAAACCTATCTGCTGCATCAGAATTCTGTACTGCAAACCAAAACTTACCTTCAATATCTCCTGAATAGTAACGTCCCATTTATCTATTGTTTTAAATTTGTTTACCAAGAAGAACTATAATAAAAACTACCAATACCTTCCCCCTCTTTAATAAGTGGGGTTAACTGTGCCACTGTGTCTTGTAATTCCCTCAAGTACCACTCATCATACTCAGTATTTCCAAAAAAGAAACCTTTTTGTGTTGGTAAAGATATATTATCATATTCTTTTATATCATACACCTCCACTTCATATTCTTTTTTATCCCAATCTAATAAAGTCTTCTTAATTTTGGGGGTGTTATTTAGTTTATTAATCATCACATTACATTCCTCCACTAATTTTTGTAAGTATTCTACTCTTACATAATACTCCCCACAATCATCTTCACCACCTTGTATATTTTCTACAAACCATTTGTGTATTTGGTTTGCTTTTCTCCAATAGGCCACGTTCTCAGATATTTCCGCAACTCTGTTTAATTGTATTGGAACTTTCTTACCGTCCATCTTTATATCAATAGTACCAGTAACTTTATTGTGCTCGTACTGTGCACCAATATAAGTCTTTTTGTTTAAAAACATGTCAAGTCCCATGTTTATTGTTTTAAGTTGTTATTAAATATGCCCCACGACTTCGTAGGATCGCTTCTGCTGCATTATCTCTACTGTTGTGGCACTTAGTACCACCCACTAAATAAAAGTGCCTTATACGTCATTTTTTACGTCTGTCAATACCAAACAGTTCAAACAATAAGTCTGCGTTATCCACATCATTGTTAGATAATTCAAAAATCTTGCATGGCAGTTCCTTATCTTTAATCCAACAAATAACTATACCATCAAAATTTAGTGGGTGTCCGTGCTGTATAAAGGACGAGGATTTGTACTCAAATTCAACGTCTTTCACCACACCCATAAGTTCTAATCTGGAATCGGGGAAGTTAGATTGTAAATAGTGTACTTTAACATACTTTAAATAAAACTTAAAAAAGTATAGTATGGTCTCTTGTTCATTTGTTGGCACAGGTATCCCACCCAATAATTTTCGTTCGGTGCTGACAGTATTTTTAATTTCATGGTCAATATAGAAATTCAAACACTTGCTCCAAGACCCAAATCTGCGTATATAACTGGCCCAACTGTACTTAGAATACTCTTTAAACTCTCTTTTATTAAATGGCCTTTGATAAAAAGAATAAACTCTCCAAAATTCTAAGTCTAAATCAATTAAACTTATTTTAGAAGATGGGGGAGATTTATGAGGATTTTTTGGAAGGCCTGCAAAGTCTAATGCATCAGACCATCTACCAAATTTATATAAAAGTTTATCAAAAGATAATTCTTTATTGCAATTCTGTTTGTAATCTAAAATGGTTAGATTTTTATTAAGTAATAAACTAATCCTTTCTAATTCTTTTTTAAACAACTCTTTGTCTTCCTCCATTTCTATTCTCATTTTAAAATTATTTTATTTTTTAGACGTTAATGTTTTTAAAAATACGGCGGTGATTATTAGTATTGTTATCATTTGTTTATATTGAAAAGATTGAATTCACCGCCCAGTCCACATTATTTGGTTAGACACCATTAGTTTAGTATCTTCATTAACGTAGTATTCTGCACCTTTAGGAACTACGAATTCATAAAGTTTATCTATATGTGGGGTACTTAACCAAAAATCTTTATCCGTAATGGAGTGGAAACCTTGCCCATACCCTTCATAACCTTTCCCTCTCAATTCAAGCCCATTTCCAAATTCTGTATCAGTACATATACCTTCAATACCACACACTATGGCATTATCTTTCTGACTAAAAAAAGTAAAATCTTCAGCCACCAAAATGTTTGTCTCATATAATTCATTTTCAAAGTAATCAAATACATTATAAGGCGGGTTAAGCCATCCGCCTGGGGCTAATGACCCTATTTTCCACACTGTAATATCTTCCTCCGCAATAAGTGCGATTTTTTGTTTAGTAATTAAACACATGATTTTTGTTTTAAAATGTTATAAAATCCACCGCCACACTATACTATATAATAAGTTAATACTATAAGATAGCGTGGGGTGGTATAAGTACCCTAATATATCTTTAGATATTTAGCACTTCTTTTTAACCGTGAAATTTGGAAAAAGGTTTAAGAGGTGATAAAATTGGTGAGGAATACTACAGCCCCCACAAAAATAAAAAGAAAAATACTTGCTTTAATAAAGTTGCTCATTGTATTAAATTTTTAATTATTAACATAAAGTTCTGGGAATCTTATGCCCGTTATAATTTCTAAACTTTCTGCCCTCTTATTAATATATCTTGCTCCAGTGGCTATCCCATCATGGTAAGCCTGCATAGCAGACCACCCTTCTATTGAAAGCCCTTGTTCTAATGCTTCATCTGTAAGAACATCTCCAATATCATAATTCTCCAACACGTCCTCAAAAACATTTTCTAATTTTTGCCAAGGCCCATCCTTCATATGCTTCCCAACTGCACATTTTTTACCATCATCTGTTAAATATACACACATTTCATCTTCCTTCGCGCAAGTTGTGGGATCTTCTTTGTAAGGGAGTAGTGTGTCAAGGATAAATTTTCTTTTATCATTTTTCATTGTGTCAAATTTTTCAATGGATTAAATAAATTATGTTGAATAAGGAAAATAGTTTTGTTGAACGCCGCCCTTAGTGACATTCCTTCCCTCTTAATAAGATACACCACGTTGGCATACATACCAAGATACCAATTGATTACTTTCCACGCCCATAGTAGGGCAATGGTTCCGTGGTTAAGACTCTCAGAAGTTTGGATTAGCCACTCGGCATCCAACACATCTTGTCTTGAGTAATACTCTACTACTTGTTGTTGTTTCATGATATAATATTTTGCGGGGCATACTTTAACCCCAATTAGGAAATAAATAATCAAATAAAAAACACACTAACAGGGTTGTCAATGTGTGTGGTGTGGTGGGTGGTTCGTCCTGCCCTGCAGGGGCGAGGGCTATTAATCCAACCAATAAGACTCAAATATATAAGCCTTAGATGCAGGGTCATAAAGCTTCTCTGTTGTATTAAAGAATCCAAAAGAATATGTTGTGTCCTTTGTACCATCAATAGTCCAGTTAGGTCCGTTATATATTAACTCCGCCCCTTGTTCGTCGGTTGGGTCGTCTGATACGTACAGTTTAATATGGACGTATCCATTTTCTATTTGCCACTGTAGGTCGTGTTGATACCCTAAAGGCGTGGAATAATAAGCGGTGTACTCATCTATAAAGTTTTTCATTTCGTTTTTATTACAAAAGACTTTTGGTTCCTCCGAGCCTGACTCAAAGAAGATAGTGTCTCCTAATATATAGAGGCCATCTCCTGATGTGTTGATGTAAAGGCTATCCATATCAGATACCACCGCCGCTTTTATATTTTGGCGGGGTTCTTGATTAGGTTTAAAGAAAACCAAAAGACTGAATGATACACATAGTATCACATAAGAAAAATTAATCATAATAATGTTTTTAATTTGTTTAATAAATAATTGTGAGTTTATGTAAGTCTGTGAAAACATCAGTAATACCACCCCAGGCATTTCTTTGGAATAGTATGGCCTTATTCTCTCTTATATCAAAGCTTACTAAAGAGTACAAATATGTGTCACCATTGTGTGTGAAATCTGGGTGATCTTGTACATTAGCACTCCCTTTATATTTTTCCCTTAACTCCACTGCATCAGGGTTTTCTTTTAATATTTCTAATAAGTTTTTCATTATCTGAAATGTTTATTGTAAATAATTCTTAGTTGTTCGTGCCATTTTTTATATTGGCTTATCGTTGCATCCGTTAGTTCGGGGCAATTACCTATTGTACGGTCTACTTCTTCTCTGTAAGCATCACCCGCTTGATTTGCATAGTATATAGTCATACATGCATCAGCTTCTTTAGGTTTGCCTATTTTCAGCCACTCTTGGGCGGCTTCATGCCATAAGCCTTTTTGCTCTAATTCCCTTTTTATTACGTGTGATTCCATTAGTTTGTGTTTATTATATAATTAAATAAATCTTCCGCCGCCGCATTATCTACTAATGTGTAGTTATTTCCATACCAAGCAATTTCTTTGCTCTTAAACCTAGCAGTCCTTATCTTTGGTATATTGTTTCTATCCACTCCACCAAAGTAATGCAACTGAGTTTCTGGTACCACTTCAAGTGGGAAAGTTAGATATTCTTGTACCCACTCAACAGGTATACCCATGTAAATTTCATTACCTAATTGGTCTATATACTTTAAGGATAAGTCACTACCATTTGGATTACTTGACAAATCAAACTTGTACTTAAATTCATATTTATATTTACCATGACTTGTTGTGAGTCTTAAATCACTTTCATTTGTAGGAAAAGTCTTTAGAAAATTTGATACTTCTTCTCTTGTCTTTTTTCTTGAGACATTAGGGAAGATTAAGTTGTATGATGGCTCTCTTGTTTCATAGTTTGGTTTAAGACTAACACACACATCAAATGGTGCGTATTGTTTTGCTATTTCATCTTCTAATAGCAGCACTTTTATTTTATCTTGTGTTGTCATAATATTTTTTTGTTTAGTAAATAAAAAGCCCCACCACTTACTCGGTTAAATGGTGGGGAACTAAAGTCAAAACTAATATTCTCAAAAATTAGGTAAGCTACATTTTAGCGTAAGCCACATTATAATCATGATGTGTCCTACCGCTTGTCTTGGCAGCCCCGAACCCCATTGCAAAGGGTGTTGGTTTATTGTTATCATCCTTTTGCACACCTATGTAGTGGCAATTCATAGGCTTCTTCGGTATAAGGTTGGTGTACACCTTATCACCTTGTTCAGTGATAAAGAAATTCCTATTAGCCTGGGCAGCTTGTGCCTTCTTTTCTGCAAGGTATGCTTGCATTTCATTTGATTTTGACATAACTTATTGGTTTTGTTTGTTTGGTTTATAATAAAATGCTTTTGTTTCTGAAGTCCAAAATACTATGGTTCCATCGGCATCCACTTGTTTAGTGACCACTTTGCCTGACATGGATTCCCACTTAGACTCAGTGATCTTATAGAAAGTCTGTACCGACGTAGCCGTTGCCCTAAACTCAACGGCATGGTCACACACTATAAGGAACTCACATTCCTTGTGACTTACCTTACCTGTTTTGGTTTTGGAATATACAAATGCACCGCCGTGTATGGTAGTGCAATTGTTTGGGTTAGGGTCTGTTTGGGCGGCGGCGGGTGTAAACATAGCCATAACTAAAACTACACCAAAGATAGTAATAAGTAACAGTATAAACTCTGCTACTAATTTTAAATACACGTTTTTCATAACTTAAAAGGTTTTAATTGTTTAATAAAATTTTTATAAAGGTCGGCGGGGAATTTACTTGATAAGACAAAACAAATAACTAACCCATATAGGACTAAAGGCAATACCAATACCAACTAAAGAGGTAAGTATATCAACCATAGTAATAGTCTTATTATCTACTTTCATACTAAAATACCGTTTAACCTACTTAACGGTGAAGGGTTTAAAAGGTTAATAATAATATAAGTAAAGCCACAAGGATTAATGTAGCCACTGAGAATTCCATTAAATAGGAAAAAGGAAAAGGCAAAACAGTGGAAAGTGGGTCGGGGAAACCTACATCAAAACCCCTTATTTTACTGGGGTTTCAGCCGTTTTTACCAACATTTTACCTTACTTCTTTCTTACCTTTGTCGGAATTACCGACATAAGAATTCCATTATCTCGGAATTTTATAAATAGCACCCCGCCCGCCATCCGACAGCGGTGACACACGTGTCCTTCCCTTATTGCGGGGCTACCTTATTTCATAATAATACTTTTTTATATAAACTTACATGGACCACACACTTACCCAGTGTACCTTATGATCCTTACAATACATACTTTCTTATAAGTATTATCTTTCTTTCTCTATATTGTATACCACACAC
>JABXJR010000196.1_pt1 | contig 12464 bp, 19 predicted proteins | sample 7431291 | NCBI WGS metagenome assembly JABXJR01 (sample SAMN14395756, study PRJNA613071) | wetland metagenome | isolation source: water samle H3 from high-altitude wetland | place: Chile: Salar de Huasco, high-altitude wetland | collected 2015-11-10 | reverse complement strand
CAAATATAGTTTTCTAACTCATTAATTAGGTTACTACTAGACTTAGTAACCAGATATTCATAATCTTGCATTAATTGAATTCCTTCTAAAACTGAATTAGGTCCTTTCTTAACACCAATCATTGCAAATCCGTATGCTTTAATTTCTGCTATAGTTTTTGGTTCTGAACTATCTGCAAATATTACATCTTTAACATTTAACTGTTTTAGTATGTTTACTATCTCACTATTCTTTAAACCTTTGCGGTATATTAATTCGTGTAATATAACTTGGTTATTCCATTTATATACTGCTACTAATGTAGTTGGGTCATTGGTAAAACCGAAGTCCATACCGTATGCAATTAGTTTTGCATCTTCTGGTATGTTATCAATTAATCTCCAGTTATTAAATATGTTTCCTTCTAATGAACCTATTTCACCATCTATATATACTTTACACCAATTTTTCCAATATTCACTTGTCTTAGCTTTTTCTTGTTTAGCTAATAATGATGCTAATACTGTCTCTGGTATACCTTCATTGTCTCGGTAAGTAAGAACTAGTAATTCTGAATCGGGTTCGTTTAAGACTTCCGTATGCGCCCAAAATTTGTTTGTAGGGTTAAAGTCAATATAAATATCTTTTGCTGTACGTATTTCTAATTGTGAATAGATTTCATATGATATTTTGTTTGCTTCGTTTACGTATAATATATCACGTCTTGGACCAATAGCTTTATCGCCATCAGCATTTAAAAATTCAATAGTAGATCCGTTATAGAATGTATATTTTCTATCTGTTGAATTCCATTTATTTCTATCCCATCGTTTTGTGGCTTTCATTATTTTAATGAAATCTGCCATTGCACCGGATTTTAAGTGTGGTATAGATACTGCTATAATATCAATATCTAAATCTGCGTATTTGATTGCTTTGTTAATAAGTATCGGAATGATACCAAAAGTTTTTCCTGCATTTTCTCTCCCCTTTCAGTTACCATCCAGGGGAGAATTGAGCCGAACTACCGCCTTGTATAACCTTTTTGCGTGCAGTCATTGCAGCAATCTTGTTAATGGCAGTAGTTCGTTTGAATACTGTACTCATAATTTTTATTTTCTTTTCTTTTTATAAATCCCATCTATTTCTACGACGAGTTATTATTTCTTTTATTGTTCCTTCACTAACATTATATTTTAATGCTAATTCTTTTCTACCGTAATATTTACCGCGTTCTTCAGCAATTTTTCTTATTTCTAATACTTGTTCTCTTGTTAATTTAGAGTTACCATTTTTATCACATTTTGCTGTTAGACGTTTTAAAACTTGATAACAATGAATTAGATTTTCTGACTGTGTGCACCATTCTAAATTATCAATACAATTATTAGAACCATCTCCATCAATATGATTTATACTCGGTTTGTTTTCAGGATTTGATATAAATGTTTTAGCTACTAATCTGTGTACTGAATTTGTTTTAGCAATTAAATCTAAAACAAGTACAACTTTTTTATATTTAACATTACTTTTACTTATTGAATTACCTTGACTTAATATCTTACCTTTAATAAATAATTGACGTGGTTTATTATGTGTTGTAGTAATTATTCTATCATTACTTTTAATCCTACCTAAATTGCTAGCAGAATAAAATCCGTTAGTATCTGGTATTTCTTTCCATATTTCGTTCATATCTATTATATATTATAAGTCTTGTATTGTTTGATCCGCTTTAATTTATATCTGGAAATATTGGTGGTATTTCTATATTTACATTTACATTTGTTTGTGTATAATTTCCAGACATTTTATTTAATATATCTAATGCTTTTAAAATATCACTATTTTTTCTACCTTCTGGATCTGATTTACTGTGTTCAATTACATCTAATATTTCTTGTAATATATATTCTCTTGTAATACCGTGTTCCAACATAAATATTTTTTGTCTGCGTAATAATTCTGTTTGTATATGAGGTTTAGCTAAAGTTTTAGAACCTTGGACTGCGGCACTTTCTTCACTATATCCTGCTGCAATTGCTGCTTTTGTAACTGAATTTGTAGTTAAATAGTGATCAATAAAATCAGATTGTCTAGCTGTTAATTTAGTATCATCAGTAGTGTTAGTAACTTTATTTGTTTCAACTGGATTTAAAATTAAATCTTTTTTAACAGAATCAAGTTTTTTCTTTAAATCATTCAATTTACTTTTTGGTTTTTCTATCTCTTTTTTTGGTTTGTTGTTCGATTCCATTATATTTTATAGGTTCTTTTTTTGTATTTGATTCAGATTCAAATGTGGTAAATTGTTCTTCTTTGTTATCTGTTTCTGTGAATATGATATTTGTTATACCACCTATTTCATCTGGTATAATTTCATATGTTGGTAATACTGTTTCTTCGATTATAACATCTTTAAATTCATCTAATCTGTAATATGCTTTTAATTCTTCTTGTGATAAGAATTTACTTGTATCTAATGTTACATTTGCATTTAAGATAAATATTCTTTTAGTGATTGTTAAGCCACGAAATTCTGGTTTGATAATTAGTTGTTTCATAATTGTTTTTTAATATAATTTTTAAATTGGTGTTCAAGGTTTTTGCATTCGCATAGTGTGTTGTATGCTGATGATCTTGATATGTTTAAGTGTTCTGCTATTAGTGGTGTTGTTGTTTTATGTCTTTCAAAATAGATTCTATATAAACCTTTATCGTAATTATTTAATGTTAAATAAAATTGATTAAATTGTGTTTCAATCCATTCACTGTCATACATTGTTGTTGATGCTTCAAGTGTTGATGATGCTTCAATACTGTCGTATAGTTTATTCTTTTTAGTTTCATTATTTATTACTGAATTATACCATCCAATATTTGTTCTAATAAATTTTTTAGAATATACCAATACTGTATTTTCATCATTAATATCATCTTTGTATTTATGTAAATGTATGTAACATTCTGATAATACAATGTGTTCATCTAATTTTTTATTGGCTTGTTGTAATTGTGATTTTGTATAATGTAATAGTGTTTTATAATAAGTAGTAAAACACGTACTTAATTCTGTTTGTGTCATTATATGGTTCCATCTAATTTTTTTATTTGATTACCAAGATTAGACCAGAAAACATAAAATGCTAATTTGTATTCTTTTCTTTCTGTATTTGTACACATACAATAATTGTCAGGTTGACTTTTAAATGTGTTCCAAATTGTTTGTAATCTTTTTAATGTGAATTTTGTATTGTCTACACTATCTTTATGGTATTCAATAAATTCTAAATCTTGCTGTGTTAATTTAATTTTGTTCATATCTTATATATTAAATTTTTATATCACTTTTTTACTAATAAATAGTTTTGTATATATTTGTGCCAACATTGCTAAAATAACTGCGTAATAGAAGTTAAAAGTTAAAAGTAATGTAAGTATAAACGACATACATTTGAAGCAACCAAATGCGATATAAATGCTATCTAACGCAGTTTTAATATACTGTTTATTTGTACTAAGTATTAAAACATTAAATAACCGATCAAATGCTGTTTGTAATGGATCGTACTGTGTGATAAACCAAGCAATACAAAATATCTTAATTAATAGTATTATCATTTTTTAATATATTTCATTTTTATTAATTTGATTTGTTTTTGTCTTTCAGCTTGGTATTCTTTATTTTTATTACCAATTGATTTTTGATTATTGTGTCTTCTGTAATAATACAATACTTCATTTACATAACCTATTTTATAGTTATTAAATAATAGATTTAAATTAAAATCATATTCTTCACCAGTAGTTAAATCTTCATTGAATTTAAAATTGTTAAAAATATGTTTATTATACATTAATGTACCACCGTGAATATGATTCATTAATAGTAATTCTTTTACTGTTGGATTTTTGATTGCTGGTTTATACAATTCTTTTTTATTATCTTCATAAAAATTAATAGCATTGCCGTGAATAAATTGTATGTGTCTATTTTCTTTAAAATAATTTATTGCTAGTTCAATTGAATTTTGTGATAAGTAATCATCATCACATAAATATTTAATATAATCACCAGTTGCTTTTTCAATACCTCTATTTAAATTATAACTTACTCCATTATCAGATTGTGATAATATAATTTCTATTTCACCTTTATAAGTTTGGTGTGTTATAGAATCAATTGCTTGTGTTAAATAACCTCTATTTTCTTTGTATGGAATTATAATAGATACTTTTGGTAACCAGTTGTGTTTGATTTTATATATTTCATCTGCTATTAAATTTTGTTGTGTGGGTGCTTTTGATTCTAATCGGTGGCAACTATTATCAACATCATCACAAATGTCCTTAAAATAACCAGAAACGTGTTTTAAGACTATTATTTGTTTATTCTGTTTTGCTGCTTCTAAACTAAATACGCAATCTGACATTCGTTTGTATTGTGAATAAAATACTTCTGTTGGTTTAAAGTAACTGGAATGAAAACAAGTAACGCCAGTACCAGCAATATCAATTGGTCCTTCATAATTATTATCGTGTAAACAAGCATAACTAGTATGTCCTCTATAATAATGTAAACCTGTTCCTCTTAATGTTCTACCGTGGTGTGTTATTATTGCGTTGTAACCATAAATATCCAATGATGCAATCATATCTTCAATATATGTTGGTGAATAATAAATGTCATCATCCATTGAAAAAAATATAAACTCTTCTTGTTTTGATTCTTCTGTTGTAAAATAATAAAATTTACCATTATCAGTTGCATTAAATTCGTGTTCATCATTATTATAAATAATAATTTTATCTGGTTTAATTGTCTGATTATCAAGACATATTTTTACTATATGTAATGAATTTTTACGACTATTCATAGTTGCAATTCCAATTATTATTTTTGTATCTATTCCGTTTATTTTAATCATAATTTTATTTTTAATTTATTGTTGACATATAATATTCGTAAACATCAATTGTATTAAATTTTTTATATTTTCTGAGCACTCATATAATTGAAAGTGTATTGATAATTTAAGTGTTTCATCTATTTTATTATGAATATAATTTAATACTTCTGTAATTTTAGTTCTGTTTACAGTAGCCGATAAAATGTAATTTAATTTATCATTAAATTCTTCTATTAAAAAGATAATTTTAGTTTCAGATAATATTTTATCTTCAATTAAATCTAATAAAATGATTGTTATATCAATTATAAGTGAAAACAATTTATCATTTTCTTTTGTTTTTTCTACAATACTTTGTGGTAAATCAGAAAAATCTTGTAATTGATTTTTTAACATTACTACCACATCTTTTAGTTCAATTTGTTTTTTCATATAACCAATAATAATTTTTATTAAAACAATGAATATGTTTTAGTAATTATTGTTTTTGCTTCTTCTATATATTCTTTAGCTACTTTTAATAATGAATTAGCGTATTCCATAGCATTGTATTTAAAATTCTTTTTGACTGCTAATGTAACTGGTAATAAATAGACTTGTTTATTGATTTTCTTTACATTGTCTGCTACTGTCATTTCATTCATTTTCATTGTAGTTAATTTAGGTAACATATTATTTTCAATTAAATAATCAATATCAAACATATATGTTGCAACTGGTGTAAAAGAAATATACATTATTTTAGGTATAATTGATGGTAATCTTTTTTTAACAAATTTATCACGTTCTCTTTGCATTGTATTTAATTTCTTTTTTTCAAATATCAATTCATCAAAATGTGTTTCTCTAACTTTAGATTCTACAATATACATATCTAAAATATTATCTGTTAATTTACATTTAACAAATACAATTGCATCGTAACCAACTGGTAACCAGGATTCAGACTGTAAAACGTGGTAGTGATATTGATCATTACAGTTTAATATTTGAAATAATTTAGATATATGATAGCGTTCTTTTTCACCGGCTTTATACATTTTTTGTTCTTCAAGAATTGAGATTGTTCGATTTTTAGTGTGCATAATTTAATAGTTGTTTTATTGTTTTTATACACTTATATATTAAATTTTTATACTCGTTTTTATAAAAAATAAAAAACCCATCATTCAGACAGGTTTTCTTTTTGTGCTTTTCTTTTATAATAGTGTAATCGATTTCTTTCTCTACAACGAGCTTTAACTTCTTCCGGAGTATAAATGGTTTTCCTACCACGTTTGGATTCACCATACGCAGCTATTTTAGCTTCTTTTTGCTTTGTAGCATATTTCAATCCAGCTGCTTTTTTTCTTTGTTTCTTTTCTTCATCTGATAATGGTATTTTAGTTGATTGTCTTGGTCTATAAATACCACGATTACGATTGTTTTCAGTAACAGTTGTCATTTGTAATTTTTCTTCATCAGATACATTGTTGATAAACCATTCAAGCCATTTAATCTTTTCTTGTATACTAGAGTTATGTTTAGGTTTTTCCATAATAGATTGTTGTTTGATTATTATACATCTGTGTTATTCTTTTGTTTATACAATTCTCTGTAATATTTTGCTTTCTCAGGATCATATACTTGTTTACTTTTACCTTTAGCTTTTTGTTTTTTATTATAATCAACAAATTTATTTGTGTTTGTTAATAATTTCATTAATGTTTGTTTCTGTGAAAAAATTCTGTTTTTAACTGTATGTAATTTTACATCAAATTTAACACATAATTCATCATAACTTAAATTATTGTATACGGTCTCATATAAGAACTCCAAATTGTTTTCTAATATCAATATATAGATTTTATCTAAAAGTGCGTCAGGTGTGACGAAAACACCGTTTAAATCAATTTCTGGTTCTTCTTGTATATCTTCAGATAATAAATCAAATATAGATAGTAATTCACCATTGACTAGTGTATTTGATTCTCTAACCAAATTGTTAGGTGGTATTCTTTTTTGTGTGTTATTTGATTTGATCACCATTAACATTTCATTTTTTAGTATGTTGATGTAATAGGTTATAGGTGATGACAATTCAATATTGAAATCTGAATAATAAAATTTAGTAATACTAGTTTGAACAACATCTTCTTTGACATCTAATGGTTGTGTAAATGAATTTAAATGTCTTAACCCAGTTGATGTAATTAAACTGTATTGTTTGTTAGTTGCTGTTCCAGCCTTTAATGCTAATAATGATTCGTTGATTGTTGACATAACATATATAGTAAAATATAATATGTCTATTTAAATCCATTGAATTGTTGTTGGTACCAAATAAACCATCATAATATTATTCACCATCCCACTATTCCCATTCCTATCTTATTGTAGGGGGTTTTTTAAAAAATTATTTTTAGCCTATTGTAGGGGGTTTTATAAAATGTAATATTAAAAAATTATTTTAAAATATTTTAAACGAAAGTATTATATTTTCATATATAAATGTATAAGAATTCATTTCTTTGTTGGAAAGTAGATGATTGGATCCGGAGTAGCTACCGGGTCCATAATCGAAAAAGCTGATTAACAAAAGATATGAATTAAAATAAAAACCAACAAAAGATATGAAATACAACCTTCAATCATTACATTTAAATATAGATGTAACTTCAATCAAATCAAATATTATTGTTCAACAAATACCTTATCATATGTTTGATGATGGTAAAACTTATGTTATTCCTACATTAATTTTTAATATAATAAAAGAACAAATGAATAATGGTAATAACAATTATACTTTTGTTAAACCTATTTTAGAAATAATTCAAACATTATATGCAAATGATAATTGTGAATTAAGTAGTCATCAATTAAAAAAAATATCTAATAAATATTTAAGTATAATTGAAATGCTTAAACCAATAATTTATTCAGTTAAATATTCGTCTTTAATTGATGGTAAAAGATATAAAAAAAATATTTATACAATGCGTTCATTTTCTGATTTAACTTTTGTTAAATTAAGTAAATCAGAACAGTTAAAAATAAATAGTAAACGTATTGAAAATTCACCTGTTAATAATACTAATTTTATTTATGTATTAGAAAATGCAAAAATAGATATTAAAAATGTTATTCGTGATGAATTTGAATATGTGTTTAACGAATTAAATGATAATGATTTAATTATTGAATATAACTATAGTAATAATGATAGATATAAATTATTTTTAATGCGTATATCAAATGCATTAAAATTTAATTCTAATCGATGGGTATCTAAAGGTAAGAAAATAGATAGAGTATTTTCATCTTTTAGTTCATTGACTAGAATAGCTAGAAAACACGTTCATATAAATGGTAAATATTTTACTGAAATTGATGGTACTAATTATGCTCCATTGTTATTAAATATATTAATGGTACAAAATAATTTAGCAATTGATGATAATTATATTTTACATACTACAAATGGTATTTTATATGAACGATTAAAAGCAGAAGCAAATGCATTAAATATAAAATCAGAATTTAAAGTTAAATCTATAATGGTAGATGAATTTGTTGATGGACATAAATACATTAAAAATAAAAAAATTCATATAAAAGAAGAATTTGATTTAACTAATAGAGATCATATTAAAATTTTAGTGTGTAGTGATATTTTATACAGTAATCTTTCAAGTAAAGGTAATATGATTACAACTAATTTTTGTAAAATATTTAAATCATTATATCCAAAAACATATGAGTCTATTCGTGTATTAAAATTAAATGGTGATTTAAATAAAAACTTAAATAATTTAGAAGCTGATATTAATCTAAATGTTATTCCTAATTGTTATTATTTTGATGTACACGATGCTAAATATCTTTTAAATACAAACCAATTAAATTTTGTAAAAAAATCCATTAAAACCAAAATAAATGAGTTATCTAATGGTATTGTTAAAAAAATTCCATTTAAAATTAAAACACCAGTTGAATATAAATATACAGATAAATTTGATTTTGAATATGATTTTTTTGAATATGAATTTGATGATTCAAATAATATTGATATGAATTTAAATAAAAATCATAAAGATCATAAACCATCATCAAGTAAAATAAATAGATTTGAATCATTTAAACGTTTAATGAATTTAAATAAAACTAAAACCGAAATCATAAATGAAATGAATATAAATAGATCAACATATTTTAGATATTTAAAACAATTTAAATCCATTTAAATCAAATTTAAATTAAATCAAATTAAATCAAATCAATCAATTTAAATCAAACAGAAACTTAAGAAATATGAATCTCCTTGTATTACACTTTACAAAAAAAAATTGAGACTAATTTTTAAAAGTAAAATGAAATGAATATAAATACAAAAAATATAAATTATGAGTAAAGAAAAAAGAAAACAAAAAAGAAAAGAATTAACTGATAGAATTAAAATACTTAATGCTGGATTTAATCACAATAATGAATTTAAATACAATTATGAAGATACTAAATTGTTATGTTTAATTTATAAATGCCCATTACCTAAAGAAGAATTTGATACATCAATTATTAGATTATACAAAGATACAGATTGGCGTACTGATTATATGATTTATTTTTATAATAATAATAATTTTATATTAAATAAATATTTTTTACAACTTATAACAATGTCAAAAAATATAGATTATGTAAAAGAATACATTTATAAGAAATATCCATTATCAGAAAAAGAAATACAAGATTTAAAAGCAGAAAAGGAAATAGAATTTAAAAATAAATATTTAATTCCATATAAAAATGATGATCATAAATTTAGATTTGGTAAATATATTGGTGAATATATTAAAGATATAATTAAGAATGATCCATCTTATATAATTTATTGTATTAAACATTACAAATATTTTGATGAATATTTAAAAGAATGTAATTTTGTTGATTTAAAATTAGAAAAAACACCAGAAATAAATATAAATTCATTAGTATATTTTGGTAAATATAAAAATAAATATTCTTGGTTAGAATTAAAAAATAACGATAGAAGTTATTTTGATTGGGTTTGTTATAATACAAAAGACGAAAAGTTAAAAAATATGTTAAGAAACAATATCATAACTGATATAAATAATAAACCAAAAATTAAAAAAGAAATTACATTTGATATAGAAAATAGTGAAATCGATAAATTATTTTAAAATTTATTTAAACAGAATCAATAAAATTTCATATATATTATAGATTGATTATTGTGAATTACAAAAATTAAAACCAACACAAGTAAAAGTGTAAATACGCCAATCACTTTTATTCTTTTTTACCGGTAGGCATATTCCGGGATGTTGTTTTAGAAACTGGTTTTAGCCCCATTAAAAATATTTTTAATGGGGTTTTTGTTTTTAATATAGTATTGGTATAAATGTAAAATGAATATAGAAATTACATTTATTGAACTTGATATTATAAACGGACAAGAAGTCATTATTATAGAACAAATTACAGAAATAGTAAAATAATAGTTTTTATTTTTAATATATAAAATAAAACAACTATTAAAAATGTTAAACACTATTATTGCAGCATATATCGGCGTTCAGATATACTACACATTTAAATCTATTAAACAATCATTTATCAATAAAACTGTTGATGAAGATATTAATCACAAATGGGAACAATTAAAACAAACTTGTTATTACATCAAATGTGATTTGTTAAGAAAAGAACATAGAAAAAACGATGGAAGCAAACGTTAAACAGTTCTTAAAACAAACAAGTCAATCACAAGGTATATTTATATGGGACTACGATGATTATAAATATATCAAAGGAGCTCAATGTGGACACCGGATAGGTGATTTAATAGTGGAATATAAATGGGAACTTAAAGATGCGTTACAGGAGATGTATGATCACGAAGACTCAAATCATCATACTAAAATGATTATTAAAGATATTGTAAGAATTCATTTTAAAAAGAAAAAGAGGATTAATTAATCCTCTTTTATTTCTTTTTTTACTTCTTTTATTTTGTGTGCTATTTGTTTTCCTTTTCCAGTAATATGTGTAAAATAATACCACGTTCCTTTGTTGTTGTTTAATGATCTTATTTTTTCATCAACACTAAAAAATTCAACTACTACTATACCAATACCTACTATTTTAGTAAATAATAAATTTATTTTAAAATAATTTAAAAATATATCATTAATTAAAATATAATCCATACCATAAGCCAATAATACCAATGACATATAAACAATACTTTTTGATACTATACGTGAAAATTTAGTAGATACTATTTTTTTATTGTGTTTTTTTGCTGCCATTATACCAAAAATAGTGTCAAGTAAAATAGCAAAACCTATTAATAATAATAAAGGAACAATAGGCATCAATAATGTTGCTACTGTAATACCTAATGATTTTAATAATTGTTCCATTGTTAGATAAATATAATATTTGTATTAAAGGTGTTTAAGTCTCCACCACAGTTGTTTTTCTTTATTATTGAGTCATTATTCAAATCAGATAAGAAAGCTCCATACAAGTCTTTATTTTCAACCATATATGTAACCAAATTGTTTTGGTAAAAATCAGATTTATCTGAATAGTGATGACTAATAAATGATATTGTTTTAAACTCTGCAGCATTACTAAAATCACCACTTTCTGTTTGAGCACCTTTGTTTGTTAATTTTGCAGATGCTATTGCTAATTCAGCACACACTTTCCAAGAAATAATATATTTTATATAATTAGCAACCAATGTTTCTTCATCAGTAGATAAAGTTTGATTATTATATTTTGTTAATAAATCATTGTAAAAGTAACTTCCAATATATGATCGAATCCACATATCTGCACTTGCTTTTATTGTTGGTATAATAGATTTATCATCAACATTATCTGTTATTGGTGTGTTATCTTTAATCCATTTTGGACTTACGAAATAGTTCATATTGTTAATTTGATTTTGTTTTTATTGTATATCTAAAATATCTTTTGCTTCATCTTCAGTCAAACCATACGCACGTAATCTTGCAATTGCCAATGCATCATTTAACTTTCCTTTTCCGTGATCACGTATAATTCTCATTAAATCCATATTAGATTTGGCGTCTAATCCTTTTAAAGCGTCATTTGTTGCTTGTTCTAATGCTTGATCTTCAATAGATGGTGTAGCAGTAGGAATTGAACCATCTGGATTCTTTTTAACATCACCACCAGCAACTGGAGCTAAAGCAGCTAATGCTCTAATTTCGTTTGGTGTTAAGTTCTCTAACACTTTTGTTGCAACTAATGGACTCATTGAGTTTAATGCATTTGTAACTTTACTTGCTTCATCTTCAATTGCTACAATTTGTTCACCAATAACTTGGAAATTAACAATTGTAATTGATTGTTTTGTTTCAGCAATACCTAATAGTTCATTAAACATTTCTTCTAATGATTCTCTTTCAGGTTTAACAACATTCTTTTCAAATATTTTATATGACATTTCTAATTCTTGTGCATTACCTAATGAACCTGCAACTTTAATACCCATAATAGATGGATTAATTTTATGTGCAAAACAGATATTAT
>JABXJR010000194.1_pt1 | contig 12510 bp, 18 predicted proteins | sample 7431291 | NCBI WGS metagenome assembly JABXJR01 (sample SAMN14395756, study PRJNA613071) | wetland metagenome | isolation source: water samle H3 from high-altitude wetland | place: Chile: Salar de Huasco, high-altitude wetland | collected 2015-11-10 | reverse complement strand
AGATGTTGGTTTAGAAATTATTTCCTTGGGATATACAATACCCAAGGTTTCATTCAGTGTGTCAACAGCCTTTTGTGTCAGTGTATTTCTTTTGGCCATTATAAGGACAAGTTCATTATATTTTTTCTTACGCTCATTAATCTCTTGAACCAATGGCTGTATTGCTCTCTTGGTGAGGTCTTCCGCATCTCTTACAGATAATCCTTTGTTGACAACACTTGCCGGTGCTGCCTTTTTCTTCAGTTCTGCTGTCAGCCTTTTTACTTCTGCTTCCAGTTCTTTCTTTGTGTTCAATTCTTTTTCGGCCTCTTCTGGTATGTCAGATAGCTTACCCAATATTTTTTTTATTGCATTGGGAGTAGGCGGCAATACTTTTTTATATTGACCGGCTTCCATGTGAGATGTGCAAACCTTTGATACCTTAAACTTAGTTACTTCATTATTTATCGCTGGGCCGAAAGCATAGAACTCGCCTGGTTGAAGTTTTCTTAGTGATCGTGTGTCTTCCTTGTTGGCAAACCCCAACTCTGAGCCGGCTCTTTGCTGGTCAACATCCTGCCCGGTGAGTCCAATAATCTTATTAAGCACGTCTGCCGTAACATCTTTGTGTAGTTTGGCTATGCGTTGAGTTGCATAAATGGGGCAAATACCCCTTTTGCGTCCTCTGGAAGATAGGTTAACGATAGCGTTGGTGCTTTCTGATTCTTTTCCTTGGGGAGCGAAAAAATCTGCTTCGTCTATTATAACAACGCACGGATGCCATAAACTTTTTGGAGATTCAATAAGAGCCTGGGCAAACCTTTTTGCAAATATTCTACGCTGATAAACCTCCATTTCTGAAAGGTCAATAACAGCAGATAAATTTGTTTCAAGAAGTTTGTGTGCCAGTGTTTCCGCATACCTTATATTAAGGGGTATCTCTCCTTCTTTCCCGACAAGCGCAAATGGATATTTTTCACGAAGGGAAACAAACTCTCCTTCAATATCAACGATAATTACCTGAACGTGGTTTATAAGTTGCTCTGCAATTTTTCTAAGGGCATACGATTTGCCACCGCCACTACTGGCCTGTAATAAAAGTCTTGAAGAAATCAGTTTTTCTAAATCAATCTTTATTCCTATGTCTATTTTCCCCATTGTTAATTCATTTTTTACATTTTGAAAAAGAGAGCGGCGATTAGACAAAAGCCGCTCTTTACCATTATTAAACCTTATCCTTATGAGAAGACTTTTATTTCTTTTGGCGTCTTTCCTGTTTTGTCAATAGCCACCATATACATTGCATTGCAGTTTCCAAAAACCATGTCCACCATTGCACGGATATTTTTTTGGCAATTCCATTTTGTACTGAGCAATTCGCTGGTGGAAATTATTTCTCCGTTGGCACCAATGTATCTTACTTTGAATGGATTTTTCTTGCTGCGTGACCGGAGAATTTCTGCGTGGGGCTGATTGGACATGGTTAAAAATTTAGGCTAAGTAAAAGAATTGTTTTGAAATGGCAAAATATTTCGTTTAAAATTTTTATTTTTTATTTCGTTGCTTTTATTATAGGTTTGCTTCAAATATTTTAAAAATGGCAGTTGTAAAAAAAGAAAAAACCATTCAACAGAAGTGGTTGTCAATAATAGAGGATCGTGGGTTAAAGCAAATATGGGTAGCCGACAAAGCCGGCATATCTCCACCACATCTATCAAACATTCTTGCTGAAAGGGTTTTGCTAACCCAGGAAAATGTTGACAACATTAATTCGGCATTAGGTACTGACTTTACTCAACCAGAGTAAGGTTTTTTATTTTCAGCAAATAAATTCTATAGTGGCTAAAAGATTTACTGATACAGAAATTTGGGACCAAGATTGGTTTGTTGATCTCCCAACTAAGTATAAATTATTTTGGAATTACATCAAAGATAAATGTGATAATGCGGGGTTTTGGAGGCCAAACAAATTGGTCGCTCAACGTATAATCGGCGAGCCAATTAATGTGCATGAATTTTTAACTTTTATCAATTCAGATAAAGAAAGAATTATCATCCTTCCATCCGGAAGGTGGTTTATGAAAGATTACTTTATTTTTCAATATGGCGAAGTTTTTAGCCCTGAATCAAAGGTACACAAGGGAGCACTTAAAATTTTGGTTGCTAACGGAGTCCATATTTCAGAAATTCTAAATGGAGGAACAGGAAATTTGCAAAACATTGATTTAGAAGAGCTTAAAACAATAGCCTATGATAAGGGTATGAATAAGCTATTGATAGCCTACGGAAAGGGTACGGAAAGGGTCAAGGATAAGGATAAGGATAAGGATAAGGATAAGGAGTAATGTATTTCTCTTACTAAAGAATATCTATACCCTACTGTTAATTTAGCTTACTACGACAAATTGAAAATTTTGTTGGAGAAAGAGATGATGTATAAAATTTATTTTTAAAAAAAATTATGAAAAAAAATACAAGCACACCCGGCGAAAAAAAAATGCGCCCAATCCGAAGTTCGGGGGTTGAGACTTGGTGGCACGAACTAAAGGCGGAATATTTTTCTTTTCATAAACATAACTTCAGAGATCAAGACGGCTACTCAATCGCACCAGACTGGAATCCGCAAAAAATTGGCATGGAAGCCGGGGCGCTAAAAAAAATAATTATTTTCTTGCGTGAGATAGCAGAAGGGAAAAAAATAGAATGGACTCTTGAGTATGCAAAAAAACAAATAACCGATTTTCTAAGTAAGGCTATTTGTGATCCATGGCTAAAAAAAAATTTTTATTGCGCCATGCTCAATAAAAAAAAAGTTGATATTGTTTGTTCAACCTATCATCCACGGCTATCAAAAAAAATACTTGAGCTATGGTATGCTAAGTATCCTGGGTATGTAAGGGATTATGAAAAAGATAAATCAGCAGCAGAGGTTATCATTGGTTTTTTAAAGCAACAATATGTTTTAAATTCATTATCCTTTACTGAAGAATCAATACTCAGTTCAACAGTTGTTATTTACGATGAGGTTGGAAGAGATAATTTTTGGCGGCTAAAATCATTAAGTTCAATTTCAAAAAACATTCAGGAATTTGTTAATCGAATAAAATCAAGAAGAGATGGACAATCAAATTCAGTTACACAATCAAGTAAGCTCGGCACTAATTATAAAACAGCAGGGCAAGATATATTCGCTGAAAGACTTAGGCGAAAAGTTGAGGGAAAACTTAACAGAAGCGGAAGTTCAGATTTATGAAGCGAGATGTAGCGGCACTTCTTTAGGAGATCAATCTGAAGAAGACGTTGGAATTTCTTTAACTGGAGTTCTTTTAAAAATTTCTATTATCTGCGGCTGCCCGCTGCCAACTCATCCAGACTATGTCGACGGATTAGAAAGCGAATTTAAAAAATTAATATTTGATAGCAACTATGAAGGGCTTACTGTTGATGAAATTCTTACAGCGTTTAGAATGAATGCAAATTTCAAGTTGGCGGAAAAGGTGGAACACTATAACAGGGTTTTTAATATCGACTATGCAGCGCAGGTGTTAAGACTGTATGTATGGAAAAGGGGCAATGTGGATGCAGCCGCAGAAGATTTAATTTTTGAGATAAACGTAAAAGAAGAACTAAAGAGGGGGGAAGATAGTCGGAGAAAAAAAATAATAGAACAGTTTAAAAAATATTTATTGGACGAAAACAACGAACTTGATTTATCTGATTGCTATATGCAACTAAGGGCAGACGGCGCATTTTGTAACAAGAGTATGTCGATAAAACCAATAGGAGAAGATGTCGGTAGCGCAGGAGCAAAAGAATTTTCCAGGTTGTTAAACTCTTTCCCAAACAATCTTGATGAAATATTTTTTCGGGAAAAAAAGGCCGTCACTTTTCTTTTTAAAAACATGAAACTAACTAATCGGCTAAATGTTTATGACGAAAACCTTGTGTTGTTAAATCCTGGGTTTGAATTGCCAGAAGAAATGTTGCCGGCATGATTCAGAAAAACAAAAAACAGTGTGGACACTTGCGATGCGGCGCAACGTGCCGGTTCGGTAAGAAAGAAAAAAAAGTTTATCGGCTGAAACGAACACGCATTAAAAAAAAGTTTTACAGGATTCCAAAAGTTTCGGCAAAAAGAAAAATTGAAAACGAAGAATATTTTGCGAGTAGGGAAAGTTTTTTGAAACAGGGCGGCGGAAGATGCGAGTTGTCGGTTCCGGGCGTTTGCACGAAGCTGGCGACAGAGGTTCACCATCCGGCTGGGCGGTGCGGGAAAAACTTCCTTGACCTGGAAAACTGCATGAGGTCTTGCAGGTCTTGTAATGGTTGGGTTGAGCGCAACGATTCCGAGTCCAGAAAAATGGGGCTAAAGCGGACAAGGTTAGGGCCGTCCGAAAAAAGGCCGAAAATGTAGGGCGGCTGTAAAATTTAAAATGCCCCCGTGGATTGAATAGAGGGGCACAGAAGCCCGTAAACACCCCCTCGCCGTGTGAAAAGATACGGCATGTTGTTATGTGTCAAAGAAGGGGCCTTAAAATGCGTTTAAAAGCATGACAAAATAACAAACCGCAAAAACCCGCATAAGACAAAATGGCAAAAATACAAGTTGTAAACACTAAAGATATTCACCGGTTTGTTCCTATTTTGACCGGACTTGAGGGCGACTTTCAGACCGAACACTACCCCTATTTTTTGACATATTGCGGCATACTCCCGGAGGATAAAAAAGATGCTGGGAAGTACTGGAAAGTGTGGCTTGCGACCTCTACTGGAAGGATAGTTGGAGTATGTGGATTGTATCAGGCAAAGCGTGTTGACGAAGTAATGTGGATAGGATATTTCGGAGCGCTTCCTGATTATCGTGGCACAGGAGTTGGCGCACAAATGCTGGCTTTCATGGAACAAAAAGCAAAAGAAAACGGCAATAAAAAAATTGCCGCTTACTGTACAAAAGAGCCGCTGGAATGGTATTTTAAAAATGGGTTTCGGCCATGGGAAATGAATGATGCTGAAAAATTATACTATGAAGATTATCTCGGGGGCGACTTTATTGTAGTAAAAAATTTATAAAACGTGCCGTAAGGGTAGTTCACATTAAAAATAAAACAACAACTATGAGTAAAAAAATCACACGGCAGACAGATGCCAGAAAGTTATTGATGAAAGGAGTAAACGAATTGGCCGACACCGTTAAGGTTACACTCGGAGCCAAGGGGAGAAACGTTGTAATAGAAAAAGAGTTTGGCGCACCACAGGTAACAAAGGATGGTGTAACAGTAGCTAAAGCAATTTCACTTCCAGATGAAATTGAAAACATGGGAGCCTCCATGATAAAAGAAGTAGCGCAAAAAACGGTTGATGTCGCAGGGGATGGAACAACTTCCAGTGTAGTATTAACTCAAGCTCTGATTAACCAGGGTGTGAAATTAGTGGAGGCCGGCGGCAATCCGATGGATATTAAGAAGGGAATGGAAAAGGCGGCGACTAACGTTGTTAAATACCTGAAACAAATTTCAAAACCGGTAAATGATAACGAAAAACTAAAACAGGTCGCAACCGTTTCCGCTAACAACGATACAGAAATAGGCAACATTATTTCCGATGCTTACGCAAAAATTGGCGTGGAAGGAATCATCACCGTTGATGAATCAAAGACCAACGAAACAACAGTATCGTTTGTTGATGGCATGGGGATAGACCGGGGATATATTTCTCATCTGTTTGTTACTAATCAGGAAAAAATGAAATGCGAACTGGAAAAGCCGCTGATACTTTTATACGACAGGAAGATTTCACTGATGAAAGACATTCTTCCGGTGTTGGAAAAAGCAGCGGCAGCCGGGAGGTCGCTTTTAATTATTGCGCCAGACATTGACGGCGAAGCAATATCCACTCTTATTGTAAACAAACTTCGCAAAACAATACAGGTTTGCGCTGTGAAAGCTCCAGGATTTGGCGAGAATCAAAAACATTCAATGGAGGATATTGCCGTTCTAACTAATGCAAAATTTATGACCGCAGATGAGGGGATGCGGTTGGATGGCGTTACGATTGCAATGATGGGAAGTGCCGCCAAGGTTGTTGTTTCTAAAGACGACTGTAAGATTGTGGACGGAACCGGAGCAAAAACAAAAGTGGAAGAAAGGATATCGCAATTAAAATCACAATCAGAAAACGTTTCATCTGATTACGAGGCACAAAATCTTAAAAAGAGAATTGCGGCGCTATCAAATGGAATGGCTGTTATCCGGATCGGCGGTGCAACAGAGCCGGAGATAAGAGAGAAAAAAGACCGGGTTGACGATTCTTTGTGTGCAACAAAAGCTGCCATAGAAGAAGGATTTGTTGCAGGCGGGGGGACGGCCTTGTTGTTTTCTGTCAATAAAGAAGCTGGTTACGACAATGATGATGAAAGGAGCGGCGGAGAATTATTGTTCAGGGCCATTGAAGCCCCATTCAGGCAAATACTAATAAATGCCGGACTGGAACCTGGCGATTACAAAACGAAAATAAAGGAAGCCGGGTATGGGTTTGGGCTGAATGTGAAAACAGAAAAAGTAGAGAACCTGTTTGACTCCGGCATCATTGACCCGACCAAGGTGGTAAGAGTTGCATTAGAAAATGCAGTTTCTATTGCCGGAATTTTTTTAACAACAGAATGTGTAATATCAACAATTAAAACAGATAACAATGAAAACAATAACAGCAACCCCCTTGCACGATAGAGTAATTGTAAAGCCCGATGCCGCCGAAGAAAAAACATCTGGAGGAATTATTATTCCAGATAGCGCAAAGGAAAGGCCGTCAAAGGGAACAGTAGTTTCCGCCGGACCCGGGAAGAAAGACGAACCCACTACAGTAAAAACAGGAGACAAGATACTGTATGGAAAATTCGCCGGTACGGAGATTGACTTTGACGGAGAAACTTATTTAATAATGAAGGAGTCCGACATTCTTGCCATAGTATGATTACGTCCGATTGTATATGTGGCAAAGTGGGGTATGAAACGCACGGGGATGCCGCACGGCAGATAAAAAATATCCGCAACAAGCATTCCCGGCATACCTACTCTGCGTACAAGTGTAAAGAGTCCGGGCTATTCCACATCACCACGTGTTCAAAAGGGCACATGAGGATACCAAAGAAAATAGACAAGTATCCAATAAAGTATGAGAGGCCGCAGGAAGTAGAACACTTCAAGAAAAAGAAAAAAAGGAAAAGATGAAGAATAATGATAAATACCTGGAACTCGTAGAAACACTCAGAAGTAATCATTTTTATCCGAAGATTGAAAAATTAGCTGGAGGCGGGAAAGAAACCATAACGGGGTTATTTATATTCACCCCATCAATATTAAAGGAAGAAAGAACTAACAGGGTGCGGGAGATAATAGGAGAAGATTTCCGGGCAGATTATATGCCTAACCGAGAGGAAATATTTGTTCAGATTAAAAGTAAGAAAAATGAAAAGCAGTCGGGCAAAGGAGATTAAAGAGAAACTGTTTTCTGCTATGTATGCAGATAACCATACGGCGTTTCAAAAAAAATTGTTAATGGAATTGGAACAATTCAAGAACGCATACAGAAGAACCAAGACGGCCTACAAAAAAGCACCAAAATCAGATCAGCCGAAAAGAACCTTGTAGTATTCCGGCAACTGAGTTTCCCATGATATTTTTTGTTTTAGGTATCGGCTTTTTATCAAAGCATCCCGGTAAAATTCAGGATTACAAAACTCATCTATCTTCCTTGCAAGAGCTTGCGGGTCTGTTTCGTAAATGTCAACTTTTTTCTTGCACTGGAAAGATGATTTTTTTTCAGCGGGCACAAGCCATTCTGCTGGCAACCACGAAAAGTTTGGGCTTATATTGGGCATAATTACCGGCATCTCTGCCGCCAACCCTTCGTGGGTGGGCAAACTTTGGCCCCCGTACTTTCTTGGCATAACCAAAACGCCGCCAGTATAATTATCCCAATAGTTTTCGTTATTTTTTACCTGAACGGAAACTTTTACATTGTTTGGGATGCCTTGTAGTTTATGAGTAATGGGGAATTGAGATTTTAATTCTACAACAATATCATTCTTTACATATTTGAGTGCGTCAATGAATATGCCGGTGCCGTTTCTATCATGGACGGCAGCCTTTCCAACTATGTGTACAAAAGTATTTGGTTTAACTTTTGGTGTGAATCGGGTTGTGTTTACCGGCACTTGAAAAAAAATCTTTGGGGCGGGGATCTCGTCGTAATGCCACAAAGAGGGGGCGGCAAAAAGGTCTGGGGGAACCTTGTCGGATGGGAAATCAAGAAACTCGTAGTTAAGCTGAAGTATGGTTTTAACACCCATTAGTTTACATAGTGCAAAAAGGGTGTCATCATAGGGGGTTTCAAATGTAATAAGAACCTCTAATCCCCTTAAAAAATCTTTTATTACGGGTATTGGGAAGCGATTGTTTTTAGTATAGTACACGACCGGACAACCCGGATACCAGTCGTGGTTTTGCTTCATAGTAGAATTAACACGGGACACATCTACTACCATAGCTTTGCACGGGATATGGTCATAAAATTCTTTAGACTGGATTCCAAGCCCAGTATGGTCACACCTGACTATTGCGCCAACCCTTTTCATGCTTCAATTATTTTTTGGTCATCTTTTCTCCCGTCTGACGTATAGCTTCTTAATTGGTTTCCTTCAGGAGCATAGATACAAAGTCCGAAAGTATCAAATCCAAATTGTTTATTTGCTTCAATTACTACGCTGTGCATCCTATCCTCAATCATCATTTTTTCTTCTTCTCTGAAATATTTATTTAGCAAGTTTAAATACCACTTTGTTTTGGCTATGTGAGGTCTTTGCGACCATTGCAGTGTTCTAACAATAGGGACTTCGTTTAATACAACCGAAACCTTATCTACCATTAAGTATTGGTGTTCGCCTGGTATGGCATGAAAAATATTGAACCGAAGATAATTTATTTCTTTCGAGTGTTCTACCAATTCGCATATTTTACCTATCGGTATTTCATTTATCGGACTTGTATCATGCTCGACAAACATTATCAGCGGCGTTTTGACAAAATCTGTCAAGACTATTTTTGTCATTAAAGACTGATGTGTATGTTCGGGGAAAATAACGGGTATGCAGTCGCCGTATTTTCCCTCTGAAATATTTTTTAATACCTCTTTTTTATAGCCATCATACTGTCCTCGCCTATGTTCTAAGGAATGATGAATCCCGTCAAAAAGAATAATTATTTGAGCAGTCGTGTAGTTTCTTACGTTGGATATTGTTTCATCAAATATCTCCGTTGACGGGTGTGATGGGATGGGGCTTGTAGGAATAAGAATAGTTAATAAGTCTTTCATTTTTTCTTTTTAGCTGGCAAAAATTTAAGTTGAATTTTTTTTACCGGGAATTTTACACCTGCTTTAATACAGTCTTTGATAAATTTTCTTTCTCGATAATTAGGTCTTCCCATGTGGAACCTAATATCTATTACGTTATTGTCAACTCGCTTTTTCCCACTTTTCCCCCTTGTTGTTATTCTGGTTGCCCGGATTGTTAGTTTAGGGCTAACATACTGAGTTGCTACTATTGCAGGTGTATTTACCACCATTGCAATTACTTCTTGAATTTTTGGTTGCATAAGTATTATTTTTTAATAAATAAAAAGTTTTCCTGTTGTAATTTATTAATAAACGCTTCATATCCCCCTGGTATTAAACAACTCTCCTTTAATGTCTGTAAAGGGTACGCCCCATATTCAATCCTTCTCCTGAAAAGTTTATCGGGAATAATATAAACATCGTACCCGCATTCAGCAATTAATTCAACCAGTTCAATATAACTATTATTAAAGCATGGTGAAATTTCAATCATCGCATAGTCAATCATTCCAGCCTTAAATAAGTGATAATATAACTTGACTGCATATAAATCATTTGCATCAAGATCGCATTTAAAAAACCTGATACCGCAACTAAAATCTACCGGCAGTTTGGTGTCTTTATCAATACGAATATGGGTGCAGCTTATATTATTATTGCAATTGTTAAGTCTGGCGCTTTCATTTAACATAGCTATGCGTTCTGTGCTTTCATCAAAAGCATATACCTTATAGCCATTCATTGCAGCAATTATTGAATACCAGCCTATATGACTTCCAAGGTCAACAACAATCTTGCTATTATCTCCTGTTTTTAATATTTCAAGAACAAGAACAGTTTCCCACCCCTCCCATATACCGTATTCTTTTAAACCTATTGAAACCGTATCTTCCGTTTTATCATATATCATTAATTCAAACTTGCAGGAAAGACGGTCCGGTATCGGAGGCACATCCCAAAAACCAGATTGCCCCAATAAGCGCACTTCTATATTTGTTGTATTTGGTATCATTTTTTCACTGTTATCCATTTCCAAACTTCATAAATTCCACCAGTCAAAGAAACAACTCTCATCCCTGCATCAGTAACCCACTTTTTTACATCGTCAACGGTTGCGTTGTGTGATAAAAAATGCTGCTGCTGTCCTTCTACAAATTGAAAAATAAATATGCCATCAGGTTTTAACGCCCTTGCAATCTCTTTTAAATAGGCTACAAAATTTTCATTAGTAATATGCTGGAACATTATCATTGAATAGCCGCCGTCAAAATAATTATCAGAACATGGCATGGTTTCCCCATCGTTTAATATGTAAATAATGTTTGAATTGCCCATTGCAAATTCAATCATTGGTGTAGAGAAGTCAATGCCCGTAAAGTATGTATAGGGGTACTTTTCTGATAAAGGCCGCAACAATCTTCCATTCCCGCAGCCAAGATCAAATATTCTGTTCCCCTCTTTTAATTTGCTTATGAGCGAAGGGATAATCATATCAAGGCATTCATCTATTTTTTTATCTTCATCAGCCCAAATAGCCTTACTGACAGATACCGAGTCCTTAAAGGATTCCCAATGTTGTTTTTCTTTTTTCATCTCATTCCCTCCGTAGCGTTATACCATGTGGGCGATAAATACGAGCCAAATCGTTTCTTCTGCGATGTAACAAAATTTCTCCAATCAGTTAGTTCATCCCCCTTCAGTAATTGGGATAAACAAGCACCACAATGTTTGCACATTTCTTTTGTTATGGCCGCATTTTTTTCATTGTCGAATAAATCTGCAAGTCTTTTTGTTCTTAATCCAAGTTTTAGCATCCCATCAATCATTCCGCCAACAGCGCATGGCATATATCCATTACTGTCCACTGATATTCCGCAAATCTCACTCCCATGCTGCCAGCACTTGTGTCTTTCCATACCATAATCTGCCGGTGAAACATAGTAATCATCCCAGGGAAAATCTATCCGGCTTTTTTCTTTAAAGGTTTCTTCGGGTACACTTGCCGCATATTTTTCACGGATATGTTTAACCATTTCCCTATCCCTGCCATTTGTCCACACTTGTACTAATCCGTCTTTTCCCTTATACTCTCTGGCAAGAGCAACTATTTCTTCAAAATTGTGGTGCATTGTCGGTTCGCCTCCAATAATAAGTATATCAGGATTCCAGTTTAACTCATTGGCCTGCCTGAAAAATTCTTTTACATCTTCAACCGTCATGTCAGGAGTATGTTCTTCCCGTAAAAATGAAGCCCTATTGCAATTTACACATTGGAGATTACAACGAAAGGTTATATGTAATTCTGCCTTACCTGATGTTGGAGTATAGTTTATTTTATTAGTCATGGTTTATTCTTGTAGAAGCAAATGTGACACTCATGGTAATCCCATTCAATTACATGATGAGAATATCCAAACTCATCAATAGTCCTCAATAAATGAACTACCCTCTGCTTATCATCTCCAAACTTTTCTTTCCACTTCCCTTCATGCCTGTAACTCTCATACATAAAATCTGGATGGATACTCATAAAGATAATTGGTTTCTTTTCTTGTAACAACCACTGAGCGCCTTTTATTACTTCAAACTCCGATCCTTCCACATCCATTGTTATTACATCGGGGTATATTCCTGTTGCTTCGCAGTAGTCATCAAGTCTTACTTGCTTAATATCTGGTCTGCCGTCCGAAAGTGCCGCAAAGCCGCTATCGGGAATCATTGTAGATACGTCAATATCATCAAAAGAATTATTGACTTTAATAATTTGTTCTGTTGTATTGTTGCATACAAATCCTCTGTAAAAATCCAGTGGCTCTCTCAACTTGTTTGCCTCCCATATAGTTTTTAATGCCGGGTAAGCTAAAGGGTTTGGCTCAAACAGAACCATTTTCCCGCCAGTGTATTTAGCCAGTAAAGCCGTAATGTCGCCAAGCTCTACTCCAATATCAAATACAATTTGATCGGGGTGTATTGTATCTATCATCGCACCAATTCTTTTCATTTCCCAACCGCCGTTTTCAATCCTCCACTCTGGTCTTTCTGCCCTATGCTTTGGCAAAAGCAATTCATACTTACCGTTTATGAGCGTATTAATCATTTCAGGCATTGGCTATATTTAATAGTTTTTGTTCAAGTTCTTTT
>JABXJR010000193.1_pt1 | contig 12523 bp, 11 predicted proteins | sample 7431291 | NCBI WGS metagenome assembly JABXJR01 (sample SAMN14395756, study PRJNA613071) | wetland metagenome | isolation source: water samle H3 from high-altitude wetland | place: Chile: Salar de Huasco, high-altitude wetland | collected 2015-11-10 | reverse complement strand
AGCTGGGGGGAGATCTGCTTCCAGCAGAACGATATGACTAAGTCGTTGAGAAGCTGGCTTCCAGCAACTCGAAGGCTGCTCGAAAGCAATCGAATATTTTCCCGAGTCGCGAAGTCTTCTAAATCAACAACCGAATTGAAGAGGGAGGTGGGTGACTTGAACTGCAACCGCTCTTTTCTCAGTTTGTCGATAATGGCTCTAAATTGCGAACGCCATGCATCGGCCGTACGCTTCATACTTTGTCCGGCCATTATCATACGGTAGTCAGATTTATTAAAAACAGCATCAACAGACTCAGTCATAACTCCATCTAATGTGTTATGGCGAATTCGTCGCCCTAAATAGGACTCGATCCCAAATTCAGTATTCAGACAAAATTGATCAAACGCGTCCTTAGCTATCTGCGCGATCATGCCCTCACTTTGCTCGTTTAGCGTTATAAAATATATATCTTCGCTTTCGCCCGATTTATTTTCAATAGTTCTAAGTGTTGCTTGGATACTGGGGTAGGAAGTACGAAACTGTTCAGTGGAAACAGAGGGATTACCATCAAGCCACTTCTTCATGGCAAAACTGTCGACGTACATTCGACTGCTATCGAAATAGCTCTGCAAGGTAGCTAATTTTGATCGAGTCTCGATAGCATCCGCCTCGATAACATAGTCAATACGGTTGAGTTTTTTTCCTATAAGTTTGAGGATATCTCTACGGATTTCGGATGCTTGAGAGGAACTCTTGATAACCTCATAGAGTTTCTCAATAGTCACTTCATCTAGCGAGTCGGCTATGTAGCTAGCGATTTGCGGTGAATCAGTCACCAAGTCATCGATAAATTCAAGTATTAAACCATTGTAGTTCGCTTTGACATGATCTATTAAATCTGACCTAAACTCATAATCTACGTCGGGGTCTATGGATTTTTTTCTAAATAGGGCAAGAGCTAATACTGCTACAAACTTCTGGGTCTCATCTGGAACTATGCTGTAAATGGCTCTCAGCTCAGCTTCGGTCAGTAAAACCTCTAGAGCAAGTGTCTGTTCAAAGATGTATTTAATATCTTCGTCGGACAACGCTAGCAAATTAGTACGTTGCTCGATAAACCTAAGGAACAAAAATGTTCTGTAAAAGGAGTCTAACCTGATGTTTGGAGACTTCCTAACAATAGTCCCTTCATCATTCAGCAGAGCATCCTTATCTTCGTAGAAATCGCGCTCTCCAAATTTAAAATCTTTTACGATTTCAGCTAACAGACGAGCGCCAATCACGCGGTCTATTTCGTTTCGAAATTCAGCCAAATTTGGTCTTTCAAGAAAACATGAGGAGATCCGATAAAAATCAAGAGATCGGTCATTCTCTTCGTCACTATCTAGATAGTGCTCAGGTATCAACTGCGCATCATCCCCGTTCGTTGACTGATGGATGACGGCTTCTAATTCAACCCATATCTCAGTGGTTAATCTAAGTTGCAATTCGCGAGCCTGACGCTTAAAAACGTTGAGGTTCATGATTACTATAACTGCTTGAAGCGTATCGATCAACGATGACTCGGTTGCACGCAATAAATATTTCGCCAAATCCTCGTCATTCAATGGCGTTGGTATGAAATTACTAATTGTATATGATCGTCTAATATCGCCGTCAACCTTGCCAACTAAGGCACTGACACGTCGCTGCGCGATCAAAAAAAGAGATATCCTTGGGCTCAAGTTCTCCATTGCGCTAAAATGAAATGCGGGCTTTTCCTTGTGCCCCATTTCAGCTTCAATATCGCTGATTTTCGCTAATTGTGGAGCGGTCAGCTTCCTGGTCACTCGTATATAGCCTAGCTTGTAAGATAGATAGTTTGAGGCACCATATATCTTGGCCATCAAATATATGAACTCTAGTGCTTCATCAGTGTTAATTTTCTCAAGCTTAGCTAACTGTGCCATGTGCTTCAATGCGGCTGTACAATCGTCTTGCGCTGAATTCAAATAACCACAGGTATATCTTACCTCTTCCTGCCAGTGCAGCGCCGTCAACATTGTAAACCTGAAAAGATCACTGCTCGTCTTCTTTGTCTCACCGGCGATCAACCCTTTGGGGCCCTTTAATAGAGCTCCAATTGTCATAATATCATCGATGGTGTTCCCTTTCCGGATGTCATCAATTGCGCTTTTTATCCTTAACTCTTGAGAAGCGTAACCTCGAAGCAGATTTCTTTTCTTAAGAGACTTAAGGGACGCTACAAGCTTAAAAAAGATCGGGAGACGTAAAGAATTTTTGGCTTTAGTAAAAGACGACATGCTGGCACTTACTCCTTTTTTAGAAACCTGCTATCGAGGCCGTTTTCTTCCTTACCCGGACGATATCAGAAAATTCGGAGCTTACGTAGGGCTTGATGGGTTTGCCGAGCTTGTGGTTTTAGAGAACTTTCCCCGTCCTGCTGGTCTCAGACGCGGTTAAGTGATTTGCCAACCTGGACAACCGTCGGCCACAACCTGCCTATCAAAATGTCTTGTGAAGCCAATGTCGCCAAAGTTCAAGCTTGGCTGGGTCATGTCAAGCACACGAAGGACATGGACTCAATTCGACGTAAGTCCCGTTACTACTACACCTAGCGCACCAGCTCGCCTCGACGCTGCTTTTCTTTCATAACAGGGAATGTTAGACCTTGCCCTGCAACTCCCTCTCAATCTGCGCCAGGTCTTGGGCAAATGCCTGATCGAGCAAACTCGGTTTCTTTTTCCACGGCTTGGTTTCCGGCTCAGGCACGGCCGCGTAAAGCGTCACCGCGTCAGGATGCACCTGCAGATGCTGATCAAGCTGCGCCTGCAGCTGCTGTCGTAGTTCTTCTTTTGTCATTCCATCACGCTCTTTTTTAGTGGCTCAGGGCAGGGCGTAGCCGCTGTCCTGCATTACAGGGCGACAGCCAGGCGGTCGGCCGGGTACTGACGCATGAACGCCATGCTGTCGCCGGCGCCGGCATTCAACCAATCCCCATACAACCCTCGAGGCAGGATCACCAGCATGCGCTTTTCGTCCTGGGGCTTGTGGTAGTGGCGCATGAACGGGTGATCATCCGCATTGAGGGTCAGCATGGTGAAACTGTGCAGGGTCTCCCCAGTACCGGGATTGCGCCACTGCTCCCACAGGCCGGCGATGCCCATTATCTCACCGTCTGCCCGCGCAATGCGCGTGGCGATCGCCTTTCCTGATCGCCAGTCAGGCTCATAGATGGCTGCGGCCGGGATAATGCAGTGCTGCGCTTTTCGCCAAGCCGTGCGGAACGATGGTTTTTGACTGGCCGTCTCCGATCGGCAGTTGTAGGTGCTGCGCACGATTTTGGTGTCCTTGCTCCAGGTCGGGATCAGCCCAAACGCACCTTGCAGCACCTCCACCGGCGCCGGCGATTCGTCGTCGACGTGCTCCACACCGCGAATGAAAGGCCCGCTGTATCCTGGGTACAGATCCAGCTTGCCCTGTTCAAACAGCTCAACGCCAAATGTCTCGGCCACCCGCTGCGGCGCCGGTGCTTCGTAATGACTGCACATACACACTCCCTCCAGATCCTGACGCCTCAATTGGCGTTGATCGTCCACAACTGGTCAAGCCGGGTGGTGTAGCTCGGGCTCATCAACTCACGGCGCATCGCCCAAGCCGGCGCCGCCGGCACAGCCGCCGCGCGCAGCGTACCGCGTCCCCATCGGTTGTTGATTTCGTCCAGGACGCTCATCACCTTGTCGGCCGCCGCCGGCTGCGTGTGCGCAAACAGATCATCGGTGAACTCACCCGGTTGACGCAGATCCATCAGCAACACTTCGGCCTTGCTGTATCGGAACCCAGGACGGAATAGACGTTCCACGGCCTGCGTCGCAGCCTTGGTGATCAATCGCACGTCATTAGTGGGATAGGGCAGCTCCACCAGCACGCCGTTAGCGTAACGCGCCTCGTCGGGGTTAAACATGCCGGTCCGAATGCTCACGCGGATCTTCTTGCACAGCGAATGCTGGGCCCTAAGCTTTTCCGACGCACGCTGCGCGTAGGTGGCCACCGCCTCTTTGATCGGCTCGATCGTCTCCAGGCGCACGCCGAACATTCTGCTGCAGCAGATCTCCTGCTTGGCCGGTGCGGCCTCTTCCAGGGCCAGGCACGAAGTGCCGGCGAGCTCGCGCACCGTTTTCTCCAGGACAACGCTGAATTTACGCCCGAGCAAGACAGGATCAGCCTTGGCTAAGTCCATGGCGGTGTGAATGCCCAGGGCGTGCATATGCGCCGTCATGCGTCGACCAATACCCCACACCTCTTCCACGGCGGTGTTGCGCAATACCCAGTCGCGTTTGAAGGGGTCGCACAGATCCACGACGCCGCCAGTCTGCGCCTGCAGGCGTTTTGCGGTGTGATTGGCCAGTTTGGCCAGGGTTTTGGTGTGGGCAATGCCCACACCCACCGGAATTCCGGTATGTTTTAAGACTTTGGCACGGATCTTTCGACCGAATTCGGTGAGGTCACCGGGCATGCCGGAGAGGTCACAAAATATTTCATCAATACTGTAAATTTCTGAATCGCAAACCATTGATTCTACAAGGGTCATGACCCTTTCAGACAGCTGCCCGTACAGCGCGTAGTTGGAAGAAAACGCCACGATCCCATGACGACGCAGCGTGTCTTTGATCTGAAAGAAAGGCGCGCCCATTTTCACAAAGGGCTTAGCGTCGTAGCTACGCGCAATCACGCAGCCGTCATTGTTACTGAGTACCACAATGGGCGTGCTGGCCAGATCCGGCCGAAAAACACGCTCACAGCTGGCATAGAAGCTGTTGCAATCTGCCAATGCAAAGACTGGCTGGTCTGGATGGGATGCACCTTTCACGTTCATGATGATCGCTCATGATCGCGCACGCTGTAATTGACCACACCCCAAATCACCAGATCGTCACCTTCCATCACGTATCTGGGCGGAAACTTGGGATTTTCGGCCATCAACACCACTTGGCCATCTCGATGGTGCAAACGCTTGCACACGCACTCGGCATTGAGCGCCGCAATGACGATGTCGCCATGCCGCGCCGTTTTGCTTCTGTCGACGATCACCAGGTCACCGTTGAAAATACCGGCACCCTGCATGCTGTGCCCAGAAATCTTGGCCAGGTACACGTGCGGTGCCCTGATTTCGAACAGCTCATCCAGCGATATCAACCTTTCGAGGTGATCCGCTGCCGGCGATGGAAAGCCGGCAGACACCTGGGAGGAATACAGTGGGAGTGATACACCACCACTGGCAATGGGACCAAGAAGGGTCACGCTCATATACCTGGCCTGAACAAATAACTGTATGGATACACAGTTAACTGCGCCGCGGAAGTCGCGTCAATTTGAGCCGACCAAATGCCCTCCAACCTGAATTGAGCCCTACCGAAAACCTATACCACTCGAACTCCTATTTCTTACTGCACGGAACGCGGCCATCCGGTTTCCTGTACCTGAACTCACTTTAGGTACGGTGCGATGCCCCATATCCATAAGCCTTCCCCCACGACGAAGCATTGGCTTGCTTCCATGGCCTTCACGTTCCTGTCTGCCACAGCACACGCGGAAACGTGGGTCATCACTGATCAGGCACATCCTGTGTCCGTACCTACTGGCGTGCGCATCATTCGTCTCGACGATCAGCAACGCCTCGAAGAGCTGCTGTCTCAACAGCTTCCTAACGATCAACGCCAGGCTGAAGTAACCATTCAGCGTTACTTGGCAAGTCCAGCCGGCAAACGTCTTCAAAGCGACCTGGTTCAAGCACAGCAGGGCATTACAGATGCCTGGAGTGTTGGGGTTGAAAAAATCCCCGCAGTTGTCGTCGACCGCCGCTACGTTGTGTACGGGGAGGCGGACGTGGCAAAAGCCATAGCGCAGATTGATCGAGCTAGGAGCCTGTCACGATGAGACGCTCACGCTTAGCGATCCGCCCGCTGTCACTGGCCATCGCCTTCAGCTTGTCCTGCAGCGCATCAGCGGCGATCACCTCGGCCACAATCATTGCTTCGACACTGTCGCCTACGTGCCTGGAATACAAGGTGGTCGGCATTTGCTATTGGCTCCTCTGCACGCCCTTCGGCTGCAAGGTCAAAACGTCCACCAAAGTTCGTCACTATGTGCCGGACGCTGTGGTGTCGGCCTACTCAAACACGGGAGCCAATCCGTGGATTGAGATGTCACCGCTTGGCTCTCCAAACCCTATGGCCCAAGCCGGTAATGACGGCACTACCAACCACGTCGCCGAAAACAACATGATCAAGTTCAAGGAAGCCGACGTCATTGGCCATCCAGGTGGCGCGACGTTAAGCCAGTTCGCCAGCGCTTCGGGATATGTATGCAAAGGCGCAGCGTTACCTCTTGTGCCTTACTTCCTCAGTACCCTGGACCCGATCGCCTGGCGATATGGCGTGCCCGAGGCCGTATACCCCGAAGCACTCATTCCTGGTCTGCGCGAGGTCGGTAGCCTGCTCACTGCAAGCAGCTGGGGGAATGTCTACCCCCGTAGCGGCTTCCTCAACCAGACCGATGACTACAAGACCGGTGCCGTCATTGCACAGCGTGCCGGCGACGTGGTCACCCGTTTGGGTCAAGTACATGTCTATCTGCCAATGCTTGCCATTCCCTACCCCGGCTACTGGCCTGCAGGGCCACTACGCGAAGGTGACGCCTCCACCGGCAAGTGGCAGGAACTGACCCCGGTGCTCAATCCCACCTGCGCAACCTTTCCAACCATCCCCCCCAATATCGATGCCCAGGACGGCGGATACGCCTGGGCGCTCTGGCGTCCGTATTCATGTTGCCAACGTCGCGGCCAGACCTTCCTGGGCAGTACGGACTTCCAATGAACTTCAGTGATCGGAGCACCATATGAAACTCACCCCCTTGGCGATCTGCCTCATCTGCTGTTTTAGCAGCGCAGTAGCTCAATCTGCAGACCCAATCAATGTCTCCTCCTCTGGCAGCGTCATTGGCGACGACGTGCTCTACAACATCGGCGGGGGGAACGCCGTGACAATGGGGAGCGCCGGCAACATGGACAGTATTTCCGTCGGCGGTGGCTGGAACAACAACCTGGTCTGCGGAAACATGAGCATGAGCAACACCCTGCAAAACCAGTTGAATGGTGCCACCTCTGGGTTCCAGAACATCATGAGCTCGGTGGTGCAGAACGCCACCAGCGCCGTCGCCTCGCTGCCAGCCTTGATCCTCCAACGCGCAAATCCAGCGCTGTACAACCTCATCACGAACGGCATCTTGCAAGCTCGATTGGACTTTGACCGGTCCAAAGGCACCTGCAGGGCCATTGGCGAAAAAATGGCGGATATCGCCGGCAATCAAATGGGTTGGGGCAAGCTCGCTGAAGGTCAGGCAATGAGCCAGGCGCTGACGTCAAACACGGACGCAGTCTCGGCTGTGGAGCAGGTCGAAAAGAAAGGTGGCAACGATGGCGTCACCTGGGTTGGAGGTGATCGAGCAGGCGGCTCCGGTCAGAAGCCCATTCGTATCGTGGGGGACGTTACCAAAGCAGGCTACAACCTGCTGAACAAACGTGCGGCCGGTGACACCGGCTCGATAAGCAAAGACAGCTGCAACAATGGCATGGTCTGCAATGTCTGGTCATCGCCCCAGGAAGCCACTACGTTCGCCAATCGTGTGCTGGGAGAACAGCAACAACAAACCTGTGACAGTTGCCCTAAAACGGTGACAGCAGCGGGTGTAGGCCTCACACCACTGATCCAGGAAACCTACGACACCAAGCTTAAGGCACTGCAGGAGCTGCTGACTGGAAGCAAAAGTTTATCGGTCGAAAACCTAGAAGCCGCAAGCAGCAACTCTCTGCCCATCACCCGTGGTGTTGTGGCGGCTCTCAAGGATGAGCGAGATCAAGACGTACTCGCTCGCAGACTTGCCTCCGAAGTCGCGCTGTCGGATGTACTGGAGAAAGCCTTGACCCTTCAACGTACCCTGATGGCAGGTAGCCGAGAACCAAACGTCGCGGCTAACGACCTAGCCGTTCAGGCAGTCGGTCAGCAGAGCTCGTCGCTGCAACAGGAAATCAGCAACCTGAAAATGGAGCTGGACATGCGTCAGCAGCTCGCGAAGAACTCACCACTGACCATCATTGAACGCGGCAAAGCTCGGGCCGAAGACTCACGCGGCGTGTTTCCAGGCGATCCAGAAACGGATCGCCTGAATCAGTTGCAATCACCTGCCAAAAGCAAATAGTGAGGTGTAGGCCATGACTGATATTCAAGATCCTGCCGCCGCCCCCAACCGCTCGCTGACTCGACGAGTCGGGCGGGGCATTCTCGTTGTTCTAGGCACTCTGCTAGCCGCTACAGCACTCGTGGTATTACTCAACGCCGTATTGATGAGCATGTTCGACAGTGCTGAGCAATGGCAAGCATGGCGTGTCGACAACTACTGGACGCTGCTCACCTGGCGACTGATGCTTTATATCGCATTGACGGTTGCCTGGCTCAAGCTCAAGGCTCGTTTGCCGCAATCGAGGCGCAAAGGCCTGTTGAAGATCGAGGTCATGGTGGTTTTATTGTTTGCCATGGTTGAGATGAGCAAAGTGCTGTATCAGACAGGAGGTGCCCAGTGACGCTCTACACCAATGATTATTTGGAGTACTACCTGACGCTGGTCGGCTGGATCATCAATAACGGTATCTGGGATATGATTTCAGATACCGGCCTGTTCGCCCTGCCCTTCTGCATAATCGTTATTCGAGAATGGCTCAAGGTCCGTGGAGAAGGGGCTGATGAGGGTAACAAAGGCGTGCTTTCACTGGCCCGGATCGAGACCAACATCTATGTTGGCTACGTCGTCGTCGCATTCTTCGCAGTCCCTGCCGTCAATGTGAGCTTCGATACCTTGGCGTTCGATCAAAGTAGAGCCCAGCAATGCCAGTACAACTTACCCAAACCAGCTGACACCGGCTGGAACACGACATTCAGCTCTCTGGCTGGAAAGAGTGCGCAGATGCCCATGTGGTGGGCTTTCATGCATGCGCTGTCAAAAGGGTTAACCAACGGAGCAGTCGCAGCCATCCCTTGTGGGACCGACCTGCGACAAGTCCGCATGGAGGTGAACAACACCAAGATCAACAACCCACTGCTGGCCCAGGAAATCGGCGACTTCACCCACGACTGTTACGGGCCTTCACGCGCCCGTCTCTTCATGCGTCAACCAGACATGGGCACTAAAGCCAATGATCCCCAGTTCCTGCAGGACCTTAGTTGGATCGGCTCCCACTTCTTGCTGAACACCTCGGGCTACTACGACACGGACTACTCCAAGACACCCAGAACGTCCTGGCCATACAACGCATCGCGTGATGTGGGCTTGCCACAGGTGAGCGGAGGTGGAGGATATCCAACGTGCAAACAATGGTGGTCCGATAGCGGAGTAGGCTTACGAGATCGTATCAAGGATCAAGTATCACCTGACCTCATGACAAAAATGCTTGGTTGGGCGAAGTGGCTGTCCCAGGACGAAGTGACCGACTCACTTGTTCGGCAACTGGTCTCGCCTTCGAACCAGGTGAAAGGGGATGTTTATACGGACTACGGTGGGCAAATTAACGGGACGGTGTGGAATGGCGCAGCCCGTGTCACCGGCACCCTAGGGGTAGCACTGGGCTCATTGGCATACTTCCCGGCTATGGACATGGTTCGTCAGGCGCTACCAATGATTATGGCGTTCTTGAAGATGGCGATGGTGATTTGCATCCCGCTGGTACTGGTAGTGGGTGCCTATCAACTGCAGGTGGCCATGACCATGACGGTGGTATTTTTTGCGCTGATCTTTGTGGACTTTTGGTTTCAACTGGCGCGGTGGGTAGACACAACTATCTTGGACGCTCTGTATGGAGCAGGCTCACCCCATTTGTCTTTTGACCCTGTCATGGGACTGAACTCAACGGTCCAGGATGCGATCCTGAACTTCGTCATGGGAGCCATGTTCATCATCCTACCCATGTTTTGGATAGGCGCACTGGGCTGGGCTGGAATAAGTGCAGGCAAGGCGCTGGAGGGGCTCACACGTGGGACGCAACCTGTTGAAAAAGCAGGTTCAGCAGGAGCAGACATTATCAAAAAAGCAATATAATAAACTCAGGAAGTTACGGATCCATTCATTCTGGATAGATCCGTAAGCGGGTTCAATACCTTAAATCACCGGGAAAAATTATCCTCATCAGAAATTTCACCCTCAACATTACCCCATGGGTCTAATGGTTGGCCGAATACGTTTCGCCCGTACGGAGCATCTCGATCCTCAGAATTGCCTATGGCACGTAGTCTGGAAAAGTCTCCTACAACCAAAGCCAGCAAGATTAGCCCAACAGTCAGCACTGCAACGAACGCGTGAGCCAACCATACCCAGGAATATACAGCTAATGCTATTAGGGCAAGACGTTTGACCCAGCGTAAAGTGCGGTTCTCGCTGCACCAAACGATGCGCACCGCACGACCAAGGCTATAGCCCAAGCGGCTTGCAACGGTCTGTGAGGTGTAGGCGGTCATCATGCTTCTCCTAGCCCTCCTTAAACTGGAGGCGCTTTGACATTATTTATAATCCTGATTTCACGCCGCCGCAAGACCAATGGATAAACGGATGCGCCGTCATGCGTTCGCGGACGCCCTACTCCTGCCCACCGCCAAATGGCCCAAAAGGGTAAATGGTCTCTAAAAGCGAATGGAATGGTTCACAAGGGTAAAAGCCCTACCCGAAAGGGCTTGCTACGCAAAAAGGTCATCGCCCTCACCTGCAGTTAGTCGCAACTCCTGGAGCGACACTCAATAAAAAAGGGTTCGGAACCTAGTCGTGCAACTGTTCTGCGCAGGCGAAGTCACCTAAAGCGTCACACTGATGGCGTAACGCCTCTCGAAATACCCTAATGCAGCCGGTGACCTTTTCCCATTGAAGTAAACCCACCAGATAGCGGAAAAGCCAGTCCATGATTCATTGATGGAGCTGGTGATGTTCTCATTTTTCCGCCGCAGCAAACCTTTACCTGCTGCAGCCTCTTCACCAAACGGTTTTCTGAAACCTGCCCAGGGACAGGATCTGCTGGCGACCCCACGGCGTCAAAAATTGCTGGAGAACATCTGGCAGCGTGCTTCGTTATCACGCTCACAGTTTGTGGAGCTCTATCGGCGCCCACTGGAGCGCTACGCAGAGTTGGTCCAGCAGCTCCCTGCCTCGCAGAACCACCACCATGCACACCCAGGCGGCATGCTTGATCACGGCTTAGAGATCGTCGCCTATGCGCTTAAGATTCGACAGACCTACCTCCTACCCATAGGTGCACCACCGGAGTCTCAATCGGCCCAGGCCGAAGCATGGACTGCCGCAGCCGCTTATGGCGCTCTGATTCACGACCTCGGCAAGATTGCCGTCGACGTACACATCGAACTTGAGGGAGGTAAAACCTGGCACCCATGGCATGGCCCAATCAATCGCCCTTATCGCTTTCGCTATGTGAAAGGACGCAACTACCAATTGCACGGAGCCGCTGCCGCACTGATCTACGCGCAGATCCTTTCCTCGGAAATCCTAGACTGGCTCAGCGGCTTCCCCGAAGCCTGGTCGCAACTGATCTTTGTGCTGGCCGGCCAGTATGAGCACGCCGGCATATTGGGCGAGATTGTGGTCAAGGCCGACCAAGCCTCTGTCGCGCAGGAACTCGGCGGTAACCCTGCTCGTGCGTTGTCAGCGCCAAAACAATCCTTGCAACGTCAACTGGCGGACGGTTTGCGCCACCTGGTGCGTGACACGTTCAAACTGAATCAGCCTGATGGCCCCTCAGATGGGTGGCTGACACAAGAGGCTCTATGGCTCGTCAGCAAACCGATTGCCGATCAACTACGCGCTTACTTGCTGACCCAAGGCGTTGAAGGTGTACCCAGCTCGAACGCGCCCTTCTTCAACATGCTCCAGGACCAAGGTGTTATCCAGACCAATGCCCAGGATAAGGCCATCTGGAAAGCAACAATCGACAACGGTCGTGGCTGGCGAAATACCTTCACCCTGCTCAAGCTTTCACCCTCACTGATTTGGAGTGATCCCAACGAACGGCCCACCGTTTACGCAGGCACCCTTGAGGTTGAGGCTGGCAATGCAGTGGATGAGCTGGCGGCGCAAAGTCCCAGCGCTGCTCCAGTGAAAAGCTCACCTCAAGCGGCTGAAGCTAACGCTGCACCAGCGCCATTAACGCCGGCACCAACGGCATCCGCTGATACACCACAACGCCCTTCGGATGATCGCGCTGAATTTGACGCGCTACTGGCACTTCTAAATAATGTCAATGAGCCACTAGAAGACACCCAAAGCAGTTCCATTTCACCAATACAGAGCGCGTCGTCGAAACCCTATGATAGCGAGCCCCTCCACTCTCCTAACCCAGAAGGCGTGCCTGCAGCAACTGATAAAGAAGTCATTGCAATGCCCCCTGAATTCAACACATAAGTGCAACGCTCACCCCTGTATGCACTTCGTACGG
>JABXJR010000192.1_pt1 | contig 12554 bp, 15 predicted proteins | sample 7431291 | NCBI WGS metagenome assembly JABXJR01 (sample SAMN14395756, study PRJNA613071) | wetland metagenome | isolation source: water samle H3 from high-altitude wetland | place: Chile: Salar de Huasco, high-altitude wetland | collected 2015-11-10 | reverse complement strand
TGATAATGATGGATCTTACTTATTTATAACTAATAATGTAGATCCTATTAGATACTACGATGGGATGTGTTTAAATTATCTTAACACTAATACAGACCCTTTAACTATAAACAACTTAAGTTATCCCATAACTCGCTGTCTACACGTGGCGATTAATCGATCTAGGCTCTTACTTGTCGCGCCTTATATCAACAACGTACCTCAGCTTAGTATCATCGCATGGTCAAGGGCTGGATTCCCTTTAGATTTTACAAACAATGAGTTTTTGCAGGCTCCCACCGCAGAGCCTATACGCCTTTTCAGTTTCATCAACTCGGACATGATCGTGCGCTTCTCAGGTTCGGAACGCATATTCACGTACACAGGCGACGCATTCAATCCGTTTCGATGGGACGCGACGAACAATCTTTGGCGCTGCGACACGAACTATAGCGAGATCAACTACGACTCATGGTACAGCAGTGTGTCTAGGGCTGCAATCGTTGGCTCTGACGGCGTTAACGTACAACGAGCCGACAGTAACATGCCTGACTTCACTTTGAACGAACGTGGCCAATATGAAGGGCCTATAATCAGTATTAACCAAAAGAGCATAGGACAATGTTATGGTGAGCGATTCGATACTTTTAAAGAAGGCTGGATGTGCTTCAAAAAATCCGCCCCCGGAGAAAACCCTAGCACTGTTGAGCGTTCTGATTCTGTTTTGTCTTTCAGTTATTTGGATAACAGTTACTCGGTTTATGAGTTTCCCTTAACCTGCTTAGGTTTCGGAATAAACTCCGTAGTTGACACATGGGGTGACAACTTTGACAAATGGGGATCCGCAGACTACACATGGGGATCGTTCTCACAGCAGACAGACTCTCCAGCAGATTTAGCAGGAGACCGCTATGGCAACATCTACCACCTTGGGATTTACAACACATACGTTGACAAAGACAACGCAACCCGACCGATTCTTTTCGATGTACTTAGCAAAAACTTCAATCCATTCATAGAAGACGGCGAACTATGTCGCTTCGGGTACGTAGACTTCTTCTTCTCAGCGAACCAGACAACGAAAGTGCGAGTGCAGATATTTGCAGACGACAACCTTTACGTTGACTCAGATGGGAATCCTGCGGGTTGGTATCAAGAAAGCATCTTAACACTTAACCCATCCGACAACATGAGTAGCAATCCTCAAGCTAAGATTTGGAAGCGCGTATACGTAGGCGCTGTTGCTAGGGCGCACACGGTTAGGATTTATCAGAACGTAGAGGATTTTACGGAAGACACGCTAGATCAGCCAGTACGAATGCACTCAATGGTGCTTTACATGAAACCAGCAGGACGGATCTTTGGGTAAACTACAACCGACATACAGTTACCAGAAATACGAAGGCAAAGCGGAAGACCAAGTAGATCAGTTCCAGAAACGCTTGCAAAACCAGCATGTTATCACTGCAAACTCCGTGAATAGCACTATTGATGACATAAGCTTCTGGACGAGGGAACGCCCGACAGCGTTCACATGGGTAGACGAAAAACAGATCTACACAAAAACAGTGGCGACTAGCACATGGGTTGCGGGCGTGACAAACACTATACCCTTGGGAATTGATGGAAACTTCACTGTTGTTTATATGTCTTGCTGCATTAGCGATGGCGCTTCTAGCTCTAGCAATACACTTATGCTACCTCATATAGACGTGGGCGTTGCTGCTAACGAGATCTCTATAGTGCGAAACGGTACAAACATCGTACTTGTAAGTGGCGGAACTAATCGATCTGCGTTTTCAGGGTACGTAACAATTTATTATATAAAAGGATAAAACATGACATTTGTTCCGGCGTTAATTGCAGCAGCAACCACACTTGGCTCTACAATGCTAGCAAAAAGTTCAACAGGACAGCGACCCTCTAATAAACAGCTCAGCACTCAAACTAAAGAACAAAGGGAGATGGCTAAGCTTATTCAGATGGCTATTAAAGACGGGAAAGGGCCTTTAGCAGACCTTCTTAAAGGGTTCGATATGGACGCGTTTAATGAAGGAGTTAGCAAACCAGCCTTACAGAACTTCACAGACAACATTTTACCTCAGCTTCAAGAAAAGTTTATCGGATCAGGACAAGCGGGGTCTCCAGGTGCAGCTAGGGAGATAGGCAAAGCAGGTCAGAACCTGCAATCAACGTTAGCCAACTTGCTTTTTAACGCTCAACAGGCGGACAAAACCGGAAAGAACAATAACCTGCTTAGCTTGCTTCAGCTGCACCAAAATCCAGCTTCTGAAAACGTACATACGCCAGGCCACTCTGGCATAGCTCCATCTGTCTTTAAAGCTGGTGCTGGAATAACTGGCGACTTAGCGGCTAAAGCGTGGGACAAGTACACCAACCCTCCACCTGCAACGACAACACCACCAGCAACACAAACACCTGCAACCCCGGGATAATCATGGTTCAAGTTTTACCAGCCTACAATCCGTGGGGAGAGATCGGAGAAGCCTTAACATCAAGCGTGGACACATACAAAGATCGCAGCGATCAGCTCGCATTACAGCGATCCGTTAGTAAGCTTGGCAAAGATGCGTCTCCACAAGACATCTTGGATGCGGTTACGAATACACAAACGTACTCTCCGAAACTTAAACAGGAAATGCTTAAGAATTATATAGGCGTGGACACCTTAATGCAGGAACGGAAGAAAGCCGATCAAAGCGCTTTGGCTGACAACAGGAAGTTTGCGTTAGATTCTACTCGCGCTGAGATAGACAAGAATCGCGCTGAGAATGAACTTGTAAAAAGCAGGACTAGGGAAAAACGTTTTGACGAGAAAGAGAAGAAGAAAGAAGAGGATGCCAAGTTTAAAGAAAAGAAAGAAGAGATTGACAAAGCTAAGGCAACAGCTCTTTTAGACGCTAACCCACACATTAGCGAAGAAACTAAGGACGCGATACGAAAAGCAGGAGGACTTGATTTAAAGACCACTCAAGACATGTACAAATACGCGTTCCAAGCTGAAGATAAGACTCAGAGAAAAGAGGCAGAGAAAAATGCAAAAGAGCTTATGGAGCTTCAAGGAGAGAAAGTTAATCTCAAATTTAATGGGCAAGCTATACAGAAAGTTCAGGAGCTGTCTAACAAGCTTAGCGGTCCTGGTATGGTCTCTGCGAAAGCTGGCTTTACCACACAGGCAGGCAAAGAGTTAGAGTCTTCCGCTTTGCCAATTATTAAACCGATTCTTACTTTATTTAACCCTAGCGGGCCTATCGCCGAAAGAAAGATGCGCTTGCTTGTAGAGAAATATGGCGTTCTTGCAAGCGATCCTCAATGGATTCGACAAGCTAAGATTGACACGCTTAAATATTACAACGATCTTGCTGAAGCTAAAGTCAATGAGAAGATTGAACTATTTAATAAGTATGATGGAAAACCTCCTAAAGAAATGCTTCAGAATATCAACTTGAGCATGCAAATGGTGGAGAATAGTATGCAAGGTCTAGTTCCTGTGAGCTTGGATGGATTTCAAGGATATGCTCCTGACCCTACTCAAAGTGCGGGTGAAGTTCTCACATTCCCTAATGGTAAACAATACAAGAGCGATGGAGTAAAATGGAGCCTAGCGCAGTAGCCCTTCCACCCGGATTTTCCCGTGTAGGAGAAAGTAAACAGTCCGAACAGAGTAGTAATCTTCCCCCAGGTTTTTCTAGGGTTAGCCAACAGTTGCCCACTGAAACTCCACATTCATCTTCCGAAGACGTTGAAGACGTTGAAGACGTTGAAAAGCCATGGTATGAGATCTTTAAACCAAAACCATTTGGGGATCCTGAAAAACCTTGGCACGAAAATTTTAAACCGAAAGAAAGAACCTCTGAAGACATCTCTAACATGAGCATCCAAGAGCGCATGCAGTACGCTCAAGGCTTAAAAACTTATGGGGAAGTGCTTGCATCAGACGAGTTTGTCAAAGGATCTTTGTCAGGTGTAAGCTTAGGATTATCTGAAAACATTCCCGGCTTAAAACAAGACGAAAATCGCTTTGGAGTTTACGGCATGCTAGGCGAAGGTCTCGGTTCGGCGCTGCCTTTATTTCCTGCGGCTAGATTTATCTCCTCATCTGCATCCAAGATCGCGCAGAAAAGCCCTTATTTGAAAAAATGGCTAGAGCCATTTTTGGACATCGTAGGCTCTGGAGTTTTAGGTGGTGTCTACCATGGAGCTACAGAGACATTAAAAGGTAACAAGGTAGAAGTTGAAGACATACTAACGCACGGCGCACTCTGGTCTACGTTGCATGCCGGGTTAGTGGCTATTGGAGGTCTTCGCGCAGCAGGTAAAGCTTTATACGAAATTGCTACTGCAACAGGCGTTGCTGAGAAGGATATTATCGCTGAAGCTGCTGAGGTCATACAACACTTCAATATCGATCCGAATGACAAAGAGCAGCTCGCCACAATGTTTGACGAGCTTGTCAAGAAGAGTGCTGAAAAAGGTGTTACCCCTAAACAGTTCTATGCGGAGATGGACGGCCCTAAAGGCTTTATGCAGGATGTTGATGGGGTTCCCACTAAGTTTTTTCCTGTTAAGTTTAGCGAAACGGTAGCTGGTTCTAGAGAAGAAGCACTTGGACAGATAAAACTTGATTCATTTGAGACGCCTGAGTTTTTTCCTAGGGAACCAAATGTTGCTGAGAGGGCTTTACAACAGGAACTGCCTCCCGCGGAAAATCTACAAGGAAGAGTTACCCCACCAGCTAAGCAAGAAAATATCCCTGTCGCTGAGAGTATTATACATCAACATCCCGTTACTCCGAGGTCACTTAAAACACGCTACCTTGAGCCTCAAGACACTTTAATCACTCAGATGACTAAAGATGTTGCTGCACTTTCAGAACCTGTACAACCCTATGTCCGACAATTTGCAGATGAGACAGTTAACTTAGAAAACACATTCTTAAACAAGCGTGTCTCACAATCAGGTCCTTTAGCAAGCTCTAAAAGAGAGTTAGGCGGACGCGTCAAAGCTGACATAAATCAAAACATCAAGAAGACTAAAGAACAATACACGCCTCTTTATGTAGAAGCCGAGGAAAAGGCCAACCAAATCTATAGTTCATCTGAAACAACCGGACGCGTTGGCGGTGAGCTTCTACATAAGATAGAGCCCCCATCCACAAGGCCGAAAGAATATAATGAAACTATAAAGGCTACAGAAACCGCGTTAGAAGATGCGGGATTTAAAGTTGAAAGAGATAAAGCAGGAACTATCACAGACATTTTCGCTGAAGACACACCGCCCGTTTCTAAGCTCATGGAGCTTGGACGTAGGTTGGGTGAAATCATAGACTTTGAGACTGTCGTGCCTTCCGTGAAAGACTTACTAAAAAAGCTTAAGAATGCAGTTAAAGAAGATATTCGCATTGGACTGCGAAACGACCCCGACGCTTTAGCTGCTTGGGATCTTGCTGAGGAAGCTCACGCTAAACTAGCTGAGAAGTACGACACGCCTTCTATCTGGAAGATTCGTGAAACTCCTGAAGGCGAGAGAATTGCTGCGCTAGTTGAACAGCCTTCTGTTTTTAGAGACCTAAAAGACATCTTAACTCCTCAGCAAATATTAGCTGTTGAGCGAGAGTTATTGGAAGAATTAAGCGCTGCGAATGAACCTCAAGCAAAGGCAATGTTGCGAGAGTTTAAGAGTATGCTCTCTAGAGATAACGCTCATCTCGCACAAGACATCGTAAACGCAAAGAACGTTAACAGTATAAACGCAAGAACTTCAAACGCTCACAACGTCATACTTGAAGACTTAAGTGAAGCGTTTACTACAGGTGAAAGACCTGAGACAGTGTTAAAGCTTTGGCAGACTCCAAAAGGGCAAAGGTTAGTAGAAGATGCTATGTACAAGAGCCCTAATTGGCCTCAAGTAAAGGAGTATCTATCAAAACAGTCTCTTGGGGATATGGCAGCTTCAATAATCGATAAAGAAACAGGAAAGTTGAGTGTTAAAAAACTAAACAACTTCCTTGAGAAGCAAGGCGTTATCTCCAACATACGCATGCTAGGTGGGGATGAGGCGGCCAATTTCTTCAGCAACTTAGAAGGGAAGCTTATTAAGTTTCAAGAGAACGCTCGAATTCTTGAACGCATGCCAAATAATGCGAGTGTAAAGAAAGGCGAAGCTCTTTTAGAGAAGACTAAGTTCAAAAACAAAGCTAGAAAAGAAGAGCTCAAAAAGAAGTTTGAAGATCTCAAAGAGATCGGTAAGTCCACTGAAGCTAAAGCTAAGTACGGTGAAGACAGAATAAGGAAAGCTTCTGACCGCAACAAAGAAGCTCTAGACAAAGCTGAAGCGCACAAGAAGCTACAAGAGAAAAACGAGCGCAAGAGGTTTGAGAGACTTCAGGAAATTGGCCGATCAACAAAAGAGAAAGCCCCCTACGGACAGCACAAGCTTGACCGCATAAAAGAACAAAACAGAAAGCGCAACGAGCTGATTAAAGAAGAAATCCGCGAGGCTAAAGCTAAAGCTAAGCAAGAGTTTGAAGATCTCAAAGAGATCGGTAAATCTAACCAGCGCAAATCTGCGTACGGTGAAGACAGAATAAAGAGAACGAAAGAGAAGAACAAAACTGAACAAGAGAGAGTTGCAAAAGAGAAGGCAGAAGCTGCCGAGGCAAGCAAACCTGCGTATAAAAAGGTGGGAGAGTTCTTGAAAGACGCTCTAGGGTTTAGTCCGAAAGCAGCTTTGAGCGTTTTCACTTTTATGAAACTTGGTGTTCCGCAAGCGGGAGCTGTTGTCATAGGGTACAACATGTTTGAGAAGCTAGCTACAAATCCAGCTTTTAGAAAAGCGTTCTCACAAGCCTGCAAAAAGAACATGGATCCAACCGCATTCTTCATCTCACTAGAAGCAATGATCGACACATTAGAAGACTAAATACAAGGAGAATAACATGGGACTATTCACAAATCCACTTAGCTACACAGGTTACCCGCCAGGAGTAACAGGCACACCAACAACGCAACCTTCAGCCGTACGCGCTGCAACCGCAGCGGAAGCCGCAGCAGGCACACTAACCGACGTTTACATTTCACCCGCAACAGCAGATTCCTCCGTAGCACTTGATTTCGCTTCTCCGCCTGTTGATGGATTTGGAAGCAGCACCCGCAGACCTGTGTTTGCTTCAACTCTTAGCTCGCTAGGGGCAACAACTCTCAACACCTCGGGTTCAGCAGCGACAACTATTGGTACAGGCGGAACAGGCACAGTTGCTATTGGAAATGCGACAGGGAACACAGCTGTAACAGGCAGTCTAACGGCATCTACGGGTTTAATAGCGAGCGCAGGCGGGATTACAGCAACAGGAACGAGTGAAATAAACATCTCAGGAGCGGCTGTGACTACTATAGGGACAGGTGGAACAGGGGCGGTAAACATAGGGAACGCAACTGGAAATACAACTGTCACAGGCTCATTAACAGCAAGCACAACATTGACTGCTACTTCTGGTAATATTACAGCTACCAACGGAAATTTTGTCTCCTCAGCAGCAGGGAAAGGTTTAAGTTTTAACGCAACAACGGCGACTGGTGTAGCAGCATCCCCTATCGTTTTAAACACAAGAGCTGGGAGCGCTGTATTTACTTCAGTGAGCATAGCAGCAGGTGCGGACCTAACACTAACCATTACCAACTCTGAGGTCACAGCATCAACAACACAAGTTCTTTATAGTATGTCGGGGGTAACTTCAGGGGCTGCGCTTTCAATCAAAAGTGTAACAAACAGTGCAGGATCCTCCGCCGTCGTTGTCACAAACGGCACAGGTGCGACCACAACAACTGCGGATATTACACTTACATTTGTAGTAGTCAACTAGGAGGCTTATGAATCTACAGAAGAATTATCCGTACATCAAAACAGACGCAAATGGGCGTGACATTCAAGACTCTTCAGGAGACATGGCTTTTCGTGGGGATTATGTAGGTGGAAACAACCTAATTTACAAGGGTTTTGCACGTCCTGGTAGCGCAACTTCCTCTCCGGTTTGGCAGCTAGCTTTGCTAGCATACTCAAGCGACAACCTCGTTAGCATAACGTGGCCACAAGATGCAAACGGGAACGCCTCTTCTAACTATGAGTTTATTTATGATAACAGAGCTTCTTATACTTACTCGTAAGTGTTAAGCTCTCTGTAGAGAAATAATCTTTATAGAGGTGGATATGGTTAGACCTGAAAGGCAGGTTAGAGGATCAAGAGTTAATTCGGCGGTGTTGGATGAGGAAAAAGTTTACCGCTTAAGAAGGTACAGGCTATCAGGGATGACTATCCGTGAGCTTGTCCTTGAGTTTGGTATCCATAAGAACACTGTTAGAAAGATTTGCAAGAATAAAACATGGAAACACGTAGCCCTTGGAGAAGAGTGTCGAGCTTACATTAGCCCTCACGACTTAAACAGGGCACAATATAGTATAAAGGCTGAATATGACATTCAAATTTAATCCGTTTACCAAGAAGTTAGATTTAACCGGTACAGGCGGAAGCAGCGCCGACAACTCGTACGCTTTAAACCTGATCACTTCGTCACAGACCACAGTAAACGACAGTACTACATATTTCATGGCTAGCGCCGGCGCATGGTTAACCGCAGGGACAACCGGTCCAGTAAAACTCTGGATTCCTAAAACAGGCATACTAAAGGCTGTCTACGGCTCAGTGAATTATGCAGTTGCAGCATCCTCTGAAAACGTAACAATTAATGTTCGCCTAAACAACACAACTAACTACCCTATTACAACTACGGCTCAGTGGACATCCAACCCTAATGTATTTTCAAATGCATCTATGAGTGTCCCTGTCACAGCGGGAGATTTTATTTCATTTACAATAGTTACCCCTGTATGGGTTACAAATCCAAGCTCAGCGACATTTAACGCATCTGTATATATCAGCACATAAGGAATAATATGCCCTTTAGATTTAACCCTTTCACTAAAAAATTAGACCTTGTAGATACCTCTTCAGGGCCCCCACCTTCAAGTGAGCAGGTAATCGTTCTTAAAAGCTCCCTTGCGGATATGACCGACACGACACCCCAACTTCTATTCACATCACCATCTGACGGGCCTTTTGTCGTAACCTCAATCATAGCGTACGCCCAAAACATCGACAACGCATCTGTAGCCCCTACCTACAATATAGGATGGACTGTCCCAGACTATGATGATCTACTAATCGGGGCTTCGGATGGAATTTTATCTACTAATCAGTACATTTTTCAAACCCCACAAGGGGTAGCAGGTGTTCCATCGCCAATTCCCGCCTCAACAGATGTTTATGTGGACTCAATCACCCCAGCTACAGCAGATGCTTACGAGACGTACTATTATTTTATGGGGTATATTCTCTTTTAAGTGGACACCCTAAAAAAGGTGTCCATAGGTGTCAAATAGCTGAGAGAGGAACAGTTAGATCAGGTGAAGTGCTTAAATTGTCATCTACCAAATCCGTCGCATTTCCGTGGGTGCTTATATTCTGAAAGCTAAGCGTGCAACTCGTCAGTACATACAAAAGTAAAGACACGAGTACGAAGTTTTTCATTATTCCCCCTTCTTTGGTTTCCAAGCAGTAAACGCCTTCATAAACTCTTCTGAGCGTTTAACTGCTTCCCTCTTGATCTCCTCTACATTTCGCCCTGTATTCGATGCGGTTATAGATAAAAACTTATCCATTTTCTCCTTATCTTTATCTGTAAACCCAATAGGAAGTATAGAATCAAATTCTAGGCATCTAGGAGGCTCATAGCTCGCTTTTGCGTCGTAGTCTGGGTCTTCGCCCGTCTCTAGGTTAAAAGTCTTCAGAAGGGCGTATTTATAGGCGTACGATATAGCCTTTCCTGGGCCTTTATCTCCCCCATCAATCCCATAGCCTGGGAACTGCACCGTAAAACAGTCGGAAGGATTGTCTACATTAAAAAACGTTGTGTTAAGCTTAACTCGCGTGCAGTTACCATCTTGCTGCATCTCAGCTAAGCACGAAGCTGTCGTCACTCGATGTTTCACAAGCATCTTCTGTACTTTTGCTACTACGGCATCATGGCTAACGAAGCGGTATTGTCCGTTAACTGTTTTCTTTTCCTTCTCGATGTAATGCAAGTCCGACATTATCCCCAGTATTCTCTGGTGTATGTTTAGCTCTGATTTTTCTGACATTCTCATTCCTTGTTTTTAAGTAGATCCAGCAATCTAATGCGCTCTTGAATATGACAAATTCCTTTTCCAGGTCATCTACAACATAGATATCAGGAAATTCACCGTTCTTATCTAAGTACACGATCATTGCGCCGAAAACTTCAACTCCATAAAGTTTAAGCAACCTTCCATATGCGCCCATCTGCAAAGCGTAAGTTTTTTGATGTGACGAGCTTGTTTTAATGTCTACTAGCCACATCATGCCGTCGTTACACTTTGTAACGAAGTCAATTTGCCCTGTATAAAGGGCTTCCGGATGCATATAACGCTTTTCCACGATAAGAAATTCTTCAACTTGGGCTTCCTTCCATAGAAGAAAAGATTTGACGTAACCTTGTAGGTGTTCGTCTATCATACTTATAGGAACCCAAGAACCGTTAGCAATTGCAGCACATAGCGCATGCACAGTAGTTCCGCGTTCCGCAGCACCTTTTAAAATGTTTTGTGGAACGTGGTCATAGCCTGTGAAATACTTCAAAACCTCAGTCACTCGTGGCGCTTCCAAATCCTCTCCCTGTATATTAAAAAATTAACTTAACACGTTGAGCGAAAAATTGCAATATTCACTTGTCAAGAAGTACGTAAAACATTATTTTCAACGCATAAGAGAGAGATTATGGCTAGAAAAAAAAATCCCGAGCCTACTGAAGTAAAATCAATTCGGCTTCCAAGTGACTTAATAAGCGTGATTCGTGAAATCGCAGCCTTGGAAACTCTGACTACAGGTAGACAAGTGTATGCCGATGAGTTAATCAGGGGCGCTTTGAGATATGTTTTTAGCGATAATGAGAGGTTAAGAGAGAGTTTTAGGAGAAGTCGAGTGAGCTCGGCAAGGAAATATCAAGATAGATCTTGATAAGAAACATAAAAATAAATAATGTATTAACGAAATAGGGTAAATACTGTCAATATTTACCCCGGATAGAGCGGACTTCTGGATACCATTCCATTGTAGAAACTCGCAATTCTACACTACATGAAGTGCGTTATTTATCCAAGAAAAAGTTTATTTACGAGTGAAAATTGGCTAAGGACAAGCGCGCTTCTGTCTATTTTGATCGTGAAACTTTAATGTTTGCAGGGTTAGATACTGCTATGTTGTTAAAGTTAAAGGAAGCCTATAAACATTTAGATGTTAGTTCTGAGTTAGAGAAGATGAGTTTTTGGTTGAGCTCACCGAAAGGCTCACAACGCAAAGGCAACATTAATTTTATTCTTAACTGGCTATCATCAGCTTCACCTTCAAAATCTAAAGCCATACCTTTGGATGTTGGCACAAGCCCGCTTGACCCTTACCTCTCAGAATACCGAAAGGACTTATGGAAGGGTCGAGAACACATTTTGAGTTTCAACAAGATGAGCACTTAGACGCGTTTTTACGTTGCGGCACATCGCTGCCCGTAGAAACCGACTGCATTGTACATTTATCTAAGTTACCCTATTCCTATCGAAAAGAGATCGAGAGGGGTTACTCCACAGGTTGGGAAAGTTTAGATAAATTTATGCAAGGCTTGCGCCTAGGAGAGTTAACTGTTGTGACCGCCGACACGGGTGTGGGTAAAACAACGTTTTGCACTCAGCTAATGGTAAACTGCGCTATGCAGGGCGTTTCTGTATGGATCAACTCGTGGGAAATGAAACCTGAAATGACCATGCGAAAACTGGCTTTTGTCGTGCTTAGAAGACCGATGAAATGCTCTCCTTTTACAGACGCCGACAATGATGAGTTTAATGCGTGGTCCGACAACTATCAAGTCTACATCAATCCGAAAACTATCGGCATCGACATAAATACGTTCTCTAATCAGCTTGTGCGAGCGAGAGATTTAGGGATTAAAATCGTTATGATTGATCACCTCGATTACCTTGTAAGCTCTAAAAATAAAGAAAAGCTTCACGAGGCTATTGATGAAACCGTTAAACGCTTGCATGAGCTTGCTTTTGCACTCAGTATGCATTTTGTTCTCATTTGCCATCCTCGACAATCTACATCTGGCACAGAAGAAATTGGACTGCATTCTCTCAAAGGCTCATCCGCAATCAAACAGTACGCTGACAACGTTCTCTTACTACATAGATGTGCTAGAACAGATGAACAAGCACACCCTGGAAAAACTAAAATAAGAATCGCCAAGAACAGAATGTTCGGTATCGAGGGCGTTACGCACCTTTTTTATCAACCGCTCTGGGACGGCTACATGGAGTTTATGAAATGATATATCACACGGTACTTGTGGGCAAAGATGGCTTCACAAAAGAAGATGGCCTTATGATGAAGGACGATAACCTTCCTAGATGCCTGTACGTACAAAAGAACTCAG
>JABXJR010000187.1_pt1 | contig 12725 bp, 22 predicted proteins | sample 7431291 | NCBI WGS metagenome assembly JABXJR01 (sample SAMN14395756, study PRJNA613071) | wetland metagenome | isolation source: water samle H3 from high-altitude wetland | place: Chile: Salar de Huasco, high-altitude wetland | collected 2015-11-10 | reverse complement strand
CATGTTATAAATACCTCTGCCTTCACTGTCTAAAATCAACATAAGCAACATCCAAACAACCCTGGTAAAATCGTCTGGCATTTCGTTAAAATCAAAACTATCTAAAGTTTTTAGGTGGAGCTGTCTATATTTTGGCATGTCATTTAACCTTTCTGGAAGTTGATAATAAATTATATATACCGCGTTTTGTGAGAACGCCTTCGTTTATAGCGTCATCAATTTTCATTGCCACATTGATAACTCTACCGTTTATAAGTTTAGAAAATTCTATTGCTTCTTGGTAAGCATCTGGATCCAGCCAAATATATACACTTTGTCCTTTTATCTTATCAGCAATTGATTTCCATTGATTCTTACCTGGTAATCCTATTACCTGAATATTATTATTTTCAATTGTCAGATAAGTTACCATTGCCTTTTTTTCACCCTCTACTATCAATATCCGTTCTGCTTGATACATTTTTTCTGGATCACAAAAAAACGGACTACTTTGCAACCCTGATTTTTCAGGTCTGTATTTATCTTTTGGATTGTAAGGCTTCATTAGTCTATGTTTTATATTCTGCAGCTCCCAATCTTCACCGGTAAATATTGGTATTGTCATAGTTGGTGTATTATAAATACCTTCAGGCGTTGAATACGTAAACGAATTGCAATAACCAAGGGACCAATAGTTTTGCCATTCAATCGGTATTCCTTCCAATTCCCATAATGCCTGCTTTGACCTATCGTTTTCAAGTGTTTGATGATATTTTAGCCAGGTCTGTGTTTGTCGTAATTCTGCTAATACTTGCAAGGCTTTATTGGTAGCATCCTCGAGTCGTTTTATTTCATTGATTGCCCTTGCTTCAATTATTCTATTTTGTTCTTCCTGATTGATTGTTTTTTCTCCACCTAACCACTCACAAGCGTCATTGAACGAACAACCACGCCACTTTTGCACAAAGTCGATTACATCACCCGTACCGCATTCATCCCTGGTAAAACATTTGTACTTTTGTACTCCACCATCAACATAAACCGTGAAGGCTGTTTTATTATCGCCCCCATGAATAGGGCAGGCAGAACGGTAATCATTAGCACTAACCCGTTTCATTTCAGCCCCTGCTTGCTCTGCTATTGTTATCAGGTCGTTATCAGAACGCAATTTCTCCAGATCGTACATCATTACCGTCCTCGTGTTTTTCTACATCGTGAAATTTAGCATGACACTTTTTACAAAGAACAATCAAATCTGAATCTAACTCGTGGAATTTTCTTTCATAAGTTTTGTGGTGGGTATGTAATGTTTTATCATTCCCTTTTCTATTGCACAACTGGCAACGATAACCAGTACGATGTTTTGCCGTCTGTGATTTTTCTTTCCATTCAGGTGATTGCAGATATTCTTGATAACTCATATTGCCTAGCCTGTCAAACTCAATTTGTTTTCTTCTCTCCAGGTGATTTTCTAGCCAGTAATCACCCAGTAGGGTTCCTAAACTATCAGAATATTTTGTCATATTCACCATCCTTTATATGGTAAGAAAACTGCCACCCGTTTTACATTTGTCTAGAACGCAATTTCGAGTGGCAGTAATTCACATATTATGTTGTTGCGCTCTAGACACTAATATTATAGAACATTGTATCTAAAATGTCAAGAAATATTATCTTGAAACGTAAACAAATCGATTGATTTATATTTCAATTCAGCATCTTTTAGGTTTTGTACAGCTATTTTGAAATAACTTTCCTTTAGCTCAATTCCAATTGCTTTTCTGTTAAATCTAATTGCCTGAAATGCTTCGGAACCAATTCCTAGAAATGGCGTCAATACAGTTTCGCCAGGATTTGAATATAATTTTATACATCTTTCAATCGTTCCAAGTTGTAATGGGCAGATATGTTTTTCATCATCTGCAGCCCTTGCTGTTGTGTATTGCAATGTATCGCTTTCATGAATACCTAACCAAATACCACCAGCCCAATCGATCCATGTTTCATTATTCATTTCGCCATTAGAAACAGGTGTTATTGGTATCTGATTTTCTCCAGGCTTTCTAAATATTAATATTTGGTCAAGAATTGCTGGTCTACTGTTTGAGCTATCTTTTTTCAATGTAGCAAATAATAATGCCTGCGCTTTTGTTCTAATTGCCTGAGCTTGTGGGTTTTTAGAAACTATGGACCTGCCAGTAAATATCCATCCTTCTTTTTCGTAGGCTTCAATTACTCTACCAGGGAAATCCCTCATTCCAATATATCCGTCTTTTATGCTCATTGCCGGAATATCACTGGTATGAACACAAGTCAATCTGCCTGGCAATGTAACGCGTAATAATTCTTTTATAATAAAAGCATAATGATCAAAAAATTCATTCCAGTTTTTAGAATTTCCTAAATCTAATTCACTTGCTGAATAAGTATATAAATCTGCAAATGGTGGAGAATAAACTGATAAATGAATACTGTCTGTTTTTATCTCTTGTAATCTCTGACAACTATCTCCAAGCATTGCAGTAAATTTATCACCTTTTACTATATCTGTTTTATATTCAAACTTCCCCTCATTTTTTGCTTCCATTTTTATCTCCTCTTTTTCAAATTCTTTCACGTGGTTTATAAGTTCATCTATCATTGTTTTTGATAATGCTTCTTTTTGCATAACATTGGTATATATTTCTCTCTCAACATCTGATAAAACAATATGAACATTTACCTCTTCTTTTTGACCAAATCTATATTGTCGTCTTATTGCCTGATAATAAGCCTCCCAACTATCCGATAATCCTAAAAATAGCATATTGTGAGCATTTTGAAAATTCATTCCAAATCCGGCTATTTTTGTTTTTGTTACAAGTATTCTATATTTTCCATCTTGAAAATCTTCAAATGCTTTTGCTTTATATTCTGGATTATCTGATCCCCTAACCTGTTTATAATTTTCTAAAATTTTGCATATTTCATCTGCTTCAGACTGTAAACCGCACCATACTATCCATTGTTCATCTCCGCCATTTATAATTTCTATGGCTGTTGCAATTCTATCTTCAATTGTTGACATTCTTACATGGTGCCGGTCCTGAATGCCCTTTAGTCCAGTAAAGAATAATTGATCATCTGGTTTGTAATCAACATCAATAAATATAGGATAGATATTCAAACTAGGTAATATATATCCGTCATCATCATATCCTAAATCAGACGGTTTTCTAATAGAAATAGCCCAGCTTGACATCCACTTATAAAAACTTTTTATCGCGTGGTTTTTTAGTCTCCATTCCTGTCCCAAACTTCCAGCCTGTTTTCTTTTCATTTGTCTGCCATCGCCAACATCAATATATAAAACCTTGTTGGCATGAACAAAAAACATAGCTAACATTTCATTGGTACTTGCAATTCCAAGAAACTCTGAATGATTGCCTATTTCTGTTTGATCATTTGGGGCTGGTGTGGCTGTACATGCTAATCTATATTTTGTTGCTGAAAACATATCAATTAGTTTTCGTCTTGTAGATCCATCAAACGATTTCAATATTGAACTTTCGTCTAACACAACAGCATCAAATTGACTGGCATCAAAATAATCGATCATCTCATAATTAGTTATTGATATTAGACTATTCACTTCGCTTTGGTGTCTTACATAATTTACATCAATATTGATTTTTTTTCCTTCCCTTACAGTTTGCCTGGCTACAGATAACGGAGCAATAATCAAAGTTTTTACATCCAGCAATCTAGCCCATTCAAGCTGTATAAAGGTTTTACCAAGTCCGGTATCAAGGAATATCGCAGCCCTTCCTTTATTTACCGCCCATTTTGTAATGTCGCGCTGGAAAGGAAATAGCATTTTATTTATTTGGTCTATACTTATTTCCTTTCCGTTGTAAGCATTCTTTATTATCTTGTTTCCAAGAAACTCTGTATATTCCATAATCTATCCCAGCTCCCTTATCTTCCGCGCCAGTTCGTCATCATGCTTGTCAGCGTGTACCTTCGCCAGGTGGATGATTTGGTGTACGCGTTGGCGTGATACACCCAGGCTGTCGCCTATGTCCTGCAATGTTTTATTCTGCTTGCGCATCCGTAGCACCATCAGCCACTGTAATGTATTGCGCATACTATCATCCCGTGCTTTACGTTTTTCTGTCATAATTCACCTGTCTTTTCTGTTGGTTCGTCACTATATGGATTAGACCCAGTTTTTACATTTACGCCTTTCAAAGCGTCGCGACAATTGCCACACATTTTATAGCCAGCCTTCCATTCTTTTATTGTAACCATCCATCCACAATGTGAGCATATTCGTCCTTCCATCTTGGCTCTGATAAAATTATTTACTGTTGATTGCCTCATATTTACCTCCGTATAACTAATTTACTTGATTATACCATAGCTGTCAAGCAAATAAAAGTAAATGCACACAAAGCCACCAATTTTATACCAATCTTATCGAAGTACTTGACATATGCCAAATTATGATGTAATATAGTATTATAGATTGAAACGGAGGCAGGAATGAAACAAATATTCGCAACATGGAAAGGCTACGAGGTACAGGTTGATAGATTATCACACTTCCCTGGTAGAGTAAATGTAACCACCGTGGACGGCACCAAGCCATTCACGAAATACTTTTACGGCTTCGGAGTTGGTGATGATAGTTCCGGTATAGTATTCCAGGACGACCTTGAAAACATCCGCGTGGTTGACGACACACTGGAATGCGATCCATTTGCACCAGATGACACACAGCCTGAGATTGAACGTGAATATGATCCGGCTGAGGAGTGGAATTACACAACCAGTTATATGAGACGAGGTGAATAATGAGTAACATGAATGAAAAAAAATATCATATTGATAATGTACCAGCCAGCGCAAGTGACATCGTTGAAAAAGCAATGTATTATTCATCAGAATACGGAAGTGATGGAATTTATCTAACTAGCGAAGCAGCAAAGATATTAAGAGAATACGGTCATATTGTTGGTGAATTGAGAGAGGTGAATAATGGCAATTGAATTATGGATACTGCTTATTTTTAGTGTAGCCGCAATCATGGCAAAATTATCAGACGAATTAGTGAAGGAGTAGGAAATGAGTGAAGAATTAGCAGTACGTGACAGCAATTTGTTTATAGCCCCAGTGGTAAATGTGGCTGGTGCATTACAGCGGTATCAGGACATGAAAGACTTCATTGGCATTATTCTGAAAAAGGATACTGACTACGGCACAATCCCTGGTACCAGCAAGCCAACATTATTAAAACCTGGCGCTGAAAAGTTATCCAGCTTCTTTGGATTATCAACCCAGTTTGCAATCATCGAAAAAGAAGAGGACTGGATGGGAGAGCGGCACGGTGGTGAACCATTCTTCAATTATTGGTACAAATGCACAATGACGCGCAACGGCAAGATAGTCGCTGAAGGTGAAGGCAGTTGCAACAGCTTTGAGAAGAAATACCGCTACCGCACCAGTGATGTGGTTTGCCCCAAGTGTGGATCCGCAACAATCAAGAAATCCAAGTTTGATGACGGTTGGTATTGCTACGGCAAAATTGGTGGTTGTAATGCCAAGTTCAAAGCAGGTGACAAATCAATCGAAGACCAGCCAAGCGGACAAGTAAAGAATGCTGACATCGCTGACATTGTGAACACCTTGCAGAAAATGGCACAGAAACGAGCTTACATCGCAGCGGTATTATTAGCCACAAACGCCAGTGAATACTTTACTCAGGATATTGAGGACTACATCGACGCTGAATTTGTACCAGTGGAAGAGCCCAAGAAACAACCACCCAAAGCTAAACCAGCAACACAACCACCCCCTGAATGGTTTGACGACGAACCTGAACCCACCATCGAAGATATTGCAGCCGAACTTGGCGCAACCGTCAAGAATACCTTGACACTTGAAACAGCGGAGAACATGAAGGACAGCAAGGGCAAGCGCTACGGTGACATGGATAATAAAGCACTATCTGGCTACTCAATCGGTATTAGCAAGCTGTTGGCTGATAACGGGCTGACACCTGAGAAACATGACGAATACCAGATGAAACTTGATGCAATTGGTGTAATCCTGGCAAGTCGGAATAAATAGAACATTTGTGACTATTATTGACTCGTTGATGTCTGTATAATGGATATAAGAAATCAAACGGAGGATGAAATGCACACACTAGACATCAAATCAAGATACTCAATCAAAAAAGAAAACAACACAATTACATTCCAAATTGACAGAGATGAAACGTTTGCTCTTGTAACAAAAAATATCAACGGAAATTCAAAATCATATTTTACAAAAGTTGCAAAAGCAAGAAAAATATATATGGAATATCTTAAATTAGGGTATACAAAATAATAAACAAATAGCCAAGCCGCAGGCCTCGTATCCGGCGAGGAGATTGAGATGAAAAAACAAAAATGGATTACAACAAAAGAAAAATTTCCAAATCAAAATGAACAATGTTTAGTAATTTATAATGATGATATATATCTTGTAACATATCATTCTTATTATTCAATGTTTACAAAAAGAGAAGAACACCGGTGGATAGTTCACACACCAAGCAATTTACATGTAGAATCGTCATTAGAATATGTTGATTTTTGGATGAAGTTACCAAACTTACCGCAGGTAAAAAGGAGCAATTATGTTTCAATTCAGATGTAAACATGCGAGGATTATATTTACACCTTATCAGGAACGATGCGCGATATTCGGCAAGCCACAATGCTCGATGAATTGTGAACATATCGACATGATGCTGGTACCGCAACGTGACAACGAACAGCCAGACCCAAGCTGTAACCTGCCTGTATTGGTGGACGGGTACGGCATGACATATAGACCGACATGGTGAAGGAGGAATGATGGCAACCTTTTCAAACGAGTATGAAAGCAAATATGAAATATGGGTTGAGCGTGAAAAACTTCGAGCTGAAAATGAGCGGCTTCGGGAAGCGTTGAAGGAAATATTTCTAACCGAAGTTGTATCATTTGTTCATGCTAATTATAGAGGAGAATATCCTGTTGAATTTGCAGTCATGAATTTACAGGAAATAGCCAGAAAAGCATTAGAGGAGACAGAATGACAAAACAAGAATTGAAAGCCGAACGCGATTACCTAGACGAACGCCTTGCAAAGTTTGAGCAGGAGAAGGATGCAGGATGGAAAAAGTGGTTAGAAAATCAACAGTGGATACCTGTAAGTGAAAGGTTGCCGGAAGCGCATGGTTGGTGTGTTTGTTATACGCCTGAAATAGATGCAAACAGAAAAATAAATGTTGAATATTTTAGAGGGTTTTCAAGGACTTGGAGTGGTGGTTTCGAGATTACCCATTGGATGCCACTACCACAACCACCAGAAACGGATGGATAGAAATGAAAGTAAAAAGTAGTCGTGACTTTGCGCTCGACATAATTCTTAATTGCAGGGTGTGTAAGTTTCACGAAAGATATTATTTCGATGGACAAAACTTTTTAGAGAGAAGGAAAAATTTAGCCAAATATCGTTCAAAAGCTCGTTATCATACCAAGTCAACAGGTCACGCCGTTGAAGTAGAAATAACGTATATGACTGTGTATAAACCACAACCAGAAACGGAGACAGAATGACAAAACAAGAATTGAAAGCCGAACGTGATTATCTGGATGAACGCCTTGCAAAGTTTGAGGACTTGGCACGGAAAATGATAAACGATTGGCCTGATTTTATTGCGATAAGAGAAGAGCTTACACACCTATTGAAACATGAGGAGACAAAATGAAAATACCAGAATCATTAGATGAAATGATTAATATGACCTTTGCTGTGTTTCCAGAAGAAACCTGTAAATGGACAGATACACATGAATATAATACGTCCTGTGGGTGTGTTGTTAGTTTTGAAATTCCATACATGACAGATGGTGACATTAAATACTGCCCCAATTGTGGGAAGAAAATAAAGTACGAGGAACCCAAATGAAACGTATATTTATAATCACGCTATTGCTACTGCTAACAATCGCATATAATGTTAGTGCTGAGTGTGGCCCGAAATGCAATCCTACCAATACACCAACACCAACCAACACAGCAACATCTACTCCAACCGCTACGGACTTACCGACAGCCACACCAACCGCAACTGCCACGGATTTGCCGACAAGCACACCAACGGAAACAGTTACCAAAACGGTAACTTGTACGGCAACAAACACGGCAATCAGTACGGCAACGGTAACCAATACAACCATACCAACTTTGACATCGACATCAGTACCGACTGCAACTGGTACGCTTGAACCGACTGCAACAGCTACCAAGACTTTGGTGCCAACACTTCCACCGCCGCCACGGGATACGCCGGAATTGTTGCCTGAGACGGGTGCTGACTTGACACGGGAAAAAGGAGGTTGGAGTTTCTGGATTGGATTGATTATCGGATTATTTGTTCTCGTATATTTATTAAAGAGATTGAGAGAACGTATCTGGAAAGATTTAGAAAATGGGAGAAGGTGACAAATGTTCTGGATTGTATTATATCTAACGATTACGGTAGGTTTTTTACTATGGTGGAAAGCTATCCACTACAAAACACCGGATGAGCAAGCCCGCGATATTGAGGAAGAAGCAAAATATTGGAGAGATAGGACAAAGGAAAATCGCCAAAATAAAGGCATTTAACGGTTGCAGATATCCTACCCATTAAATCTCTATAAATCGTTTTTCCACGTGTAAGAAATCAGCCTAACAGGATTGTACAGAAAAAACAGAACCGCTATTATGGCGGTTTTTGTTATCACCATAATTGATACAACTATCACCATAATTGATAACATGTAAGATATGTCACGCAATACATGATAACCCGGCATAATCAGAATGATATTACGTGTTATCGAACCATCATAATTTATGGACTTGCGTTCCACAAAATAGCATGAATTTGTGGAGTATGTTTCGTTAATTCACTCAAAATCGAAAAAAGTGACGAGTTTCCAAAGTTTCCTTCCAACAAATAAATAAATCTTTCAAGTTTCCTTTTGTAATCTTGGGAACGTATTCCCATTTATAGATTGAATTATGGGAAAGTGAAATTTAGTTCAGTAATAAGAATTAGCCATATCATCGAATTACATACAATTCGAAAATAAGGATGATGTTTTTTGTAATTGTTTATTAACGTGTAAGCATTAAAACCTATTCAGTAATAACAAAATCAGCCCTGTACCACTGTTGGAATGAACCCAAGTCAAAGCGCGGTAACAGGACTGATTGGGTGAATCCTACTTCTGGATTAGCCAGTGTCAGATTCTGGTACGTGTGGCAGGAATCGAACCTGATTACGTTGTCTGGATATTCCAGTCTATCCGGCGTGGTGTTAGCCCACAACACCAAAGCCACACAAAACGACGGTCAAAGCCGTCTCACATCCGTATTTCACGGATTACAAATATTATAGCATAGGTTGTCAATATCCACCGAAGCCAGTGATTTAGGCTGGCTTCGGCTTCGAGAGGAGAGGATGAAAGGATGAAAGCTAAAAAGTCTTTGTTACTTCAGTTATTGCAGGATGTTGGTCTATGTTGCCAAGTGTTACCCATATTCCACCTAGCGGAGTTGGTGAACCCATTTGATACTCCCATGATGAACCGTCTTTGTCTATTTGAAACACAGACTTAAATCCAGGTGTTCTGATGTAAATTTGATTTTTTATTTCAAGTTGCCCCTTGTTATTGATTGATTCTTTTGGAATGTTGGTTATATATTCCTGATGGTTGTGTCCGTTTTGGGTTATGTCAGCGTCCGTTGTTGCGGCTGCCTGTCTGTTTGTTGAAATCATGCCACGGGTTACAGGTGCATTTCCACCACCACCATGATTATATTTATATGTTACCCTTCCACGTGAAATATTATTATTTTGATACATGAACCGTAACCACCCACCATAACCGCCTTCCTGTATTTTGTGTTTCTGTCCGCTATTCAAAGCACCTAATAATCTGGCAATCAAATCAGTATCATTGTGGCGTAGATACGAATATTCATGATTACCCCGTGATATTCCAAGAAATAATTCACGGTACGGTTTTAGAAATTCATAGGAGTGATCTACAATTACATCTGAATAATTGGACTTATTTGCAAACTCAGGTCTAAGTTCTTCACGCCTTCCCCGTGGATCCTTGCGCCCTTGTTGAGCATCGAACCAATCACCATCACAAAATACCCAAGCCCCTATTTCAGCGGCTTTATCTAATTCCCTTTTTAATAACTTTTCGTGACAATATATTGAATCTTTATGAACGTCTGATATTGCGAATATCTTTTGTTGAAAATCTGCGACTGCCGAATTTGGCATGTAAATACTTGTGACTACTCCGTCTTTAGTGATTTTGCAATCAGTCAAATTCAATTTATCTCCCTTGTCTATGCTATACGATTGTATAGTTTACTCCATATACCTGACGCCATAATGTACAACAGCCGACCACCCCTCGTTATCACGCACCCACACAGACACGGCGTTGATGGGTTTGATTTCTTGTACAACAACAACTTCTCCGGGTTGGCGTTCTCTAATTTCCTTGATTGCCGTGCTGGGTGTAAGTCTAACATTGACTTTGTTTATCACCTTGAGTACAGGCAATATCACCCCGTTTGTAGGTGGAGGAGTAACAGGTGGTACGGGAATGATTTCACTGCCAGTGAAGTGATTCTTCAATTGTATTTCATCACCATTGAAAAGGTTAAAATCAATCGGTATTCCACCTGTGCCAGGTAATATGAATTTATCGCCTGAGAATTGCCACATCTTCCATTTTACGTTTACAGGTAGCCACGGCTGTGGAATAGAAGGATACCAATAACCACCAGGCTTTATATCATTCCAACTTATGTTTACCCGTCCAGTTTTATAAGGCCAATGTGCATACCAACTTTCTTGTGGAGGTATCCATAACTGCATTGGAGATGCCCTGTCTAAGATAAATGACCACCTGGAGTATATCTGTCCATTGAATCCGCGGTTGCGTAATCCGGTCATCATGTTATAAGAACTTTGACTTATTCTTGTCGGACTTATAAATTTAGTAATCGTTCCCGTACCCCTCAACATTGCATAAAATTCAGTCCAACTTTCCCAATATTGCTCAACATCAACATATCCCAAATGGATATTATATTTTTCAAGCTGTGATGTGAAGAAATCAATCTGTTTATTGTCATCCAACATGGGGTCATTCCAGTGATAACCAGCCACTAACATTCCGGCTTTCCGTGCGCCTTCGACATGTTCACGTGCCAGATTAGTTAAACTGCTTATTCCCTGGGTTAGTTTTATAACTGCAAATCTAACGCCCCCATGATACAATAAATCCCAGTTTATGCTAGGATTCCACCCTGATACATCTACGCCTAAAATCATTCCAACACTCTCCTTTTCCTCTTCTTCAGCTACCACGAACGGCAAAAACGTTGTCCATGTTGCGGTTGTCATTATTCCTCCGCTTCAATAGTCCCACTTATCAATCCACCAAACAGGCTGATTTTCCATTTCTTCGGAATACCCGTAATCGTTACAGGTATTTCAATCGGCGGTTCGGGTTCTGGTTCTGGCACGGGAACGATAACGGGTGCTGGTGATGTAGTCCACGCTCGTGTGTTGTCGTATGCAATCATGTCCCATTGATATTCCCACCAGGCAGGCATTCCATAATCACTCAACGCGTCCGGTTTAGTCACCCCTGGTTGTAACAATAGAAAATCCCAGTTCGTCAATAACCGCAAGGCTTCGGTGCGATTGTTCTGTAAGTAACTATTCCATGTGGCTACATTCAAGCGCAATAGTGGTTTCACCTTCGGCTTGAAATATTCCGTTACGTATCCACCATATACCCTGATATGATCCAGATTGAAACGCGTATCACCGGACGCTTCCCAAATGTCCACAATCAGCGGATTGCCATTATTCCAGTTCGAATAACCCAGGTCATCCAACAGCCACTTAAACGCGCTGGCATTGTCGTATTCGTTCACATCAACAGCCAAGGCAGGCCTGTGTATCAGTCCCCGTTTCTCAGGCGGAATGTTATCCCATTTCTGCATACACAGCGGATCCCGTTCCTTGCCTACCATGCCAACTACGTAAATCAAGTCAAAGTTAGCGGGTATCAGGTCAGGCTTCTCGTTTACAACATAACCTTTTTTCATCATTACTCCTCTCTTGATACATTATACAACAGGTGTCAACTATGCGATTTCGTAAGTGATTGATAGCCACATGCTGTCGCTTGTTGTCCACGCCATAGGATATGTTGCATTTACTGGCGGAATATATAATTGTGTTGTGTTTGCTAACTTACAAACTAAATCGAACCAGGCTGTTCCGCTATCTAATATTTTTGCAGAACCGGTTTCAGTCGCACCAGACGCCGTAAGCGGTAAAGTAAATACAAACTCTCCACTTCCAAATGTTGTTGTATTTCCAGCAACTAAATTTATTTTTACATGACACACTTTTCCAACAACCGCATACCTGCCAGCTAATGTACCATTTCCAATGGCAGGATTAGATGTTGTACACAACCATGTCGGCGTGTACGCTGTCCAGATACCGCCTGTTTCAATTGTCCGCAATGCATTTATCTTTTCTTCCAGCCGTGCTATTTCTCGCATCATTTGTATTTCGTTCATAACTCTCCTCGAATACTTGCGGTAATATTATCCGTTGTTTTTCCACCATC
>JABXJR010000185.1_pt1 | contig 12745 bp, 13 predicted proteins | sample 7431291 | NCBI WGS metagenome assembly JABXJR01 (sample SAMN14395756, study PRJNA613071) | wetland metagenome | isolation source: water samle H3 from high-altitude wetland | place: Chile: Salar de Huasco, high-altitude wetland | collected 2015-11-10 | reverse complement strand
CATAATAAAATGAGAAAGCTATTAATTTTTGCCATTCTGATAGATTTGAAAATGAAGTTTAACATGGTTTTTAGGGGCTGCTTGTATTTCAAATGTGGAACAAATGAATTTTAAATTGTTTGCATCCATTTTAGGAATGGCTACACCTTTTACCCAATGTATGTCTGCATTATTTCTATTTACAATTCTATATGTAGCTTCAAATTCAAATCCTCTATTCACTGTATCTTCCCATTGGTCTGCAACTTTTTCTCTATCTCCTTCATGTATAGATTTATACCAACCTCTCCCTTCTGCATCGTTCTCCGAAAGTCCTGTGAGTTCTCTCCATTTGTAATTTGCTTTTGTACAAAATCCATTAGAGTCGTATTCTAATTTTGGTTGACTATCTAAATAAAATGCTATATCTTCTTTGTCTACCAGTTCTTGAACTAAGCCATACACTTTTAAAAGAACATCTTTAATTGATTTACCACCATTTGTTTTTAACTCATAGTTTGTTATTTCTGTAGCTTTTTTAAATAACTCCATGTTTTCAGAATTTTGCTTTTTCATTTCAGCATAATTCTTTGACATTTCCTCGGCAGTCTTTTTAAACAAAAAGTAATACTTTATTGCACCAAAACCAAAAGCAATTAATGTAATAGCAGCTACAAGATTTGTTAAAATACTCCCTAAATTTTCTATAATGTATTTCATTGTTTGTGGTTTAAACTAATCTTATTCTCATCGCACCATTATTGTGGTAAAATGCGTTTAATGGGACACCCCCTGCTGCTGCTGCTGTATCATCTGCAAAGTTTAGTGCGGCTATTGTTGGGGAAATTACATTACCATCATAGTCTACCTTTACAAATTCAGTTGTACCTTTATTTATGGTCAATCCATTGTCATCAATCAACAGGTTTAGTTCTTCGCCTGTTGTACTGTGATAGTAACGACCTTTAATTCTGTTATTATATGCCGAAAAGTAGTTTCTGTTTTGGTAATCAAAATCACTAGCCATGCAAATCATTCCATACCCCTCGCCTGTGGTTTTATCAAATTGAGCTGCACAACGCCCCATTTGGTCTATGCCATCTGCTTTGTATGCAGAAATTGATACAACATTTATATCTCCATCAATAGAAGTTGCGCTAATAACGGTTTCTGGGTTTTGATTGTCTGTTCCGTGCGAACCCATGAATATTCCATCACCTAAAGCCCAAACTCGATATTGAGCTATTGTATCAACACGCTTATAAAGCCACCTTTCAACTGAACCGCTAGTTACTGGAAGCCCTGTCCATAATTGCAAATCACCTAATATGTGACCAAACCCTGTAACCTCAAAATTATCCCAAAAAAGTTCACCAAATTGCAAATATTTATCATCGTAATCAACCGTTGTATCCCCAGCCAAAGAACCACTTCCAGTATATATAGTGTTGGCTTCAACCACATCTCCACAATTAGCTTTACATTTTAGTTTTCTGTAAACCCTTTTAAACTCTTCTGTTACATCATTATCCATAATTCTTTATATATAGTTTTTTAATTTAAAAAAAGGAGGGAGTTTTATTTCCCTCCTCTACCAAGTTAGCAACCGAAAAACCAACAATTCGCTTTTGCTTTAACTATGGGATTATTTATTGTATTTCGTAAAATACATTTGCAATTACTTGTCCACCTGGTGTAGGTTTTACAGTGATAAAATCAATATATGCACCAAAAGAAGCAGGTAAATCAAAATTATCTGAAGGAGACCCAGGAGAAAGTTCATTTGTAGGTGTAGTGTTTGCTGCTACAACTATATTTGTAAAGTTTGTAATAGCTCCTGTAGAAGTAACTACATCTATTTCTCCGTTGTCTGTTGCAGCAATTGTTTCTGAAACAAACAAAGAAATTGTATTTATATGTATTGTTTTTAAAGCCAACACTGGAAAATATATTCTGTATCTTGAAGAGGCTGTGTTAAAATTAATTGGAATTGTAGCCATTCTTAAAGTACCTGTCTGTAAATCACTCACATCTATTTTAGTTATTGTTGTACCATTTCCAATAGGAATTTCATTATTAGCTAAAACTAAATCTCCTACAACTCCTAAATTGTTTCCAAATTTTAAAGAAGCTGCTGTCATAGTGGCTAACTTTGCATTTGTTATTGTACCATCTACTACTTTAGAGCCATTTACATCATTTATTTTTGCATCTGTAATACCTAAATCTGCAACCTTTGTTGTAGTTACATTTAGGTTTGCTATTTTATTTGTTGTAACAGAGTTTGTAGCAAGTTTTGGTTCTGTAATTGAACCATTTGCAATAGATGCAGATGATACAGCATTAGGTGCAAGATTAGAAGCTTCAACTACAGCACTTGTAAAAGAAGGTTTAATTTCTACTACCCAAGCTGAATTATCATAGTAGGCTTCAATATCAAGGTCAGAATTTAATTGATTTTGTGTAAGAGCTTGACCAAAAATGGAGAATGTTGTCCCATTTGTTGTAATATCTACAGAGGCTTTGTATTTAAATATAAATGTAGTTCCTTGTATTGGTGTTCCTGTTGGTACTAGAGCATAATTTCCTGTAGCTATTGTTGAGCCTGTAAGAACATATTTCTCATAGGCATCTGTAACATTTAGTGTAGGGATTTCTGTACCTGTACCGTTTAAGGGAATAGAAAGTATATTTAGATTAATTGCCATTGGTTATATTAGTTTTTTTACTTCTACTTTTAATTGTCTTCCAAAGTTATCTGCCGAAGCTCCTGATGTGTTGTTATATTTTAAATTGATGGTAAGGTTAGTATAGTCAATACCAGACACATCTTTATTAATTGTTCTACCTCTTCTTGTAGAATTAAGTACGCCATTTTCAAGACTATGGTATTCAAAAGCTAAACCTAAAAGTCCTGTATTTACTCCTGTTACATCTAAAACTCCATGTGTATTAAAACTAGATTTTCCATCGTTATTCCAAGCACCTATTGTTTGTGTAAATAACACTGTAGCAGAAGTAGCATCAAAAAGCTCTATAATTACATCATCTACTACACCTGAATTATCAATCAACTGCCCTGTAAGTGTAAATTCAATTACATCTCCTGTAGTAAGGTTGTATTGTGTATAATCTGTATTAAAACTTTTTAGTGTTTGAATTCCTCCTCCACCTGTTGTAGAGATGGGGTCTGTGCTGTTGTAAATTACACCTGCTTGTAATGGAATACTTGAAGGAGAAATACTCTCTACTCTCAACACTCTTCCACAACCATTACTACTTTCCAAAGTGACAGAAAGGGTATCTGAAACAACATCCCTAACAGTATTTGTAAGACAAGCATTTATTGCTGCTATACTAATTCCAAAGTTTGTAAGTGTTGTAATTGTAGCTGCACTGAGAGCAACAGTATAAATAGTTGTACCGTTTACAACAGTTTCTGTAACTGTCACTCCATTTCCTTGACTAACTTCCACAACAGGAAAGCTAGAAGGTGATAATGCACATATTGCAGAATTAATATTTACAAATATTTCTTCTAAATTATCACCAGAAACAGCATCAATACAAGAGAGTCTTTCACCTTGATATATAATACATTTTGAGCTATGCTCGTGTAAGCAGCCACAAGTATCTATGTCATTGTTAGTGCAACCCATTATTTAGTAAAATTTATAAAGTCAAGAGAAAGTGTCCAAGTCTTACCTGCTGTAGTTCCTTGTATATTTGGAGTTACAGATATTTCACCATTTGGAGAAATTAGAATAGACCAAAGTATAACTAATCCTGTAACAAAAGTTAAGCTTGTAAAAACTTTTAATTCTGTAGGTCTGAAATCTATTGGTAGTGTAGCAGCCACTGTAGTTAATGCAGAAAGAGAACCATTTGTAATATGTCCTTTTAATCTAATTACATCTGTACCATTTGTTCCTACTGCTAGATTTACTAATCCTGGAGAATTTACCCACTTCTGCAAAAAGTTTGGTGTAACACTTGTATATGTGTAATTGTTAATGTCAACTTGTAATGTTTCACAAATCCTCTCTGATGGTTTAGTAACTGTTGTACCTACACCATTTGTTATTTTATCCTCCAAATATCCGCAACAATCATCTGTAGCTGAAACACTTACAGTACAAGTGGATTCTTGATTTTGACATAGTTTTGCATCTATTGCTTCAAGTACAGAAGTAAGACTAACTTCATTTGCTGTTTCTAAACAAGGAAGAGCTGTATTTACTTTTATACAGTCTGTATATGTAGAAATTCCTGTACATACAACTTCTGTTTCCTGACATTCATTACAAATGGGGTCTGGAAACAAACTATCTTGACCATTTAAAATTCCGTCTTTGCAACCTATACAACTCATATTTCTACACAATTATTAGGATTTAAATCCTGACTATCTAAATTATTTATAATACAATTTACTGTAGGAACAACAAAGTTATTTACTTTTGCAGTGGTGGATTGAAGTCCTTGTTGTAATGCAAGAATATCATTCGTATATGTATTTACTATTCCTGTTAATAAATTAATGGTGTTTTGTAGATTTTGTATATAACCCACTACACTTGTTTGACCTGTTGGAAGTATCCCAATATAACTCTTCAAATCACACATACAAATGATGATATTCTCTAAGGCTACACTAAGTGTTACAGTGCCTGTAGTTATACAAGGGTTATCTGAACAACATTTATAATCCACTGTAACTAAAGGGTTTAAAGTTTCTAGTGAAGTGGTGATGTCAGTAATTTGTGTATTCTGTAGACAAGCATTGTCTAACAATATTTGAATAAAATCCAAAAGAACCTTATCTCCTGAATTAAAAGCTGTTTTCAAACATTCAGGAATAACAACATTTGTTAAATCTGTATTAGAGGTAAGAAGACAAAGTTTATCAATTATTGCTAATTGTACTGTTGTCAATCTTGATTTATTACACACATCTAAACAAGGAATATCTCCTCCTACCCACAACACTTCATTTGTTGTAGCTTTTATTGGGCTACTATCGTAATAGTAAGAAGCTTTATCACTCATTTATTTTATTTTTAATTTTCCCTACAATTTCTTCTATATTCATTCCTTCAAAACAAGAATTACAATATTTGATTTGTTCTAAAATATTATAATAAGTGTATAGGTTTTCTATTTGTTCTCTTTTGATTTTAACTCCCAAGTCATTCTTTTCAGAGGCTCTGTACTTGTTAACTTCTTTAGATACCTTTCTACCCATTTCCACTTGAAGATTTTGTACAAAATCAATAGTGTAAAAAGGGTTATAATCACTTGATATGTTTTGAGAGTTATTCGCAATCATCGCAGTCTAATAATTTATCTAAGATGTTATTTGCAACATTGTATAACTTTGTAGCATTACTAAAGTTACCATCCTTTACATTCCCTGTAATTCCTTGCATATACATCCAAGCTGTATTTAGCTTTTCTGCTTTATTTTTATTGTAGCAGGAAGTACAGTCGTTTAAATTTAAAAGAAGAAATGCTTTGTAATACTTACATTCTAATTGACATGTTCGATACCAACTCTTTTGAAACCAATTATCTTCAAATGGACAAATACTAATTTTAGCTGTATATAGTCCATCAGGAAGTTCTTGATAAAATGTAGGAGAAGAAACATTTGTTATCTTCAATAGATTACTATTTAAAATAGTGATGCTACTTTGAAAGTAATTTAACTCCACTACATCTTCAAACCCTGGGATAGTTATTTGTAAAACCTTACCTTCAACATTGTCAGAATCAGCATATTTTGAAGTGTCCATAAACCCAATGAGCTTACAGTTGTTCATATTTACTATTTCAAAAGAGAGGTAGTTTTGAATAAATCCCATTTATTTTTTCTTTTTAGGTCTGCAAGTAGAACATAGCCCGTTTTGTAAAGCACAGCCACAACTCACAGATTTACCACATTTTTTACATTTTGCCATTAGACTGATTATACAAAGTTAGGAAAAACTACATCAACTATTGTAAATGATTTAAACACTCCTACATTTCCTGCACTACTTGTTGGCAAAAACACCTTAACATCTACATCAGTTGTACTAGGAGTTATATCAACAATTTCAAAGTAAATAGTATTTGGTTCTGTAACTACTCCTGTAACATTAGTAGTACCAATTATAGCTTCTGCAACACCACTACCTAGAAATCCTATAGATTCATTAGTTGTAATTGTAACACTATAAGTATCATCGTCATTATAAGAAACAACAGCTTCTCCTGACAATGTGCAACAGGGTTTTAACAAAACCTCAACAGCTTTAGTTAGTGTCTTTGTAGCAAATGGTTTAATAAATGCTAATACATTGTTAATAACAATTGTAGAAATTTTTTGCTTAATAGCCATTTTATTTTAGATTTTTTTATTCATAAAAAAAGCGGAGGGGAGTTTTGTGTACACTCCACTCCGCTTGAGATTTAAGATTCATTGATTAGTTATTCTCCAATCACTTTGAGGTCAATGTTGATGTTAGCAGAAGCTAAGTAACCAATCATTGCTGTTTGGAATGCTCCACCATTGCCAGCAGGGAAGAACCAATGCACTTCAAAAGTTTCTGTTCTACTAGCTGAATTGATACCATATTCATCAGCAGGGTTTTCAAATATAAGTACAAATTCATCGTAGTATCCTTGGAAGTCTGTACTCCACTCATAACCTCTATATTTGCGAACAACAGGGTCAACATTGTAGAATACATTTCTGTAGTATTTAGATTTTCTTTCAAAGTCTGATACTAATTGACCATATCCTGAAGGGAATTGAATATTTTGAACCACTGTTACAGCCCAATCAGTAGCACAAGGAGAACTCAAGCTAGAAGGGTCATGTTGACTAACTTCAACATATAGTGGGTCAGAGAGGTAAGGGAAACCTTCAAAAGTACAAGCATCACGCTTAGGGTCATAGAATGCACTTTCAAATTGTACACCACATACACAATCTGTTCCTGGAACTCCTACATTAGGAACTTCAATCCAGTTTACAGCTTTAAATGCAGGAGGTAAATTCCATTTGTAAACATCATCAGAACAGCTTGGGAAAACTGCATTTTCAGAAAGAGTGGTAAGTTTAAATTCACCTACACAGAAGTCACAATCACTAGAAGTAAGCGTAACAGTTCCAATTCCAGAGTAAGCAGCTTGTAATTCAGCCAATAGTGCAGAAAAACCATCTTCTTCACAATTTACACAATTGTCATTTTTTAAAGTGATTTTCCATTCACCTAGAGCTTTTGTACCAACTTCTACTACTGTCCAAACTACTGTAGTTCCTTCTGGAGAAATACATACACCTTGTTGAACACCAAGCAATTGGAACAAAGAAGTTCCTGCAAGTGTTTGTTCTGTCACTGCTACATCGTCTGTAACAATATAAGTAGAAACACCATTTTCGTATAACAATCTAGTTACAGTAGTTCCTGCATAAGCACCTTCAACAGCAGTAAGAGCAGCACCATTTCCTGCATCAGCAACTTTCAACTCATAAGTGAAAAGTTCTTCTTGGAAAGTCCAAGCAGAAGGACAAACAGAACAGTTAGGAACTACATTTCCTGCATCAACAACAAAATCATCAGGAGCACCTGCACTTGTCAAATCTACCAACTCATAAGTAGAATAACCACTAGCATGTGAAACACGCTTAACTAGCAATCCTGGATATTGAGCTTGTACTTTAGCAAGAGCTGCAATAGAATTATCATCACATACAAACAAAGAGTATTTTGTAAAACTTGTAGTAGCAAAAGAACTAGGAGATTCACAAGAAACCACTTTACTTACTTTCACATATTTCTTTAGTGGTTGTCCACCTACAATTTTATAGTTGTTTACAGCAGCTATGATTTTATCTGCTACAATGCTGCAAGGTACTGTATCTGTGCAACTGTCACTACATTCATCTGCACAAGGCATTTCGATGGGTAACATGATTTTCAAACCTGCGGGAACATCAGGGTAGAAGTTACTGATTGGCTGACCACTCAATTTCAAATACACTTGTTTAGTTTCACCTGGTTTAGCTGTTAAAGTTTTAGTAGTGTCTACACCATCAAAACCTAAACGAACAATCATGTTCTGTGCTTTCTGTGCTTTCTTTGTATACCAATCAAGGATTTTACCTCGTTGAGCATCCACAAACACTTTAAAGGAAGTGTTAGGAATTCCTGCACCTTCTGGCATATCTGATAAATCAGGAGTACCTTGTGCAATAACAAGTTGTTTAGCTGTTTGAAAAGTTGGAGCAGTGGTAGCTTGCCATGTTTTAGCATTGAAGAAGCCAATCTGCCCCACAGCTAAATCTGAAGTTGTTCCACTGGAAGCTAGTGTTCCTGTAGTGGAGATGTAAAAATCTTTGTACGGTCTTTGAGACATTTTCTATTTAATTTATTTGTTTGTAAATAAAAGTTATTTGTTAGTATTATTTAAATACTTAATTATTTTGTATTAATTTTCTGATGCTTGTCTGTCTTTAGCTAGTTGGACACCTTGTGGGTTCATCCAATTTCTCATATATTCTGTAGCTGCTTCTGAAATAATTTGGTCTACAAATATATCTGCTAACTCTGGGTCTACATTAAAGGTAGGGTTTCCAAGTATGTCCACTCCACCTTCTATTGATATATTTTTAGGTTCTTTATAGTAGTTTAAATTAAAATTCACTACATCAAAATCTGACTTGTAAGCTTTTAACTTATTGTTTTCCACTGTATAGAAACTCTCTTCAAACTCAAAAGAAGGGTAAGTGCTGTCATCAGCTAAATACTTTCTGACATTTCCACTTATTACTTGGTAGAGGTTTATTCTTTTGTTTTTACATTTTCCTTTGTTGCAGAGAATGTAACAATCAGCAGAAGCAAACCAATCTTTTGGTAATTCAAACTCTACATATTCATCCTTTTTGATTAGTGGAGTGAGCTCTTTATTTACAATTATAGATTGTACATTCGCTATTTCATCACTATTCTTTTCAGGAGTGTTTTTGTTTAACCACCTTCTTTGAGCTTCATTATATAAAGAACAGAATAAACTTCTATCAACTGTAGCATTAAATTGTGTGCTACCTTTGTTTATTTTAACTAAAAACTTGAAATAAGATTCTTGGGATGTCATTATACATATCTGTTAGTACCTTCTCTAGCATTTACTTCTGTGATAATTTCTCCATAAGTAGCAGAGTTTTTAGGAGCTAAAAGAGAAGTCATACTATCTTCTTTTGTTGCTCCAAGATTTACACCACCTCTGTAATAAAGTTTACTTTCAATGTCAAACTTAACAACTCCTGCTTTAATGGCTTTTTCCACCATTGTGAGTGCTTCTAGTTCTTGTGTAGACATATTTGCAATCTTTACTAGTCTTTCAAGTTCTGTTGGATACTTTTCATTCTTTTCAATGTATTCATCCAATTTTGCAATTAAACTTAAAGTACCTTCATTTGGATTTTTTGTAAGTTGCAACAAGTAACATACTTGCCACAATTTATCATAATCATCTTCCAATCTAGAAGAGACAGCAATAGCATTCTTGTAAGTTTTCTTACGATTGTTTTTATTGCCAAATTCTTGTTCTTCGGTTTCAATGTAATACTTTGCATCAGTAAAACGATGATTGTATAAATCATTAGCACCGAATGGAATGTCTCCTCTTCTTTCTAAAACCGTAATGGCTATTTTATCCATTGGGTTTAAAATTGGAACAAAAGGTTTATTTCTATCTGAAAGAACGATGAGGTATTCACCCCAAAAACTATCATTTGTTGGAGATAAGTTTAATCCTGTTAAGGCTTCTAACTCCTCTCTTGTTTTCTTTACTTGTTGCTGTTTAGCAACTCGCTCTTCCTCATTTTGAATGGAGAGGATTTTAGGGTCATTTTCATCTAATCCTGTTAACCATCTTTTTGCTCTTGTATCGTAAGCACAAGGAAGGGCTTCTATTGTATCCCTCCATTTTGATAAACCATATTCAGAAAGACCATAAGCGTCTGTTCCTGTTATTTTAGCTCTCACCCAATAATGGGCAATTCTTGGTTTATCATTTTTTACTTTTGGGATTCTTACTTCTTTTGTTTTTTCTGTTTGTGTAGCCATGTTGGTTTATGTTGGTTTGTTTTTGACTTTATTGAAACAGAGGCTTGTTGGAGTCCATCTCAATTAAGATGGTTCTCGTAGGGTCTTTCACCCAAATCTCTGAAGAGTTTTCTATAGTGATTGTAGCAGCAGGTTCTTTAGTAGCAGCAAGAATTTTACCACCTACAGAAGAACTACCAAACAATCCCAATCCCATTGCACGACCAGGGATAATTGTAATTAAATCCTTAGTCATTTGCTTAGGCTTAACCATGAAGATGTTAGCTGACTGATTTGCACCTTCCATAAATTCAACACCTGAAGTTCTAGCAGCAGCATTTGAAGCTCCTGTATCAGTTACATCTAGGATTGCACAAGTATAAGACCATCTAGGGAATTGACCAATCAAAGGCTCATCTGCTTTACGAGAAGTATTTACATCAAAAGCAGGATTATGTTCTACTTCCACTGTACCTACACCTGGCAAAAACACTTTAACTACTTGATAACCAAGTCCTAAGTTTTGTACAGAACTGTTAACAACACTAAGTTTTCTAATCATGTTCAAGTCGTAAGCTTGCATTACTCCTGGGATAGATTTCAACTCTTCAGCAAAAATCTTCAAAGTTTCATAGTATGCACCTGCACCTGCTTGTAACTTAATATATCTTTCTTCAATTTTAATATCTGGACGATTGGCAAACAAGCTAATAAAAGCACTTTCCAATACACCTCTTGTATAGCGTTGGATTCTATATCTATTACCTAGTTTTAATTGCTCGTACAAACCATTTTTAATAGTTTTAGTTTGATTACGACTACCTACTACACTACCTGCTTTACCCCACATCAATTGATGTTCTTCCATTTTACGAAGTTCAGCCATCATTAGCAATTCTGCCATTGTAGCATAACTCCCTGTTCCTGGAATTGGTTTACCTGATTTGTAAGCACCAAAGGTTGCAATAAAATCTTGGTTGTTTGGATTTAGATAACCACGAACACTTTCAGAGAAAGCACCTGTAGCAGAAGGAATTTCCAAACGGTCAGCATAAGCTGTAATTTTGTGCTCTACCATTCTGTGTCCTGAAAGTTTGTTTTCAAACTTCAATTCACCTGTTTGAGCCATTACAGAACTACCCTCTTGGTCAAATTCGTTTAGAATATTACCAACTTTGAAGTATTCAACACCTGGTTGAAGAGCATCTTTAGGGAAGTAATCATTTTTAGGGTCTTGCGTAATAAGTTGAACTTCATAAATATGACCTTCACCTGCTTGACCTACATAGCGTTTAATATACAATTGTTTACCATCACGAAAATCATAAGTGATAATATCGTTTGTGGCAAAAATATCTTCTGACAACAACACCTCAAAGGTTTGACCATCAATACCCAATTTAGCAATTGTTGCATCATTTGGGTCTTCAATTACACGAACACCTTGTAATTCAAAAGGCATTGTGAAAGTGAATCTACCATTCATACCATTAACCAAAATAACATTCTTACGAAGTTCAGTCTGATTAATCAAAGGAGTAGAAACTAGCTTCATTTGATTGAATGCTGTAATCAACCCTAAGTGAGTAGTGAAAGGTGCTTCATCATATAAAGCAAAAAGGTGATTCTGGTCTGTAAACTTACCACCTGTTTTAAATTGACTTTTACCTATTACAAGGTTATTACCAAAAGAATTAAATGTACCTATAGCCATTTTTTAGTTTGTTTTATTTTAAATTATTTATTTGAATGTTAAAGCAAAAGGGTCTTTTCTTTTAGCGACAATTTCACTAGGACTCTCTCCTGCTGCTTTTGTATATTTCTCGTCTTGAGAATCTCGTAGAAACTTATATGTTTTCTTTTCTACTTCTTTCTCTGCTTTTTTAGAAATCTTTTCTTCGTATTTGTCCATATCTTGGACAAATTTTGCAAGCTTAATGTACTTAGTAGAGTCTTGTTGAATTTCTTTCATTTTTAAAAGAAACCCATTTACCATTCTTCCATCTGGAAGTTTATTGTTATAGTTTAGAAGGAATTTTTCTAAATCTTTTTGTTCTGGTTTTGAAAGCTCTACATTGCTGTAAATAGTTTTACGAATGTTTCCTTCAAAATTCTTTAGAGCCTCTTCTTGAGCTTTTTTATGTTCAATTTGTGCTCTTTGTGTTTCTTGTATTTGACCTTTGTTTTCTTCTAAAAGTCGAGCATGTTTTTTCTCTGAATCTTTTTTAAAGACATCTAAGCCTTTATCCTTTTGAGTTTCAATGTAGTCATCAATCCAATCAGCATCTTCTCCTTTTGATTCCCAATAAGCTCTAATTACACTTTCTTGATTATCAACATCTTCTAAATCTACATTAACAATATCTCTTTGTTCTCTGAATAAATTTAAAAGTTCAGCAGGATTACCACCATTCTTTTCAAATTCTATGATTGCTTTTCCATATTCACCTGTACTGTCTAGTACATCATTGAATTTGGAACTCACTCTAAATTCATCTTGTTTTTCGGAAAGTTCTAAAAATTCATCCTCGGATAAATTGTCTAAGGATTCTCTTTCTTCAAAATCTACCCATTTTCCACTTTCTACTAAATGGTCTACTATGGCTTTAAAGTTAAGTTTATTAACTTCTTTAGTTTTCTCTTCCTTAGTAGTTTTTTTATTTGTTGTG
>JABXJR010000183.1_pt1 | contig 12790 bp, 11 predicted proteins | sample 7431291 | NCBI WGS metagenome assembly JABXJR01 (sample SAMN14395756, study PRJNA613071) | wetland metagenome | isolation source: water samle H3 from high-altitude wetland | place: Chile: Salar de Huasco, high-altitude wetland | collected 2015-11-10 | reverse complement strand
TGGTCGCCACACTGAAAGAATGGCAAAACCGACTAAAAATCGACTACCAAATCTTCGATTTATCTACACAGAAAAGACTTACAAAGGGCTATACCATACAAGTTGCAGTGCGCATTTCAGATCGTGAGCTGTGCTTTGTTTCTCCGCCTGCATTGCTAGATCGTTTGCAAGCATGGGATCAATTTCAGGCTGAAAAAGCACTTTAACAGTTAATGCCATCAAGAATCAGTGAGTCGATATGAATCCATTTCAAAGCCAATCTCAGTGTCAAAACAAATTGCAAAATCAGCGTTTACCTAAAAAAGTGTTTACCATGTTTAAGGCTGTCTTATTGAGTGTCAGTGTGAGTATTGCAATGCTGATTGCACCGACTGCTTTTGCAAAAAATACGGCTTCTTCGCAACAAGCTACAGCACAAGCGCAGCAGATATTTATTCAATTGTCTGCACAAAAGTTTTTGCGTGTCAATTTTGTCCAGTCGAAAAAAATTCCAAGTCTCGGCAAAACCTTTAAATCCACAGGGCAAGTGTTGTATTCACAGCCACAAGGTGTACTTTGGCAAATTGTGACACCTGTCAAAGCCGATCTGATCATGACCGATAAGACACTGATCCAAAAAACTGCCCGCACACAAAGCAAAATTACCTTGGATAAAAGTCCATACGGCGCAGTTGCCAACATGTTTCTCCAACTGATGTCAGGTGATCAAAAAGCCTTAAATAAGAATTTTAATATCACCTCAATTCAAGTCGGGCAGGGTGCAAATGCGACATGGAAAATTGCGTTGACACCGAAATCATCTACGCTGAAAAAGTTATTTAAATCAGTCAATGCCACAGGCACGAGCTATGTGCAGAACATGCAAATTGTCGATGTCAATAATGCCACGACGACCATTCAGTTCACACCAATTAAAAATACTGGCAACGCATTGAGTAACGCAGAGCATGCACTTTTCAAATTGGCACAATAAAGCCACCATACTTTGGCTGTGCATCGTCACTGTGATGGCAATGGTGCTCGGCATGCAGTGGTACAAGGGCGATCTGCATGTACAGACCAATTTATTTAAACTGTTGCCTGATATTTCTGCACAGCCTGATGTGTTGGATAGCTATGCCAAAGTCAGCCAAAACCTCAATAATAATGTTTTTATCATGTTGCAGACCGATGATCATGCACAGCTTGATCAGTCTACAGCGTGGCTTGAAGCGCAGGTTGCGCAAACGGATTTATGGCAACCGATTAAAAAGACCTTTCAACAAGAACAATTTTCTAAAACCTTATTTCAATATCAAACAGGTTTGCTGAGTCGGCAAGATCAAGAATTATTACAGCAATATCAATATCCTGCACTGCTTGAACAAAGCATGTTGCAACTGATGAGTCCTGGCATGCCGATCACGGCGGAGATGTTGGCAAAAGATCCGTTGTTACTATTTCCACGTTATCTCTTAGAAAAATCGTCTGGAAATTCGTCACAGATTGCGATTGAGCAAGGCTGGGCAACGGTCGAACAAACAGACATAACACAAACGAATTTAGCACAAAGCTATAGCCGATTAGTCGTGCTACAAGTCGCACATAGTCCCTATCAGATTGATTATCAAGAGCAAAGCAAAGCATGGCTCGATCATGTCGAACAACAATTACAACAGCAAAAGGTCGCCATGCACTGGACGGGGACTTTAGCCTTTGCCAGTGAAGGCACGCAGTCGGCACGTCAGGAAATCTCAACCATCGGCGTAGGTTCGACTATTGGTTTGATCGTGTTGGTACTATTTGGCTTTCGTTCGATTCGACCTTTATTTACTGAGTTTATTGCCATTGGTTCAGGGTTGATCATGGCAATTGCCTTGACGTATCTCATCTTCGGTGAAATTCATCTGATGACCTTGGTTTTTGGCGCAAGTCTGATTGGGGTTTGTGTCGATTTTTCTTTTTATTTTATGGCGATCCAGTCGGTGCGCCGTGATGAAAGTGGATTGCTAGTATTGCGTCCGATTTTATCAGGTTTGTTTATTGGCTTGATGACCACACTATTGGCGTATTTGTTTTTATCGTTTACGCCGTTTCCTGCATTTAAACAGATTTCAGTATTTTCTATTGTCGGCTTGAGTGCGGCGTGGATCAGCAGTGTATTGTTGTTACCACGGTTACCACCGCTGAATACCCAATTCGCGGTCAAGGTACTGCGACCGATTGCCATGATGCGTGCGTTTTTTATGCAGCGTGATCGAGCACGTTATACCTTGATCAGTGTGGCGATTGTATTTAGTGCAATCGGTTTAACGCAACTGAAGTTCAATGATGACATTCAAAACCTGCAAAGCATGGATGTCAGCCTCAAGCAAAATGACCGCTTAATTCGTCAAACCTTTGCAGAGGAGCAAGCACAAGATTTCTTAATTATTCATGTTGATGATCAAGCGAAGTTGGCGCAATCTGAACAAACAGTGATCAGCAAACTCGATCAACTACTTTCCGATGGCAAAATTTCAGCATATCAAGCGATCGGACAATGGTTTGATCCTGCAACCATTCAGAACAATATTCAGCGTTTACAGCAGATTCCCAAGCAAGATTTAGTCGCCTATGCGAAGCAGATGGGATTAGATTCAGCGCAAGTTTTGGCTTGGCAAAGAGATTTAGCCAGTCAACCGACTTTGAACATGACGCAGTTTCAACAACATCCATTAGCATCATTAGCCATTTCGGATAAAACTCGGGTGATTCTATTGCAAGGTGTGCAAGATGATCAGGCGATTCATGCGTTAGAAAATCAGCAAGTGTATCTTATGCAACCTGTGCAAACGCTCTCCGATCAATTCCAAGAGCATCGCCAACATGCACAATATTTATTGCTTATCGCAATGCTGGCGCTGGTCGCTGTATTGTGGTGGTTGTATGGACATCGAGCGTTATTGGACTTAATGCTTCCTGTGACTTTGGCGCTTGGCTGTACTTTTGCATTGCAAGCCTTGCTTGGTGTGGAGCTGAATTTATTTAGCATCATGGCAACATTTTTGATCTTAGGGATCGGCGTGGATTATGCGATTTTCTACCATGATGCGGCGGCTCAAGATCAAGTGATTTCCATGGCATTATGGCTGTGTATGATGTCGACTTTACTTGGTTTTGGTTTACTCTCTCTCAGTCAGACTTATGCCATATTTTGTTTTGGTTTGACGGTACTATGTGGTGTGTTGCTATCGTACTTTTTTGCCAGTTGCCTAACTCGACCATGTCAGCATAAGCAATTTAAACAAACGATAAATGAAGCAAGATAAATGAAGTAAAGCGTTAAATTCATCGAATGACTCATGTATTACTTGGATAAATAATAGGAAAAAAATGCAAACGACAGATGTTTTGATTATCGGTGCGGGTCCTTCTGGGAGCTGTGCGGCAAGCTTACTGAGAAAAAAAGGTTATCAAGTCACGGTATTGGAAAAACAATATTTTCCACGCTTCTCGATTGGTGAGTCCTTGTTGCCACAATGCATGGCATTTTTAGAGCAAGCTGACATGCTCGAAGCGGTGAAAAATGAAGTAGAGGAACACGGTTTTCAATTTAAAAATGGTGCAGCTTTTCTACGAGGCGCTGAGCGTAATTTTTATAATTTTACTGAGAAATTTAGTGCAGGGCATGGCACAACATGGCAAGTGCGTCGTGCGTCATTTGATCATCTTCTGGCAAAATCTGCACAGAATAAAGGCGCAGATATTCGTTTTGGGCATCAACTGGAGTCGATTGATTTTTTGAAAGATGTTGTAGAGGTCAATGCTTTAGATGAAGCGCAACAGCCTTATCAGATCGATGCCAAATTCGTGCTAGATGGCAGTGGTTTTGGGCGAATCTTGCCGAAATTATTGGATTTGGAATACCCATCAGACTTTCCTGTACGCCAAGCCTTATTTACCCATATCGAAGATAATATTCAGCCTGAAGCGGACTTTGATCGAGAAAAAATCTTAATTACCGTACATGAAAAAGATCATCGTGCGTGGTATTGGTTGATCCCATTTGCAGATGGGAGAAGCTCATTGGGTATCGTTGCAGAGCCTGATTTTTTTCAAGCTTATCAAACCCAACTGGCAGAAAAAGATCCAAGTTGTGCAGACTCAAAAGATGCGTTGTTCCGATTTATTCTTGCCGATGATGAGGCATTATCCAATGTTTTGGCTCAGGCGAAGTTTGATCAATCTGTGCAAAGTATCATGGGTTATTCCGCAAATGTGAAACAGCTCTTTGGTGATCGTTTTGCCTTGCTTGGCAATGCAGGAGAGTTTCTTGATCCCGTGTTTTCTTCAGGTGTGACCATCGCATTGAAATCGGCAACGATGGCAGTGCCTTTGGTCGATCGTTATTTACAAAGTTTAAAAGGTTCGCAAGCTGAATCCATAGATTGGCACAATGAATATGAAAAGCCACTGCGTCAGGGCATTGATGTATTTCGTACTTATGTCGAGTCGTGGTATGAGGGTGGTTTCCAAGATGTGGTTTTTTCAAAGCAACAAAACACGCAATTTCGTGAAATGATCAGCTCGATTTTGGCAGGTTATGCGTGGGATACGACCAATCCAATGGTCAAAGAAGCCTCTCGACGTTTAAACACATTAATCGAGGTTTGTCGATAATTTTCGGTAAAAGCTCTCGTTAATTGCTTTCGTCAATCGTTCCAAAGTGGGTACGGCGAACTTGAAAATGATGGGTAAGGTAATGTTCAAATTCCATTTCAGTCCTAAAAATAAACAAGCATTGATCGGCTATCCGTTGATTGTCAGCTTGGCATTGTCCGTGGGTTTAAGTGCCTGTCAGCAGATACCACCTGCACAGGGTCTACCGTCGATCGCACAACTTGAGCAGTCTGCTTTTGCGCAAAATCAGCAAAGTGATGCACAACAATTCCAAGCTGAATTATTTTGGAAAGATCAGTCCATTAGCTTTTTACTGATTAGCCAAATGCAAACAAGTGACCCAAAATATTGCTTAGAAGGTGAGCTAAAGCAAGAAAATCAACCAAATTATCAGCAACTGATTGGTATGACAGTCACTGGACAAGTCTTGTTTGAGCTAGATTACGATGGGAAAAAGGTAGACGTGGTGCAATCTATTGATGCGATGAAGCGGATTCCTTTTGACTATCTGTATCGAGATATTGTCTGGGCAACGCTTAGTGATGAAATGCTTAAAGCGACTTTGCAAGGGACGCAATTTAAATATGATTCAGCGATTCAAGGGGAGATAATGCGTCGCACAATTCAGCACAATGGAAAAATAATCTATAAAGCGCAACAGCATATGGGTGAAGATACCGAAATAGAAAATATGAATGTGCCATATAAAATGATCTTAAGCCCAATACAAGGTGATTTTTTACAATCGGAATAGATTCGTTTTTTTGCTATGATTGAGCATCGTCTAAAGTTTTATAGAATCCCAATGCAGTGAAGATATGTTGAATGGAATAAATAACAAGATTAATAAAATGCAAACGGTAGGCATTCAGCTCAGTAGTGCGCTCTCAGCATTGGATTATGGCATTTCGCAACTAGAAATCGCGTCCGTAGCATCTAATAAGCAACAGCATTTAGAAAATCTACTGTGTAGCGATACACAAACTTTGCTAAGTTCAGATATTTTATCGCCGTCAGTTTGTGTAGGCGCGTATCCTTATCCATTGTTAGATATTGTCGATCAGGATTTAAAAGGCTATCAAAATTTAAAAGCATTTCAATCTCGCAATTTGGCATTTGCATTGACGGCACTGCAACCGATTGAAGCACAGCTCAAGCAAATGACACAAGGTATTCCTGCACATCGTCTTGCAATCGTATTTGGCACTTCAACGTCTGGTATAGCAGATAATCAGCTTGCACTTGAGCAGCATCAGCAATCATCTGGTAACGATAAGACACCTTATTTACATCATCAAAAGCAAGCGATGGCGAGTCTTGCCGTTGCGATTCAGCGATATCTCGGTTGGCAAGGCATCGCTTATTCGATTTCCACAGCATGTTCATCGAGTGCCAAAGCCTTTGCCACTGCACAGCGATTATTAAACAGTGATCAAGCTGATATCGTCTTGGTTGGTGGTGTGGATACTTTGTGTGGTTTGACTTTACATGGTTTTAATAGCTTAGAAAGTTTATCCTCGTCGATCTGTACGCCATGTGGTGCACATCGAGATGGGATTAACATTGGTGAAGCTGCGGCACTCTTTGTATTGAGTCGTGATCATGCACCTGTCAATCTGTTTGCAAGCGGTGAGTCGATGGATGCGTGGCATATTTCTGCGCCACATCCAGAAGGTAAGGGTGCCGAGCGGGCGATGCGAGAAGCATTGAAACAGGCGAATCTTTCTGCTCAAGAGATTGATTATTTAAATATGCACGGCACTGCCACACCGCAAAATGATGCAATGGAAACTCGTGCAATTCACACTATTTTCGGCGAGGATTTGCCAGTCAGTAGCACCAAACATAAAACAGGGCATTGTCTGGGCGCAGCAGGTGCAATAGAAGCCTATATATGTCAGCAAGTGCTCAGTAGTGAGGATACGTGGTTGCCGTGGCATCATGATGGTGAAATGGATATCAATTTAAATGCTTTAAATTATGTTCGACCGCAAAGTACTTTTAAGAAAGCCAACATCGTGATGAGCAATTCATTTGCCTTTGGTGGTAGTAATATCAGTTTGATTTTTTCAAGGGGATCGCATGCTTGAGCAAGCAGCACCATATTTACCACATCAAGCGCCGATGGTGATGATTGATTCATTGGTTGAAGCGAGTGAGAATCATGCCGTTGCTAAAGTTGTGGTGACACCTGAGTTGATATTTACCGATAAAAATGGTTTGCCGACGTGGGCAAGTATCGAACTGATGGCGCAAACTGTGAGCCTTTACGCAGGCGTGCAAGGCAAAAAAGATCAACAGCCTCCAAAAATTGGGTTCTTGCTTGGTAGCCGAAAAATGAATTTTGATTTTGCGTATTTCCCGCTACATACTGAGATCGTGATCAAAGCCAAAAAGAATTATATGCAAGACAACTTGGGTCTATTTGATTGCGAAATCACAGCAATGGGAAAAAGTATCACTGCCACGCTGAGCGTCTATGAACCTGATAATGCCAAGCAGGAGTTCCAACATGTCACAAAATAAAGCTGAGCATCAACAACCTAGAAGAATATTAGTCACAGGTTCGAGCCGTGGGATTGGGAAGGCGATTGCGTTGCAATTGGCGCAGGCAGGTTTTGATATCACCATTCATGCGCGTTCACGGATGGCTGAAGCAGAAGCGGTTGTGCAAGACATTCAGGCTTTAGGTCGAGAAAGCCACTGTTTGCAATTCGATGTCAATGACCGTACTGAGATTGAAAATATCCTGACACAAGATATGGCGCAACATGGAGCATTCTATGGTGTGGTACTCAATGCAGGGTTGACACGTGACGGTGCTTTTCCTGCACTATCTGATGATGATTGGGATCAGGTGATCGATACCAGTTTGCATGGTTTTTATAATGTTTTAAAACCACTCATCATGCCGATGATTCGTCTGAAACAAGGCGGTCGTATTGTGACGTTGTCATCGGTGTCAGGCGTGATGGGAAATCGTGGTCAGGTCAACTATAGTGCCGCCAAAGCAGGGCTAATCGGTGCGACGAAGGCTATGGCATTAGAGCTTGCGAAACGAAAAATCACCGTCAATTGTGTTGCACCTGGACTCATTGATACGGAAATGGTCACGGAAGAAGTCAAAGAACACGCGTTAAATATGATTCCAATGCAACGCTTGGGACAGGTCGAAGAAGTGGCTGCAACGGTGAAATTTTTATGTTCAGATGAAGCATCCTATATCACTAGACAAGTGATTTCGGTCAATGGGGGATTGATCTAATGCGTCGTGTCGTTGTAACAGGAATGGCAGGAATTACCGCTTTAGGTGAAACAATTGAACAGATCCGAGAAGCGATTGCACAGTCTAAAAATGCAGTATGTTACATGCCCGACTGGGAAGCCTATCAAGATGTACGAACTCGATTGGCTGCGCCTGTACTGGATTTTACCATGCCTGCACATTTTACTCGCAAAACCACACGAGGTATGGGCCGTGTGGCATTGATGTCTGTGATCAGTGCTGAAAATGCGCTTAATGATGCAGGGTTACATGGCAATGAAGTGATTCAATCGGGTCAGACAGGTGTGGCGTTTGGTTCGTCTTCAGGTAGCGTGGCTGCGGTCACAGAGCTTGGTGATCTTTTGCTCAATCAAAATGGGCGAAAAATCAACGCAACCACTTATATTCGGATGATGGCGCATACCAGTGCTGTGAATATTAGTGTGCATTTTGGCTTAAAAGGTTTAACTTTACCAACACCGAGTGCCTGTACTTCAGGGTCAATGGCGATTGGTCAGGCTTTTGAAGCGATCAAATATGGTAAGCAAACTGTAATGTTGGCAGGTGGTGCTGAAGAGCTGAGTGTGGCGAGTGCTGCGGTATTTGATGTGCTATTTGCCACCAGTTGTAAAAATGATCAGCCTGAAAATACGCCTCGACCATTTGACCAAGATCGTGATGGTTTGGTGATTGGCGAGGGCGCCGCATGCTTGATTTTGGAAGAATATGAGCATGCCAAAGCACGTGGTGCAAAGATCTATGCCGAAGTGCTAGGCTATGGCAGTAATACGGATGGCAAACACGTCACCCAACCTGATCATGAACAAATGGGACGCTGTATGGAATTGGCACTGAATGATGCCAATATCACTCCTGAGCAGGTTGGTTATGTCAATGCCCACGGCACCTCGACAGAGCAGGGCGATATTGCTGAGAGTCAAGCCACAGCCCGAGTACTCGGCAAAAAACCAATCAGCTCACTCAAAAGTTATTTTGGACATACGCTTGGTGCGTGCGGTGCGATTGAAGCATGGCTGAGTATTGATATGCTTAATCGTCAGCAGTTTGTACCAACGATCAATCTTGAGCAAATTGAAGCACGCTGTGGTGATTTAGATTATATTATGGGACAAGCTCGTGAGATCAATACGAATATCATCATGAGTAATAATTTTGCATTTGGTGGCATTAATACGTCACTGATATTTAAACAACTATAGTTTTACAAAACCAAAGAAAGAGGAATAAAACCATGTTGAAACAACTCAAACTAAAACAAGTGATGATCGCTGGAGCCATGTTTGCAGTTGCAAGTCTTGCACAAGCAAAAGATGACGCACATTATCTCGACTTTAATCAGGCTGTGCAAAGTGCAGTTGATGCGGGTGCAATTGATGGTTCGGTCAAGTTTTATCTTGCTGGTACCAAATCTGGCGGTAAAGTCATTAGTAAAGACTTAATTAGTAATAAAAAAACCAATGGTTTTGGAAAATCTGCTGAGGCAGCGTGTGATTGGGCATTGCGTTCGGCATTGATTCAGTTTCAACAAACAGCAAAAGCTCAAGGTGCGAATGCCGTGACCAATATTGTCAGTTTCTATAAGCGTAATGAATACAAAGACAGCACTAAATATGAATGTCATAAAGGTGGTGTGATTGCAGGAATTACTCTAAAAGGTGATTTGGTGAAGTTTTAACTTTTTAACATAATACAAGATCACATTTTTTTGACTGAACATTAGAAAAGGAGCAATTTATTGCTCCTTTTCTTTTAGGCTAAATATCTAAATGAATCAGTACTTAAACTTTAGAGCAACCGTGTAGTTAGCAGGTTCACCATAGAAAGCTTGTCCATCGGTAAAGCTATTGAGATACTTTTTATCGGTAATGTTGTCACCATTGGCTTGAATCGTAAGGTTCGGCGTAATCTCATAACTCGCCATGAGGTTGAGCAAAGCATAGGCATCTTGACGAACTTTAGTACCGAAGTTTTCATCTAGGCGATAGATTTTACCTTGCCACTTTAGTCCTGCGCCAAGTTTCAGCTTTGGTAGAGCTTCGGGCGTATAGGTCGTGAGTAGGTTAAAAGTTTGGTTTGGATTGTAGGTACGAGCTTGCCCACCATTTTTCAGATCACGAAGGCTAAACTGAGCATAGCCTACTGTTAAATTCATATTCTTAGTGAGTTGTCCGCTAAGGTCTGCCTCGATGCCTTGCGAGCGCAGGTCGCTGATACCCACTTTACGATTGAGTGGGTTGCCATCTGATGAACGCAGTGGATAATTATTTTCCACTGTTCTAAAGATGGCAATCGAGCCTGTAAGTTGATTGTCTAGCCACGCACTTTTTACGCCAATTTCATAGCTTTTCCCATCAATTGGATCGGCAACCTTACCAGTGCTTTCATCGACGGACGTTTGTGGTCGGAAAATTGAGGTGTAGCTCATATAGCCTGTATATTCAGGTGTAAAGTTGTAGGTAATACCTGCATAAGGTGAAAATTTACTTTCATCATAATTCATAGGCGAGCTATAACTCACACCTTCACTTTCGGCTTTGACATAATTTCCACCCAAAATGACTTTGAGTGCATCAGTCAAATGCAAACGCGTTGCAGCGTAAATAGAGCGATTGGTTTGGGTGTAATCGGCAGCATCTGAATATGCTGACCATGTTACATCGGTAGGTGTCCAACTTGCCCAATCTGTTGTATATGGTGTGATGTATGTTACGCTATCGTATACAGTCGTAACATTATTGATATTGCTGTCATTGATGGTGCCACTTTGTTGGCGATCGAACTGCTCACTTTTTGAATAGGTATAACCGAGAATGGCTTCATGCTCTTTACCCCATAAGTCGAATTTACCTTGTAGATTAAAATCTGTGGTATCTAGCTCATTATTTTCTTGACCACCCCAGCTGTGAGAGATACACCCGAACCATCAGCATTTGGATAGCCGTAGTAGTATAGCAATTTGCTTTCACGTTCTTTTTTATCAAAGTTATAGCTGAGGTTGGCAGACCATGTGTCTAAAAACTCTTGTTTCAGCTCGACAAAAGCATTCGTAGATGTATTGTCCCAATAAGCCCAGTCTGGATTTGGATTGTAGTCACGCTCATAGCTAATTTGCTTGCCTGATGAATCCATCAGTGGCAAAGCGCCCCAGTTATTTGCATTTGGATTGTTATTGCTTTGGCTTGCACCAAGCGTTAAGCGTGTACTGTCAGAGAGATCTGCTTCAATCACACCCGCAAAGCCATTTTTCTCTATTTCGTAGCGGTCTAGATTCGATTCACCAGTTTGTTGATAACCTAAGATACGCCCACGAACATTCCCAGCGATAGTGCCTGAAACATCTGCCTCATAGCGCTGATTATTCCACGAGCCATAGCTCACACTGGCATTAGCATGTGTATCGGCAGTAGGGCGCTTACGAATATAATTAATCGTTGCACTTGGATCACCAAAAGCATTGGTGAGAGCATCTGCACCTTTAACGACTTCGATACGATCGTAGAGATAGCTATCAGGGTTGGTATCGTTATAGTTCCATTCACTTGAAGGGAAGCCGACACCATCGACTAAGATGTTTGAGATTTCAAATCCGCGTGCTGTATATACTGCACGCTCCGTTTCGACCGCATTTACGGTTACACCTGGTGTATTGTTTAAAATATCTCTAGAGCTAGTCAGTCCGAAGTCTTCAATTTGCTGGCGTGTAACGACATTAATCGTTTGTGGTGTTTCTTTAGCTGAAATATTGAGTTTGGTTGCACTGCCACTATTTTCGACAATATAAGATTTGCTTTGTTCTGAACTTTCATCAGCCGTAGCAGTGACTTGAATCACAGGAAGCTGTTGTACTGTTTCTTCCGCAAATGCAAGGGGAGAAAGAAGCGTAGAACATATGGAAACTGCTGAAATAGCAATGTTTAACGAAGAGCGAGGGAAAGGGATTCGAGGTGACATAAAATTACCAGTTTATGCAAATGAAAAACTTTATCATTATCGTTAATGTTATTAAAAAATTCAAGATATTTGTAACACATCGTTTGTATTGTGCATAAAAAAAGACGCCGAAGCGTCTTTTTTATTTTAAGTCTTTTAAATTTGCAATTAAGCAGATTTTACCGCATCTAATAATGCAGATTGACGATCTTTCAATGCTTGTGGAAGACGAGCACCTAGCTTAGTAAATAGTTCAGTGTGGCTTTCAAGCTCTTTGATCCATTGATCTTTATCTTGCTTAGTCACAGTTTCAAATTGATCTTTGGTAAAGTCTAAACCAGACCAGTTCAACTGCTCATAAGTCGGCACCAAACCAATCGGAGTATTGACCGCATCAGCACGACCTTCACAGCGATCAATGATCCACTCAAGAACACGCATGTTTTGACCAAAACCAGGCCATACGAAGTTGCCTTCTGCATCACGGCGGAACCAGTTCACGTTGAAGATTTTTGGTAATTTATTACCAGCAGCTTCAGCTTTTGCACCAACTTGTTGACCAAGCTCTAACCAGTGAGTGAAGTAATCCGCCATGTTGTAGCCAGCAAATGGCAACATCGCAAATGGATCACGACGTACGACACCTTGTTGACCAACGGCAGCAGCAGTGGTTTCAGAACCCATTGTCGCAGCTTTATATACACCATCAATCCAGTCAAATGCTTCTGATACCAACGGTACAGTGTCAGCACGACGACCACCGAAGATGAATGCAGAGATCGGCACACCTGCTGGGTTTTCCCAGTCTGCATCAATAGAAGGGCATTGACCTGCAGAAACTGTAAAGCGCGCATTTGGATGAGCTGCTTTTTCTGCGCCTGTATGAGCTTGACCTTTCCAGTTGGTCAAATTCGCAGGTGCTTCTTTCGTTAA
>JABXJR010000181.1_pt1 | contig 12859 bp, 16 predicted proteins | sample 7431291 | NCBI WGS metagenome assembly JABXJR01 (sample SAMN14395756, study PRJNA613071) | wetland metagenome | isolation source: water samle H3 from high-altitude wetland | place: Chile: Salar de Huasco, high-altitude wetland | collected 2015-11-10 | reverse complement strand
GCGAGGCAGTAGGGACAATCAGGATCGTCGAAGATCGCGAGCTTGCGGCGGCCGGTACCATGAACCTCGACGAACGCGTCCTGAAGCCGGTCGGCCGGGAACCGCACCTTCTGCAGTGCTTGCTCGAGCGGCACGGTCAGATCCTGTTGCGTCACCATGTCGAAGAGGTGGCCAAACAGGAAGTACCGCCCGGTGACGTCCGTGTAGGCAACCTTGTTACCCATCACGACCTCATAGATGCCAGCCGACGGCGTGGCGGTGACCTCGCGAAACTGGGTCGCCGGGTAGCGTGCATGGAGCGCTGCCTTGAGCGCAGCAACCCCCAGATCAACGTTCGGATCGGCCGGGTTTATCTGCGACGTGGCACCCTGAGCGGCGGACGCCGTGACACCGACTTCAGAGCTTGGCCCGGCGACGTGCGCCGGCACGGTGGACGTACCTTGGGTGGTGCAACCCCACGCGATGCACGTCGTCATCAGAAGAGCGAAAGTGTATTTGGCCGGTTTCATTGGATCGTTGAGCATGTTGAGGAAAAGGGGCCGGCGACGAACGTGGGTGCCGACGCGGGAAGAGGGGTCAACCACGTGCGGTCGCAACACTCGATCTTGCTGGACTCGGTCATCGCCGCACCATCATGCAAAGGTCGGCGCGGCGCTTGATCTCATCCGCGTATACGGTCAAGTCGCCGGTCAACACAACATGCGTGCGCGGTGCGGCGGGCACGCCGACATACTTTTCAACAGGGGAATCCGGAGTCCGCCTATCTCCGGCAATGCAGACGTTGTAGCCCCGCGAATTCGGAACATGCGCGATTGACAGCGTGCCCTGCGCGACCATCGCCTCGAGCAACGGCCGGATTCGTGCCGCGCTATGGTGGAACTCGCTTGCCAACGCGTAGGCTGCATAGGCGACACGTGGGCGCATCGCAGCAAGTACATCGTTGGCAGTCGGCATATATTTGGCGCGCGGCATGGTCAGTCCTCCGCGGGCTTGCGGCGTTGCACGAAGTCCCACAGCGCGGCCGGCAAGAACCGCGCGTCTGCACCTCGTTGGTCGAGCATCATCGCGACGTTGCCAACATCCACTGGATCGCCCTTCGCGACGAGCTCGATAAGCTCGCGCGCGAGCGTCATCGCCGAGACGGTCGCGTAGTCGCTCCATCCGCCCCGGCCTTCTTCGCGCTTCTTGGCGAGCTTGCGTTTCATCCGTGCAGCGAAGAGGTCGACGGCGACATCGTCCGGATGCACTGAGCCAGCGCGTCGGTTCCACGCGGCCGCAGCGGCAGCGGCGTCGTTAAAGAGCAGCACCATCTGATAGCCGAGGCAAGCAAGGTCGACGCAGCTCCCACCGAACATTCCTTCCGACACGCGCATGGCGGCTTCGCGGTCGCAGAATGGACAGGGAATCAGTTGATATTGGCGTGGAGAGTTCACTGACGTTCTCCGGAAGTCACCGCACGCGCGGCTACACGCTCGAAATAGAAGACGACGGGCGCCCCGGTTTCCTCGATCAACCCGTAGCACTTCGCCAGGCGATAGATCGGGTGATACGCATTGAGGGAGGCGACATGCTTCATGAGCGACTGGCGCCACTGCTCGAGCGACATCTGCCCCTTGCTGATGTTGCAAGGCGGACATGACGGCATGTAATTCGACTCGACGTCACGCTCCGGATGCCTGGACGGCCCGCTCACAAGCTTCCATTGGCCATCCGCGGTACGCTTGGTCTCGACCGCGCGCACAACCGGGTCTACATGGTCGCCATGCCACCGATCGGGCAATGGCATTCCGCAGTACGCGCAGCGTCCGTCGTATTTGCGCCGGAGCCGATCGCGCTGGGCTTTCGTCAGTCGGCTCACGCTTTCTGCTCCAATGAAGGAGCGGCAGAATCGTGACAGACTGCCTCGCGATCCGCGCCTGCGCCCGCCTTGACGGCCGCAGCGGGTCGCGCTGCTGCCGTGGAACGGATCACAATCTCCACCTGTTCCCAGAGCAAGGGCTTGCACTCGCGAGCAAGTTCGTTCGGAAAGCCGGTAATGCCAATGGCACCGGCCGATGTTCTGATGTCGAGTTGGCCACCCATGACCGGACTGCTGGAAATCTTCGTGAGCTCGCCGGCGGCAACGATCTCGGGCGGCGCAGGAGCAGGCGCCACGGCCTCGCCTTTGTACCAGTGCATCATGGCGAGCAGGCCGATATCGATGGGGTCGCCCTTGTCGACGTGCGAGCGCAACATCGTCGATCGGTCATCCCGTTGCGCGCTCCACCAGCCGGTACGCCCCTGGGCTCTGCCCACCGCCATCTTTGCCTTCAACGCACTGTTGAACCCGTCGAGTGCCGCGTCGTCGAACGCTGCCGCACATGTCAGCGGATTCGCGTCGGTTACGGCTAACGAACCGAATTCGTTGCTGGAGAGGTCCAGCAGATCGGCAGCTTGCTTAAGAAACTCCAGGAAGCCAGATTGAAACGCGGGATCACTTCGAAATCGATCGGCACCGATATCCGCGAATCCGCGCACGTGCTCGGCAATGAGCGAAGCCGCGCCGAGCCAACCGGCAAGCGCCCGGCGCATTTCCGGTTGGTGGTAGTTGCCGTCTCCATCCTGCGTGAACGACGCTTCGTGCCCCGCTTCGTCCGCACACCGCTGCATTGCGGCCTCGAACGCTGTGACGGTCACGCTCTTCGTTTCATCAGTCATCGGTGTAGCCCCCATCGTTAGCACGGCCATCGTTGGCCAAGCCATCGTTGATGTTGCTGATATCGGAGAGGGCGCCGTCGTATTCGGCACCCTTTGTCACGGCGAACTCGACAATGCGACCACCGTCCGTTTCGATCACGGGGAAAAGCTTCTCGGCCGTGCGGATGTAGTACTGCTTAAGAGCGTCGGCGCCCCCAGAGACGCCACTGCCGATAGCAGCGCGGCCGACCTGGCTCGGATTGATAATGGAGGTCGACCCAAGGGCGGTATTACTGAGGGTGTTGGCGGACTGATTGAACGCTTGCCCAATCCCGGACGAGATACCGGCGAACACCGACATGGCCAATGCCGATCCGGCCTTCGAGACGAGCCGACCTCGCACACCCTCCTTGCCGTCCTCGCCCATCACGTTGCCCTTGATCGGCATTTCCACGGTTCGGCCGTTCTTCAGGATGCAGTCGAGCGTTTCGCCGCGCATGTGAGTGCGCTCGCTGGACACATCGCCATATGCCTGCGTCAGAATCCGGCACTCAGTGATGTCGAGCTTGCGGCTGTTCGGCAGATTGGCTGGGTCCAATACCTGGAGGAAGACCGGAAGCGGGTCGTGCTGCGCCTCACCTCCCGTTGGCGCGTCGACACCGTTCATCATGAATACGCGAACAAACGAGGAGCCCGGGATGAAGCTGACTTTCTTCTTGCCGTTGGCCTTCAGGCAGTCCTGCTGTGCGCGTGTCGCCTGATCCAAAGGCAACGACGAGTAGCGGGGATCGACGCAGTCGGCCCCGTTGCCGGTCGGTGTATTGAATTGAATGATGTCGAGCTTTGGAGGGGCGGCAGCCATATCGACACCGGGCTTGCCGGATTTGCCGAATGGCGGATTCAGAATTGCGCCCGTCTTGGCTGGGGCCCCGTTGAGGGGAATTGGCTTGTCCAGGGCCGCGCGGTCTGCCGTTGCTCCGGACGCGGGCGTGGGCGCGCTTGCCGGCGTGCTCTTCATCGCGTCGATCCGCTTGCTGAGCTCGTCCTGGGCTTTCGACAAGGCTTTCATCTGCGACACGGCATCGTCGGTGCGCGAATCTATACCCGACATCCTGCGCGTAAGCTCAGCGAGTTGCGCCTCGGAGTGAGCCCGCCAGGCATTGCGATCGTTCTGGTCGCCGAGGCTCGTGAACGGCACCTTCGTGGTGAACTGACGATTGGCCGGCCCGCTCTGCGTGAAGAACATACCAACGGCGAAGAGGCCAGCGAGGACGGCGAAACCGGCCACGGTCAGGATCCGCTGGCGGCGCTTGGTTGCTTGATTGACATCACTCATGGTCGCCCCGCTCACGAACGACATAGACGATCGTGCTGGCGCCGGCCGGCAGGTTTGCGTTTTCGATTGCGATGGCGAGCACGCCCGGCGCGTAGAGTTCGCGCTCGTCGACGGCCATGTCGGTGTGCGAGGTATTCGAGAGCGTGTAGGTCTCGCCAATGAAATCGCCGTCGCTGTACTGACGGACCAGCGTCAACACAGCCTCCTTCCAGAGCGGCACGACAGTGTCGACCGACGCGTACGACAGCTGCGGTGCCCCCCGACCACCGGCCATCGCCAGCATCATAAGTTTCACCCGCCGTTGAAAGGCCGATGCGTGGAGCGCTTGGGTCGAGCGCGCTGCAGGCGGTTCGATACGGATATCTTCGGCCGGTCGCGGACCAGGTACGAGCAACAAACGGTAGGTGGTGCCAGCGTCATCGATCACGAACACCGTGATCGACTCATTCAGCGCGGTGGGATTCGCGGGCATGAGCCAGAGCTTCCCGCCGTCTTGCGTCCATGAGATCGAGTTAGGTACGGCAGGCACGATCTTCGAAAAGCTGCGCCCCCCGGACATTGAGAGAACGTTGTATTCCGCCGCGGAGATCGAGACCTGCTGCGCTTGCCGATCCGCTCCCTTGACGACCTGGATCGCATGCGCACTAGCGGTAGTCAGGAACATCACGGTGGCAAACACGAGACGCGGCCTGAACGCGGTGGACAATTTCGGCGGCTGTCGATTGAAGGCAAATTTCATGATGCGGGAGTCTCCGTTGTGACCAGCGGCTCGACGCCTTGTTTGCCGCGCGTGGCTTCTCGGATGTCGAGGAGGACCAAGCGGCCGAAGACGGTGATTCCGAAATAGACCTCGTAGGTCTTTTGTTCGGAGCTCGTGCGTTTGCCGGAGATGTAGGTGGTCAAGGTGCCGGTGACCTTCACGGCCTTGTTGCGGAAGTCCACCTCACCAACCCCCATCGGCTCGAAGACGTTCGTCACGCCGTCGTGCTTGATCTGCAGCGCGTCGGCCTCCCATTCGGTCTTGAGCGCGGCGCGCCGATCGTCGTCGACCATGGACAGGAGAATCCGTACGTTGTTGTCGACGGTGGTCGGCGTGACACTTTTGGAAAGGGAAAGCACGTACGCGGCCTGATCGGCGAGGTACTGGTCGTTCGCGTACCGGGCCCCGATGACGTAGGTGCCGCGTACGGCTGGCGGCATGATGATGACGCGCTGCGTGACGACCAGCCATGCGCAGGTGAGCGCGATGACCACACTGGTGGTGCCGTTTCCGAGCAGTACTTTCTTCAGAAAGCGGTTCTCGGCCTGCAGCGCTTCGCGTGATTGGGCGGCTTTACCGGGTGTCATCGCGTCACCCGTTCAGTTCGCGAAGATCGGACGGCGGAAACTTCTTCGGCGCCGGCTGACCCAATACCCAGTACATGACGTGAGCCGACATACCGGGATGCTGGCCGGAGCTGAACTTCTGCCAAACAGCCGCGAACGCAACGCCCACGACAAGGCCAAGCAAGGTGTGGTTGAGCAACACACCGCCGATCGTGCCAGTAAGGCCGATCGCTGCTACATCCTTGCGAAAAAACAGAAACTTCTCCGGGTCGTCAAGGCGACTGGGCACGTAGTGACTGAGATCATCCGACATCGCCGCCCCCGCTCAAATCGTCGCGGTGTAGCTTGCGTCGATGATGCCGACGATCACGCCGACCGCGATGCCGATGCCGGACGGAATGACAAACGCACCGTAGTCCTTCACGAACATCGCTCGGACGCTGCCCCACAACACGCCGGCAAGGGCACATGTCTTACCGGGGTTGCCTTTTGCCCAACCTTCTACAGTCGTCGACCCTTGCTGGAACTCTGCGCCGTCCGTTCCGAACGCGTAGCGTGCGACCATCATCAGCGTGACGGCGAGCATCACGGCAGCGATGAAGTTCAGCGTTTCACGCACTTCGGGGTTCTGCAGCAGCGCCTTCACGCGATCCTCGAATGCAACGAGGGCGCTCGCGGCTCGATATTCGAGCATCTCGAGCTGGTTGAATTGAGCGGTATTCATCTAGTCCTCATGTGGTGGGTAGCCAGCAGCGCGGGCCGGGAGTAGTACTCGCGCCACTATGGGCAGCGCGAGCACGATTCAGGGAGAGAGTAGTTAAACGGACAATCAATCATTTATTACGGACTACTTACTACTTAACATCCTCCTTGGTCGAGTGGTGAATCGGTCAGCTGCGCGGACTAACGGTCCGCTAAATTCTTCGGCACCGCGCCGACGGTGTCGCCCGCCGTGCAAAGCGTCTGATTCGCCACCTTCGCGACTCGGTGGACATGTCGGATTCGCGCGTGCCGGGATCGGTGGTGCGTGGCGATCGGCGTAGGAAGCGCTCGAATGGGCTGGTTTTCCGCGGCCGATGAAGCGAGCGATAGATTCTCTTGAACGACAGACGTTGGTGCCGCGAGGTGCTTGATCGTCGGTTCAGGGCACGTGTCGCCCGAACAGAACACGTAGCGGCCGGAGCCGGGTTCACCGATCTGCGTGACGTCGTAGTCCGGAAGACGGGAAGACGCAAAGCAGGCCTGCGCAAGCGTCCCGACAATAAGGCCAAGAAGAGGGACAAGGCGCATCATCGCGTGCCCCCTGCGGCGACCTTGCCGAGCGTCGACTGGGCGCGATAGCCGGCATAGGCATGCTGCACCAGCCGGACATAGCGCGCCTGAGCGGCGGTGTTCGTGGAACCTGGCCCGGTGTTGTAGCAACCGACAGCGGCCCAAGTCGCGCCCTTGGCCTGAATGCAGTTGGCGAGCACCCATGCGCTGAGCTTGAGGTTCACACATGGATTCAGGAGGTCGCGTTGGGTAACGCCGTAGCTCACGAGCTCGGGAAGATGAACATCGTTGATTTGCGCTGCCCCCCAAGCCCTGTGGCCGTCGGGCAAGCGCGGCCCAACCGCGCCGGGCATGCCACGAGATTCGACCCAGGTTATCGCCCGCAGGAGATCGGGATCCAGGTGATAGAGGGCTGCGGCCTCATTGAAGATATTGCCCTTGCAAACGTCCGCGGTCGCCGACGGCGCGGCGAGCAGGGCAAACGCGGCGGCAAGCGCCCCGCAGAAGGTGCGCATCGCACGCAGTGGGCGGCGACGCACGGGATAAAAAACGTAGCGAACCGGGTTGGCCCGAGACGCTACGAGACCGCCTGCAGTCGAGGCACTGAGAGAAGGAAGCGACAGGCGGGATACGAGCCAAGGCGACTCGTACCGAAAGAGCAACATTGAGCAAAAGGCATGCGCTTCTGAATAGAAGCGTGGCACCGGACCCGCAGGGCGAAATACGTGGCTGCGAACGAAGTCTGAGCATGCGCAGCGAAGGAAAGCTCTCTTCACCGGTGGCATTCCGGCGAGGGGTAAGAAGCGCATCGTCGCCCCAAGAAAAAGGGACGCATCGAACGCGTCAAGCCCGAAGGATTGACGTACAATATCTGTAGCCACGAGTGGTCTCTCTCAGCTTTCCCAGCTATTTGCTTGTGGTCAGGGCATATAGGGTGTTGGCGCACCCTGTATGTCCGTCTTAATTAACTACAACTGCACGACAGAGACATGAATGTTCGGATCATTTCCGAATTTGCGACGTAAGGATATCCGCAACGCCGCACATCCTTTGTTGTCTACATCAAAACCCACGGCGGTCAATGACCAAGATCGCGTACTACAAAACGGCTAGTCATACGCGGGCAGCGCTAAGAACTCACTACGCTTCCGAACGAGTGACTCAGTGGCCGTGTCTAGCTCGTGTTGGTAAGACCGACGCCGAGTACCCGTATCCCGATCCGTCTCGTTCGTACCGCTCACCCCTTCGGATTCCACTGCAGGGTGATCACATTTACGTTCAGCTCGTGCTTCTCAAAGTACTTCATCATGCTATCCAGGCTTGCCCACGTCCTCGGTTCATTGCGGAACGTATACAACGTGTGCAGCCCCTCCTTCCACGACAGTTCGACGACGAAGAGATAGCCTTTATCCGTGCGCAACACCGATGCGTGCTTGATAGCGTTGTTCTTCGCCGCATCCCGAAATTCCGCCTCAGTAATCTTGCTCAACCCACCCTCCAATGTGCTCAACTGGAGGATAGTAAAGCGATAGCTACCGATTCGGATGGTTCGGGTCAATTTCCACCAACATTCGCTTTATTGCATTGCATTAGAACACGAATTGCATTGCAAAACAACATATTTTGCAAGGCGCATTGGGAGGCCTTTGATCTTGTCCTCCTACCGAGACCCGCGCCGATCAGTCGACCAGCAAATGACGTTACGAACTGTAACAGGATGTTGAAAATTTTCAACTCCTTCGTTGAACAAAAAATAGGGTCGGGTATAGCGCGTGAAGAAAAAGGAAGAACTTACAAGCTTAGCGGCCACTTTTGTGGCAACCGTCAAGCACCTGCAGCAGGAGGCCGGGGTCAACGACTCGGAACTGTCGCGGGCGATCGAACTTGACCGGGGGACCCTAAGCCGCCTTTTATCTGGTGAAACTATCGATCCGCGACTGAGCACGATCTCAGCGATCGCCAGGTTTTTCGCCGTTCCGATGTCTTCCCTCTTCGGCGAGGAGAGCAGGGGGTTCGTGCCCGTCTATGAGCAGCGGAGTCTACGCGACGCTCGAAAAGCATCCGCAGCTCCCCGCCACGATCAGCTCTGGATCAAGGTATCGAACGCAAATTCGAGCCGGTTTGCGATTGCACTCACCCCCAAGAGCCGTACTGAACCGCTGCCGCCCAACGCCACCCTTGTCGTAGGAGATTACGCTTCTCTTGATGCTGGCGACCTGGCACTTGTTGAAGTGGATGAACAAACTTATACCTTCGTCAAATTGACAGATGGAGAAAGGCTCATCGGATACGACATTGAATCGACGTCAAAGCGCCGCCCGATATTGATTAATGAGCAAGCGATCATCGGAAAGGTTCTGGAAATTATAATGGGCCACTAGCCGCGAGCGAAATTGATTTTATAGTCATAGTAATCGACACCGTCACGCGACTTTATCCAGAGAACGATCCTTGAAAACAAGACGGAGAACGCCATTTCGTACAGCATCTTTATCGTAATTTGAGCAAGCACTATCTTGAGCAGCACAATCAACGGCACTACACCGTAAAACAAGAGCGTTCCAAACAAAACGCTATCGACAACTGCTCCGACGGCGTTCGCGGCAAGGAACCGAAGGATCAAGGCGCGACCTTTTAGTGCGATCTTCAACCGAGATACAACCAGGGAATTAGACAATTCGCCCGCGAAGTATCCAACTGCCGACGCGCCAAGCGCTCGCATCATTTGATGGGACACCCCAAGAACGCTGCCACCCAGCCATCCGGCCTTCTCAAGCGAGAGAATAATCAAAATGACCGGTATGTTGACTAAAAATGCACCCCAGATCACGTGCCTGCTTACGACGAAGCCATACGTTTCCGTGATGCAGGCCCCAAAACAATATGTCAATGGAAAAACGACAAGCGCCGTAGGAAAAAGAACGCTGTACCCATGGAGGAAAGGTAGGTTGATGGTGGTAATACTATCCCCGATTAAATTGGTGGTGACCAACATGACGCTGAAAAGCGCCGTAAGATAAATAATCCCGTATGGGAAGTGCGGCACTCGCTCGGTGATGTTCTGGATATTGACATCGCTAGCATTTACGGTAGCGAGCAATGCGACATCATTGGCAGAGAATTTACCGATCCAATCTGCCTCTAGAAGTTTCCCAACGGGGAGTTTCATTGAAATACCCGTATCATTCACTCGCACTCTTGCGACCGAAAATCGCTTTTCGCCATCCTTCGGGAGAATCGCCTCAACTTGGCATCTCGGGATACTATTTGCCATTACCATAACTAAGCCTTTCCAAATCGATCCGCCAAACAAACGAAAGAGCCGCCGGCCGCGCTCGAAACACGAACGCTCGCGTCACTTTGGGAGGTTCTGGTACGCCATCTTCAAGATAATATCTCGATATTTCGGATATTTTTCCAGCAACTCGGCCTGAGTAAGAATTCTATAGTCAGCATCATCAAAGCCCGGCACAACAGCGCAACTGACGAGGGTGTAATCACCTGAATCAACCGACGCCCCGAAAATCCATCCTCCATGCATCACAGTCGAGAGTACCTCGCCATGTTCGAGGTTAGGGCCGAGACGAACTGACCCATATGCACCCTTCTCATCGATGAAGTGCATCGTCAGCGGGTCGCCAGCGTGGTAGTACCAAATTTCATCGGATACCATTTGGTGAAAGTGTGACGGGCTGTCATGCGTCACCATGAAATATATTCCGCTGTAATTTTTCCTCTCAGTACCACTTGCCGTTTTTCGAAAAATATCCGAACCAAATACATATCGAAAATACCCCCCTTCGGGGTGAGGTTCGAGACCCAGCTTCTCCTTCCAGAATTCGCTAGACTGCTGATTGCTGATGCTTTTCGTCTTCGACATTACGTTTCCTGCAGGTATCATGAAGAAAGTTACAAAAACCGAAACGACAGTGACTCGTGCGAACACTGCCACCGACCCTCTACTAATAAATTTATTCTTTTTTGCAAACATACGATGTGGTGTTAGTTGAAATTTATACAACATCGTGAGACCGCGGGCGCCAGGGCCATAGTACCGCTGCTGATCCTACACGATGATATCGGCCTCGATTTTGGATCCTTTACTGCTTGGTCTTTCGACGATCTCTGCATCGATCCGCCGTCAGCAGATCGAAAGGGATATTGGAGACTCCCACTGCGTTCTTTCGATTCGATTTATTGCGGTTTGAGAAATAGCCGGCGACCGATCGGCGTCTCTCGACCTGGTTCAGTCCAGCAAGGTAGCCGGGTTCCTGCAGGGCGCGCTGCAACGTCAGTCCGGCTCGATCTGCATCTGCTGGGCAGCTTGCTGGCGTCGCTGGCGCTGCGGCCGGTCATTCGTCTGCTCTGCCAACTCATGCTCACGCAGCGTTTCGATGGCGCTCGACTTATCCTGGTGGCGTGATACGGCCGCCCGAGCAAGAACTGCGTCGGTCGTGAAAATCTGGAGGTCGTCAACGGCCCGCGTGAGGCCGACATAGAAGCTGCGGTCACCGAAAATCCGACGCACCGTCATCGCGACGTCAGACTGGCGCCGAGCATCTTCCGGATCACGCTCCATTTTGTGCGCGGGGATATGCAGCATGGCTTGCTCGCGGGTCGCGCCCTGGCCCGCGTGGACCGTCGCCGCATAGGCATGATCCCAATGGCGCTGCGCGTCTAGATCCCAGGGAATTTCCTTGCCATCCGCCAGCCGTAGGACCGCCTGGTTCTCGTGGACAGAAACGACGGTCGCCTCGTGGCCATTCTTGACGAGCTCGTCGCCGCGGGTAAAGCGAATGACGTCACGCGCGGCAAGACTCCTCGTTTCCGAGAGATACACCTCCACCCGGTTGTACTTCTTCGGCTCCCACTCCATTAGAGAGCCGTTGGACTTCCGGAGAACGACGATACCCTCGTCGGGTCGAGTACCCTCAACGCGCATGTATTCGCCGCGGGACGCTAGAATTTTCTGATAGTCCCGACCAAACCGCACGGTCATATCCCTAGTGTAATACTGCGCCTCCTTCTGCTTGGCCCGGGTCATGTCTCCGTCGGACCGGAGGATGGTGTGCTCCGAGTCGTTGACATCCAGCTCGCCGCGCGCCTGCAGTTCAGCCCGAACCGCATTGTTGATCTCGACGCGATCCTCGTTAAACGGCGTGATGATGATGGTCTGATTTCTTCGCGGTCCCCGGTCGACGTACTGGCGCGCCATCAGGTCGATCAGGTCTTGCGGATTGTCGTGTTCTGTCACGCGCCCAGCTTGCTCGAGGAAGTCAAAGGCGCGAGCGTTGCGAGCGAGGTTCAGGTCGGTGAGGGGCTCATCTACCGCAAGGTCGGCTGTGCCCACGGTGATCGCGACTGCCTGCTGCAGCTCGGGATTCTTCTGGCGCTGGATCTGGGTCATCTGGGCGGTGGCCACGCCCTCGTCCTGCAGGATCTCAAACGGTTTACCTGCTTCGATGGCCTGCAGCTGGAGGCGGTCTCCGAGGAGAATGACCTTCGCATCTGCTCGTTCCGCCATCTTAAATAGGCGCGCCATTTGCCGTTGGGCGAGGAATGACGACTCGTCGACAAGCCAGAGCTCGCGCTCCCGCGACAAGTCCGGTACATACTCGCGGAGCAGCTTCAGATCATCCTGGCGCCGCTGCTCATGGATCTCGAACATCGTCACCGTATCGGCCTTGATACACGAATCGTTCTCGAGCTGTTTGGCAGCCTGGCCGGTAGCCGCCATCCCCCGGACGAGCCAGCCCTGCTCGTGCGCGACCTGGACGGTTCCCTTGACCATCGTGGTTTTTCCCACGCCGGCAAGACCCTGAACCGCGACGATCCGGTCTTTGCTGGTCAGCGCATGCTCGATCGCACCTCGCTGGCCAGGGGTGTAGTCGAAGGTGGGATCGTTCCGCTCCACGCGCACAGACAGTCGACCTCGACTACAGCGTCATCCAGCAGAAAGCACGCGAGGCGCGGGAAGCGGGAACGGATGCACGGGTCGTCAAGTTGTCCGGTATCGAGGCCTTGCGGTTTGCAGCGTCTCACCTTGGTGAGCGCGAAATCGTGCTGAACCAATATGACCTGGTCCAAACCGCGCTGGAGCACGCGGTCGGGCGAACGTCTCCAAATCAGATTCTCGATGCGTACAAGAAGCTGGTCGATCAGGGCAAGATTGTCGACCTTCCGGACGGCAACATCACCACCGAGAAGATGCTCAACACGGAGCGCTGGACGGTCGAAAATGCGCTCGCG
>JABXJR010000180.1_pt1 | contig 12900 bp, 22 predicted proteins | sample 7431291 | NCBI WGS metagenome assembly JABXJR01 (sample SAMN14395756, study PRJNA613071) | wetland metagenome | isolation source: water samle H3 from high-altitude wetland | place: Chile: Salar de Huasco, high-altitude wetland | collected 2015-11-10 | reverse complement strand
CCTGGTCCTGGCCTTAATGTTGGCGGCAACATGGTGAAGCTGGAGCGGGCTTGATATGGACGCCCTTGTTGATCAGGACGTAGTCGCCTTGGTCGTCCGACCAGGGCTTGACCTTGACGGTCTCGATGGAGTCGCTCATGCGGTTTTCCTTCGCTAGGATGGGGAAAGAAAAAGCGCCCGGGACGAATGCCTCGGGCGCTTTCAGGTGCAGGCTTTATCAGCCCATCAGGATGGCCATGTGCTCCGACTTGACCGCCTTCACGCCCCAGGCAGCCGACACTTCGTACTGCACTTGGCGGTACTGCTTGTAGATCGCCACTTCGAAGGTCAGGCCCGACAGCGGGTCGGTGAACAGCATGCGGTCAGCAGCCATGTCGCCGCCTTCCGGCAGCGCCGGGGCGCGGGTGGCCAGGGCGATGGCGGTGCGGGCGAAGGCCATGTTGCGGGTCGACGCGGAAACCACGGTGATGTTGGTGGCCGAGGCTGCGATTGCCTTGCGCAGGCCGGGGGCGGCCAGGGTGATGGTGCCGCCGGCAGCAACGCTGGCGTTGCCCGAGGCAACCACGTAGCGGTTGGTGTCACCAGCGAAGGTGATGATGTCGCCGGCCAGGATGGTGCCGGTACCAGCGGCGGCCAGGGTGATGACGGTCGCGCCGACCGCATAGCCTGCGGTGTTGGTGGTAGCGCTGGCACCGGTGCCGATAGCCGGGGTGGCGATCTTGGCCGATTCGCGGATGGCGAAGCCATGGACGTCCAGCAGCACGCCTTGGCGCAGCAGCGACTTGTCGGCCGCTTCGTTCGCCTTGGTCAGCTGGGTCAGCGTGCGCATGGAAGCGCCGGCGGCGGTGTCAATCACCAGTTGCAGGTCGGACAGCGGAGCGCCGTTGTCGGACAGGATGCGACGGGCCTGCGCGGTGTCGGTCAGGGTGCTGGCGAACGGAGTGGTGCCGGCGGTGCCGGTCGCGCGCGATGCGCCAACGAACAGGTTGGCCAGGTCGGTCTCGATTTCGTTGACCAAGGTACGCATGGCCTGGGTGAACTGGTCACGCAGGATGACGTTGTAGCTGGCGCCGTTGTTGTCCAGACCCTTCTTTTCTTCACCGTTCCAGCGCACCGGCACGCGGCGGGCCTTGGTGATGGTCATGGTGTTCGGCAGGATGGTCTGGTCGCCGTCGTTCGGGGGCACCACCGCCGGGGTGATGTCGGTGGCGGACGCGATCTGGGTGACCGGCGAGGTAACGGTCTGGCCGACAGCGGCGCGTTCGAAGGTCATGTCGGATGTGACCGCAGGGATCATGCCGACCAACTCACGGGACACGACGTCCAGCGAGTTGTAGATGGTAGTTACGAGACCGGTGATGGTGTTCGACATTTTCGGCTTTCAATAAAAAAAGCCGCCCGGAGGCGGCTTGATTGGGTTGATGCGCGGTCAGTCGACAATCTCGACGCCACTGCGCACGGTGGTCGCGCGCTCCATGGGGTCCAGCTTCTCAAACTGTTCGCGGGTGATGGTTTTGGCCTTGGCGGTCTTGTTCCCGCCTTGGCCACCGCCGGCACCAGTGCTCCCGGTCGGGAACCAGTGCGGCGCGGTCGCTTTCATGCTGTCCAGCCATTCGGCGGGAGTGAACGGGGACTTGCCGTCCTTCCCGAGCACCGGATGCTTGTCTTCGCCCAGCTGAATGGCCTTGCCTTCAGCGTCGAGGGTGAAGATCGAGCGGCCACGGAACAGAGCGTCCTCGATGGCTTGCGGGTGCATGCCGGCCGTTGCGGCGGCGGCGCGGATGTGGTTGTCCAGGACCAGGCCCTCGAAGCTCTTGGCGCGCTTTTCAGCGTCCTGAGCCTTCTGCAGAGCCTCTTGCACCCGGCGTTCCGATTCCGCACGCAGCTTCTCGGTGCGGCGTTCGATGACTTGGTCGAATTTCCCGTCTTTCATCAGCTTGGCTTCTTCGTCGTTCTCGAAGCGGGCCATGATTTGCTTCACGGATTCCACATCGATGCCTTCGAACTGCTTCAGCGTCTCTTTCTGCTTTGCCAGGCTGCCCAGGAGCTCGTCGTTCTTCTTCTTGAGGCCAACGGTGACTTCCGAGACGCGTGCGTCAATCAGCGCCTGAATCTCTGGCGTGATTTCGGGGCCACCACCACCTCCGCCGCCGGTGTCATCCGTGGCGTTGAAGCGGAAAAAGTTGAGGAACAGGCTCTTGAACAGCTTGCTGACGGAAAAGACTTGCATGAGTTATCCCCTTGGGATGGTTGATAAAGCGGCCTTGCCGCACGGACGTAAAAAAAGCCCGGCCTGACCGAGCTTGAAAAGATGGGGTGCAGCACCGCCTGGCGGCGCTACTCGATTTCGGATGGTTCTTGCGGTTCGGGCTGCTTGGCTGCGGGCTGTTTCTGCGCCGCGGCCTTGTCGTCCGGCTTGTCCTTCTTGCGGGCGGCGTCCTCTTCCTCCACCGTGCGGGTGGCGACGATGATCTCGCCGGCCTGCAACTGGGAAAAATAGGTCTCGAAGCTGATGGCACCCTGCAGGAGGGCATCCGTCAGCGCTGTGAGCTCGTCAGAGGACATCGGCATCGGGAAGAAATCGCGGTTCAGGTGGAATTCCACCTCGCCGTCGATGCCGGCCCACATGCAGAGCAGCTCGACTGCCTTTTCGAGGCCTTCGGAAAGCGTCTGCGCCACGCTGGCTAGGACGGAGTTCTCGCCCGCGCGGTGGATGCCTGCAGTTTCGGCCGCCTCAACGCCCTTTTTCGGTGCTTCCAGCAGCCGCGCGCCCAGGATGGCCATCTGGTTTTCCTTGCGCGCCAGGTTCTTTTCCAGCGCGTCCAGCCCTTGGCCTTCGAACTCCAGATAAAACGCCTTGGCGTTCGGGTCAGGGAATACCCAGGCAGCCGCGCTGCCGATATACAGCCGGTCTGGCTTCTCGCCGTTCGGGCCGTTTTCAGGCGTGTAGCCGGTGACCACCGGAGTGGGAAGGCCAGCGAAATGACAACCGTGCTCATAGTCCGCGCTGACCAGGTAGTGCGCATAGTTCATGTCCACCAGGTCAACCAGCGGCGGCAGGTCCACGGTCGGCGTCAGGTCGTCCACGCTCATGAAGATGAACGGGATGAACGCCAGATGCTTGCCGCCCAGCATGGGATAGGCCGGGCCCTCCACGAGCACGTCAATTTCCTTGCCGGTCTTCGGATCCTTCTTCACCTCGAAGACGCGCACGCGGTAGCGCACGGCACCGCCCTCCTGGCGCTCCAGGTCCAGCACGCGCCATTGGTCGGTGGGCTCGTCCTCGAACTCATCAACCTTGTCCAGGCGCTGCTCGGCCAGCACCACCATGGTCAGCTGGTGGGCGTTGCCGATCTTCTCGAATCGCCAGTTGATGATGGACTCGGCGCAGTACATGCACAGCGAAGGGCGCAGACCCAGCACTGCTGCATCGGCCAGCGTGGCAGCCGGCGACGACTGCGGATAGTCCACCAGCACGCCCACGCGGTTCACGGTCAGCGCCTCTTCGGCCAGAGTCTTGGCGAAAGCGTCCAGTGGCACGCCAGAGAGCGTCACGTCTTCCATCATCTCGCCGGCGGCCGGCGGCACATCAATGGTCGGCGGCTTGCGGAAGATCAGGCCGAGCATGGCGGCCAGCGTGCGCCAGGTCGCGCCAAAGAACGGCGTGCGGCCCTTATAGGCGGCATATTCCTTGTCGGTCTGGTCCTTCAGGCGAGGCAAATACGCCTCCCCGGCGGCATGCACCGCGCTCTGACCGGCGGCGGCATCGCGGCAGCGTTTCCACTGCGGCACCATCGCCTTATAGTCAGGATGCTCGTACTTGACGCCCATTACACTCCGCCTATGGTCACTCGTTGCATGGTGTTCTTCACAATCGGCCAGTGCTTCACCAGGAAGTAGCCATTGGCGTCATTCGGGTGGTCGTGGCCGGTCTTTTTGTCTGGCATCCCATCAGGGCCCCAGACTTGTTGCTCCAGCGCCTCGGTCGTGACCGGGCAGCGGTGCGTGTTGATCTTCCAGCGGCGCTCACCGGCGGCGTTCAGGATCATCGCGTTGTAGGCGTTGACCCGGTCCTTCACGGCCGGATTGGCCGAGTTCACATCAATCGAGAACCCCGCCTGGCGCAGGATCGACAGATCCGACTCGCTGGCATTCTTGGTGCTGGTGTTGCCGCCAGACGCATCTGGATAGATGGTCACGTGGTGCCCCCTGTCCTTGAAGTCTTCCTTCAGAATCTTGGCCATGGCCGGCGTGTCCCGCACCTTCACGCGCTCATCTACCGTCAGCGGCAGGCCGTCGCGGATCACGTTGATGCAGGCCGTCATGTTCAGGACGTTGAAGTCCATGCCCACGCGGATCGGCTCTTTCTCTTGCAGCACGGCATCAGTGTGATTCAGCCGGCGGTCAAAGTCCGGATACACACTGCCGCTGGCCAGGTTCACGAACTGGCCGCGCAGGTAGGCCGAGATCAGCTGCGGCGGGTAGGAGTCGAACAGGGACTGGATATAGTCTTCAGGCAGGTTCAGCTCGTTGTCATACGTGCTGGCCTGGATGAGACCGTAAAGCTTTTCAAGGTGCGGCTTCTCGCGGATGGCGCGCACGAACTGCTGATAGACGAACTTGAAACCCTCGGGCGTCGTCGTGACGTCCACGCCATTCAGCAGGCCGGGCTCTTTGTAGCGCATACGGGCGATGATCTTCCGCCATGCGGTTTGCGCCTTGAGCTGCGCCATCACGTCCAGCTCGTCCACCAAGCCATGGCCGATCTTGAAGCCGACGATGGTCTCGGGCTTTTCCATGGAGCGGCAGATGATCGTGCCGCGATACCGGTGTCCCTCGTACACCTCGACCTCGTGGTCCGCCACCTTCACCTTCGTGCGCAGGCCCATGCCAAAGGCCACTTCCTCCATCGTGGGATAGAAGATGTCGCGGATCTGCGGATAGGTCGGCGCGAAGTAGCCCTGATTGATGCCAGGCCAGCGCCAGAAGTGCTTGGCGATGCCAGCACAGCCCACAAAGGTTTTGCCACTGTTGTGGTGGATCGCGCCGTCGGCGGTCACATAGTTGTTCGTATCAAGAACCTGCATATCGTAGTACGGCTCTTGCTCATCGAGCAGGCTGACTGATATGATGCAGGCTTCGATAGTGGAGCCAACAAATGAGCGACCTTCAACAACAAATCCTTGCCCTTGCAAATCCTGACGTAACGACAGGCCAGATTGCCACTGCGCTGAATTGCAACCGTTCGACTGTTCTCCGATGCCTGCGGCGGCATGGCATTGTGGTAAAGCAGCGGAGCGACCTTGGAAAGCCGAAACAGGGATCATTGACGGCACAAATACTGTCTTTAGCTGACGGCACAACGACATCCGAAGAGATTGCCAAGCAGGTCGGATGCTCTGCAAAGCACGTCCAAACCACGTTGCACGCACATAATGCCGCGACTCTTCCAAGAGGAGGCAGAAAGGGCGAGCTAAACCACGGCTTTGTGGGCGGCCGTCGCGTTGATATGGACGGGTATGTGCTTGTGAGCACAGACCTAAGCCATCCTCATGCGCGCGCTGTGGCAAATCGCAATTACAAGTTGATTTATGAGCATCGCCTTGTACTTGAGCGCCATCTTGGCCGCTATCTTCTGCCGACAGAAACTGTTGACCATATCGACGGGCTGCATCTGCATAACGACCCATCGAATCTGCGAGTTTTTGACTCGAATGCAGATCATCTGCGCGCGACGATAACCGGGCAGACTCCAAGATGGTCGGCAGAAGGCTGGGCGAAGATGCAAGTAACACCTGCCCAGCGCGCAAATCTTGCACGCGTCGATAGCTACGGTCAGCGCAAAAAACGCGGTGCTGTCCGCTTGCGACAAATTCTCCTTGCTGCGTTACGACTCGGTATAGATTCGCCTTTCCTTTTGGGAACGCTCCACCACTTAGAGAAAGCTGGAATTGATTATTCGACTCCGACCAAGATAGAACGCGCATTGGCCGAGTTATTTCCTGAATAGGCATCATGCCGTGCTCGGTGGCGATCAAAGTGCTACCGCGCACGCATCCGAAGCCGGCCACGTATGCCTTGAACTTGTGCGGCAGCTGCAAGAAGGCAGTCTGCGGCACGTTCAGTTCAAAGCTAATCTTCCTCATGAGCAGGCTTTCGGGCGTCCTTGGTGACGAATTCAATCTCCACTGGGCCCGGCGGCTCTTCTTCTGGCTTCACCGCGTCCTTGTTGGCTTGCAGCAGGCGAAGGCCAATTTCAGCCGATAGGTTCGCGGTCTTGGCCAGCGCCACAATCCGCGTCAGGGCGTCAGCCGATTTCTCTGGCTCCGCATCGTCAATCTTCTCGACCTGGCCGTTCACGATGCCCATCAGGCGGTGCGATGTCATGGCGCCATACTCTGCGGCGCTGGCCAGGTGTTCGCTGATGCTGGAGAGCTTCTGGAAAAGGCCGTTGAAGGTTTGCTGCCGGGACATTGGCAGCGAAGCAACGATGTCGGAAATATCTTTTGACTTGCGGTCGGCTTCCAATTTGGCGAGAGCCAGTTCCCGCAAGGATTTTTCCGATTTATCCGCTTCGGGTTTATTCGGGTTTATTTTTTTCCGGAGGGTGGATTCGTCCACCCCGTAGGCTTTGGCCAGGGAGTTGATGGACGCGCCCTCAATGAGGTGCTTCCGCTCAATCTCGGCCCACTGCTCTGGAGTAAGGCGGGATTTGCGGCCCATGGGGAACCTCTATCTATAGGGAAAGGCCCGGGCGATGCCGGGCGGCGATCATACGATCAGAACGTCGCCGGAGTGGTTGACCACCAGTTGCTCGCCGGGCTGGAACTTGTAGGTTTTGGCACCTTGGCAGATCAGATAGCAGCGGTCGTTCTCATGGGTCACACCCAGCCCCTTGTACTGAAAGGACCATGGCATGCCGTTGATGATGTTGCTCTCGCGCCCCTCGGCCTTGCACTGAGCGATGCCGTGCTGCACCAGCTCATCAAAGCTGATGGCCGGCAGCGGCTTCTTTTCGTGCAGGCGCTGTTTGAGGGCGTACCCCATGAGTTGCCAGAGCTCGCTGCGCGCGTTCTCGATAGCAACCTTCTCTCCGATCTCTTGATTGTCATTCGCAGCACTGACCGACGCCGACGGCTTTCCGGTAACCGCGAAGCCGTTCTGTGTGGTCAACACGGCCCAGCGCAAGATTTGTCCGCTAAGCGTCGTATGCTTAACGATTTCCGTGGTCAGGATGTTCGATTCCAAATCGGCCGGGGTGACGCGAGGCGCAGAGGGCTTCGTTGCCTGTATTTGTGCTTCGAGATCGTTGCCGTTCATGGGATTCCTTGAGTGAGGGATGATCGACCCCGCGCCGACAGCACACCGGAGCTGCAACCGGCGAAGGATTCGGCTTCCATATCGTGTCGATCGGCCGGCCATATTCCCGTGTTGCCGGCGCGCGGGATTCTGCGAATAAAAAAGGCCGCGATCCGAAGACGGCGGCCAAGCTGGTCACACAACCAGGGAGGAGACAAGCGAAAATTTGGTGCCGCCGCGAGGAGTCGAACCCCGGCCATTCGGACTACAAAACCGACGCTCTTCCAACTGAGCTACAGCGGCAGAATCTGGTGCCGGAGTACAGCGTTCCGGCTGCGGGTTAAGCGCGACTGGTCGCCCCGCTGGTACAGCGCTTAGCAAGTGGACAATCCGCCTGCGAGGATCGCTGACGGTATTGCGCGGCCAGGTGGATGAGTCCTTGCCACTTCCCCGCTGGCGGGCGGGGCAGATTCGACTTGACGGGCCGAAATGTAAAAAGCCCCGCACGGGTGACCGGGCGAGGCTTGGCAGGGTATCGAAGAGCAAACAAAAAAGCCGCACTTCGGCAAGAAATGCGGCTTCGTTGTGGCGTCTTACTTTTCGCTGGACGCGACAAAACACCCCGTGCCCAGAAGTTTACGAGAACTGCATGCGAGTTGCAACATTTTTTCGCAGCAGTGGTTCCAAAGCTGCAACAGCCTCCGAATAGGTCAGCGCCAGGTCTGCATTCGGGAAGCGCCAAGCGGTGGAAAGACCGAACTTTTTCCAGATCGCCCAGCGATGACGCTGCCCTAGGCTTTTCATCATCGCATCCACCGCCTCTGCTACGGCGTTCTCTTGGCGCGCGAGCGCGGCGTCACCCTCGCCCTCCCCGCGCTGGCGCTGAATGCCCAGGTCGCGGTCGTCCTTCCGCATCCACTCGGCCCAGACGGCCAGGCAGTATTCCATGCCATCCGGTGCCCGGTCGTTCATCGATTCCACGGGCTTAGGTGCTCGTTTCGCGTTTGCATTGAACATTGGCAGTTCCCTCTTTCTCGGTGTAGTGCCGGCAGCGCCGGCCGTATTTCTGGTTTTTCTTGTCGCAGGTCAGGCGGTTGAATATCTGGATTTCATGGCAACAGCCATTGCACGTCCTTTCCTCGCGCTCTATCAGCTGCTCCAATGGGTCGCGGTAGCTTTTGCTGGGCAGCGCCATCAGGATCCCCTCCTGTTTCTGGCGCGGCTCAATTCAGCACCCTTTCCTTCCGACCCATTTCCTCGATGTCCTTGCGCAGTCGCTCCAGCGCGCCGGCATTGCAGATTGCAGACGCAGCGAGCCACACCGCCTGCAGCGCCGGAGTAGCCTCTTCCGGATTCGTCGTCACGGCAATCACCTCGCCAGTGGGCCCTTCCATGCTGATCTTTACGGTGAAGGTGTTCATGCGGATGCCTCACTTTCAAAAGGGATGATGCCGAGAGTCGCAAAAACAATCTGCTGGACCTCTTTGATGGTGGCCGACGACACAGGCTTGCCGACCATGCACATGAGGCGGCTAGTCAAGAGACGCTTGAGGGCGATTTTTTGACGGCGCTTTGGCATGCGCCGGATCCGCGCGGAAAACGTCATACCACCCCCGTTACCGAGTTGCGCGCGCCGTTGCAAAGCCGCATGAAGGCGCCGAGGTCGTAGCGCTCCAATACCTTGGCGGCCGGCGGCGTGCGAGGCTGCGCGATGGAAAGCTCCACCGGCCAGTACAGGAAGCTGTCCTTGTAGCCCTTGTTGGGCGTGGCGGTGAGTTCCCCGCGCTCGCGCATCTCTTCCAGCAGGCGCCCGGCAGTGTTGAAATGGCAGTGCACGCCGGCCACGACATCGCGGAGCGTGCTGCCGGGGTGCTGGGCCAGGAATGCCTGGATCGTGGCCGGTGTGACTTGGGTTGTCGGTGCGCTCATCGTGTTCTCCTTGTTTTAAGCAAAAGGGCCGGCCTGGTTGTCGTCGCCCATGCGCTTCAGGCCCTGCAAGATATGCAGCGCGAGCGTCATGTATTGCTCGACCTGAGATTCCGTGGGCGTTTCATCGCTGTATTCGCGGATGCGCTGCAGGGTGTCGCAGCCGCTGCAGCTGCCGTAACTGACCTTGACGTACCAGTATTCGCTGGGCTGATATCCCTTGGCCCCGATCACATACACGAGCGTGCCTTGATAATCGCCATCGTCAATTTCATAGACGCGGTTGGGGTCAGGGCTATCGCCGTACTCGTCATTGGTTTGGAGAATCATCACGACTGCGCCGACGATGTCCCGATACGATCCGGGATGGCCGGCCGCGAAAAGCGCACGGAGCTTCTCTTTGTGCGCCTCGAAACGGGCGATGAATTCGGCGATCATTTGCGCACCTCGGCCAGGGGCACCACGATGTCGGTCTGGTCCTGGCGCTTCACGCAGTAGGTCTTCAGTTGCCAGTCCATCTTGCTCTGCGGATAGCCGGCCTGCAGGCATGCCGATGTGGCTTCCATGCGCTTGTAGATGGCGCCAATGCTGAATGCCACGATGGCGCCGAACGCCAAGATGGCCAAGAGGGATGCAACAGGACCCAGTTCTTTTCCGTCGATTTCGATGTTCATCATGCTTTTCTCCAGATGGTGGTCAGTGCCCGCAAGGCAGTTCGCCTGCGGTGTTGGTCTTGGCTCCGCAGGAAAGGCAGGTGCGGGGCGGCGAAAGAAGGATGTCCAGCGCATCCAGCGTGTCCTGATCGTTGGTCGGCAGAACCGTCACCGTAATCGGCACGCGGTAGGGTTCAACCGGGATGAAAACTTCCTCGTCAATCGTGCAAACGAGTGAGCAGTTCGCCAGTGAGATGGTGGCCATCACGCACCGCCTTTCGGGAAAAGGACTTCCCACAGCTTGTCGCCCAGCTCGCGGCGCACGCGGGCCTCGGCCACGAACTGGCCCGGGTCCGAGACATTGGACTCGACGCTGAGAATTCCGCGCATCAGGCGGATGGCGTTGGCGATGGCCTCCGCATCCTCCTCGCGCATGTTTTCGTCCAGGACGACGGTGAATGAGTGGATGCGGTCGGTCATGCGCCCTCCTTCGGGTAGCCGTTCACGGTGTCGCGCGCGCCGAATTCGTCCATGATTGCCTGGGTGATCGCTTCGGCGATGAGCGCAGCCATGCGCTTGCGGTCCATCTGCACTCGCATGACTTCGCGCGGGTCGCTGCACAGAAACTGGCTCCACGCAGCGCCCCGGTGATGGTCCAGCGGCTTGAATACTTCGCGCACGGCCGGTTCCAGCAGGTCATAGCGCTTCGTGACCGGCTCGAAGCGGAAATGGGTGTCTTCCAGCTTAAAGGTGAGGCGGATCGTCATTACGCGCCCTCCCCTGCAATCACAGCCTTGATCTGCCGAGTGGGCCAGCCGGTGGCCTCGTGGATGCGGAGGATCATCAGCGGGCCGACAGGAATGCGGTTGTTGCGCATCTTGCTAATCACCGGCGGCGCGACTTCCATTGCTTGCGCCAGGGCGGCGTCGTTCTTCAGGCCCAAGCGCTGGATAACGTTGTCGATGAGGGTCGCGGCGCTCATGATGCACCGCCTTTCTGTGCGATTGCTGCATCGTAGATCTGCTTGACCGCTTGCCACACCACCGGAACCGCGAAAGTGCGGCAATGCTGGAGAGCATCGCGGTGGATCAGCGAGCCGTCTTCAGGCAGCTCGCACAGGTAGTCTTGCGGCTGCATAGAACTGCCAGACTTGAGGCTGCAGCGTGCGAGATCAGCGGCGGTCGCATCGCGCAGCGTCATGTGCTGGCCCGGGCAGACGTCATGCCACCAGCCCCAGCGCTCGCGCGGAATGGTGCGTTCCATCTCCTTGCGCGTCTTCAGCTTGACCTGGTGGATGTTCACCGTGATCGCGGGTGCGTTCGCGGCAGCTTGATCTTTCGTCATCTTTCTCTCCTCGGTTAATTCGTCTGTCCCAGCAGGTGGCGCAAGGACCACTGCAGGGGGCTCATGACTTCGTGATTCATGTTCGGCGGCAGCGAGAACTTGCGGCGCACCACTTGGCGGTCGGGATCGCGGTTCACCTCAAAAGGCTTTTCGCCAGGGGCCCAGTACCGGAAGCTATTGCCGCCCTTCACCCGGGGAAGCTGGCCCGTCTGGCCCATGTACTGGATGGCGGAGGTGACCTGCTGGCGCTGCAGGCCGGAGCGCGCCATGACCCGACCGCGCAGCACGGAAATCGTCAAGCCGCCCTCAATGCGCAGTTCTGCGATAATCAAATCCTGCAGCTCGCCGCGCTTTCCCTCCGGTGCCTCATTCGCTGTGTTTTGCATCTCGCTTCTCCAACCAGTTGATCCGCTTTTCAATCTCTTCCGCTGCTGCCTTCTGGAACTTCCCGCACTCTCTTTCCGCCGTCATGCTCCGGTAGTGCGCCTTGCTCCGCTCCCTGTCGCAGAGGCTGAAGCCGTGCCGCGCCATCTTTTGGCTGCTGTAGCCATCGCCTGATGTCATGCGGGAACAGTCCAAGCAGCGCATTACAGGTGCTCGGCAAGGCCACGGCGCGGCGCAACCGCCTTCGCGCGTGGTGGCTCCCAGGTGGCCAAGCTTTCGAATCGGGTGTGCTCGCCGATGTAGGCCAAGCCGACGACGCCGGGCGCGCCCTGGCGGCAGAGCGCGACGTTCACCTCGCAAATGCCCTTGTCCATGCTGTCCGGGTTGTAGACCTCATCCCGGTAGAGGAACATGACCGCGTCGGCATCCTGCTCAATGGCACCGGAGTCGCGCAGGTCGGACGGCTGCGGCCGCTTATTGGGGCGCTTCTCCAGCTCGCGATTCAGCTGGGACAGCAGCACGATGACGATTCCCAGCTCCTTGGCCAGCGCCTTGAGGCCGCGCGTGATGCCCTCGATCTGCGCGTTGCGGTTGTCGCCATCGCCGTACATCAGTTGCAGGTAGTCGATCACCAGCAGGTCCAGGCCGTGGCGGCGCTTTACCTGCTTGGCCTTCATCCGGACGTCCAGCAGGCGCAGGCCACCCTGGTCGTCAATCGAAATGTTCATGTCGTTCAACTTGGTCAGCGCATGGGTCATGCGGACCCAATCTGGGTCTTCCAAGGTCTTGGGCTGCAGTAGCCGGTCCAGCTGGATGCGGCCGATGGAAGCGAGATTGCGCTCGTGGATCTGGTCCTTCGGCATTTCCATGGAAAGCACGAGAACCGAGTGGTCCACCGAGACGTTGTTGGCCACGTTCAGGGCAAAGGAAGTCTTGCCCATCTTGGGCCGGGCTGCGACCACGATCAGCTCGCCTCGGCGCATGCCGCCCGACAGGCGCTTGTCGACATCAGGGAAACCGGTGCAGATCGGCTTCGGGCCATTGCCGTCAATCCGCTGCTCCAGCTGCTCCATGAAACGCACCAGGTCATCACGCACCTGAATCAGTTCCTGCTTGATCCTGGCAGCCGCCAACTTCTCCAGCTTCGAGGAAGCCGAATCCACGATGCTGGAGGCGTCTTCGTGCGAAGTTGATGCCTGCGCACCAAGTTCGTCAGAAAACGTCACCAGCGCCCGTTTAACCGCCTTGTCGCGGACAATTGATGCATACCTTCCGATGTTCGCTGAGCCAGGGG
>JABXJR010000179.1_pt1 | contig 12920 bp, 18 predicted proteins | sample 7431291 | NCBI WGS metagenome assembly JABXJR01 (sample SAMN14395756, study PRJNA613071) | wetland metagenome | isolation source: water samle H3 from high-altitude wetland | place: Chile: Salar de Huasco, high-altitude wetland | collected 2015-11-10 | reverse complement strand
CCCATTCTAATCAATCCTGTGATACAGCCCATACTAATTGACCTAAAAGGGTTAGAATCGCCTAGAAAGCACTCTAAATCGCCCTTAAACGTGTCCGTAGCTCTGTTTGACTTACACATAGGATTTTCTATGGACAAAAGGGGAAACTTAGTTCCCTATCAGGACAGAAATGCTATTGCAATCGCTCTTGAAGTCTGTGAATACTTGAATGAAAACTATGGACTAAAAGAAATAGTGTTGGCTGGAGATGCTTTAGATTTAGCTGAGTGGTCTACCAAGTTTGTTGCAAGACCAGAGTTTTATGGGACTACCCAACCTGCTCTAAAAGAAATGTCATGGATATTGTCCTATTTGAAAAGGAAGTTCCCTAGAACTAAGATTATTTACATGGATGGTAACCATGAGAAACGAGTTGAAGATTCTATAATCGAACATCTTGGTTGGGCTTACAAGCTGACCCCTGGAGATTTAGAAAACACTAACATAGAAATATTTACAATTCAAAACCTACTTGGTCTTGAGCGAATGGGAGTAGAATATCTGGGTGGTTATCCTAACAATGATTTATGGCTAACAGACTACCTAAAGATAAGTCATGGTAAGTTGGCTAGAAGTGCCAGTACAGCTACAGCAAAAGCTATCTTACAGTCTGAAAGAGCCTCGGTAATTTATGGACACATTCACAGGGAAGAAACTGCCACAGAAATAATAACAAATAGAGATCAGCGTAAGATCATACGAGCAGTATGTCCAGGGTGTCTGTGCCATGTAGATGGTAGGGTTCCACCCGTAGGAAGACAAACCAGATGGACTAATGGGTTCTCAGTTTTATGGTACGATAATGACGATAATTTTATTGACACGGTGTCAATAGAAAACAATAAAGCTAACTATCATGGTAAACTATTTAAGACAGATAGTTATTATAAGAATATGATGAAAGAGGTTTCGATATGAAAGCAATAGTTACTGGTGCAAGCGGTATGGATGGCTCCTTTATGATTGAAGACTTGTTAGCTAGAGGAGATAAGGTTTGGGGCATAGTACGTAGAAATGCTACTAACAATCTTGGTAATATTCAGCCTTGGGTTTTGGAGAACAGAAACTTCATGTTAGTAGAGGGTGATATTACTGACGATGCTTTTATTCATGATTTATTTTCCACTGTAAACCCTGACGAGATATATAATTTAGCTGCTCAGTCACACGTAGGAACTTCATTTGCTTTACCAGACTATACTTTAAGGGTTACAGGTCTGGCAGCTATAAATATTATGAACAGCATGAAGAATATCTGCCCAGAAGCAAAGCTATTGCAAGCCAGTAGCTCGGAGATGTTTGGAAATGCCAAAGAGAAAGAATTTCCCCTGAATGAGAATACCCCTCTTAGACCAATCAGTCCCTATGCTGTAGCTAAAACAGCTGCACATCACATGGCAGGCATTATGAGAAAAAGAGGGCTGTGGGTATCCACCAGTATCTGCTTCAATCATGAAAGTGACCGCAGAGGAGAAAAGTTTCTTACAGCAAAGGTAATTAATGCAGCAGCCAGAAAACAGCCCGTAAGATTGGGTAACCTAGAAGCTATCAGGGATTGGGGATATGCTATTGAATATGTAGAAGCCATGAGAAAGATTTTATCCCACTCAGAGCCTGATGATTTTGTGCTGGCAACTGGTGTGGGTAGATCGGTAAAAGAGTTTGTATATTATGCTTATGATGCTATGGGATTAAACCCAGAGGACTATGTAGAATACAACGTACCAGAATTTATGCGACCTGTTGAGCTAAACAAGCTAATAGGAAATCCAATGAAAGCTAAGAGGCTTTTAGGATGGGAAACTAAGATTACATTCAACACTTTGATAGAGCTTATGCTGGATACTGCCACTCTTAATTTTTATAATAAGTAGTGTCTTATCTACAAGACAAAAAGTAGTTGATTTTGTCCTATTCATAAAACAACCCCTAATCACTAGGGGTTGTTATTTTATATGTGTTTCCATGCCTTTAGATTTACTATAGCTCCTATAAGTTGTCTGCTTACTTTATATTCTTTAGCTAACACGTGTTGCCTCGCCCCGACCTTATACTTATTTCTAATTTCTAAAACCTCTTTTTCAGTTAACTTGGAGGTATAGTTTTTTTCTCCATTTTGTTCTCTAGTTCTACCTCTTTCAGACCTTTCTCTCATATTATCTTGATGGGTTCCCAAATGTAAGTGGGCTGGATTTACACAATCTGGGGTATCACAGGAGTGTAAGACTAACATTCCATCTGGTATTTCTCCAGTATGAATTTTGTAAGAAACCCTATGAGCCCTCTCTTTTTTACCTACTATCATCATTATGCCATACCCATCCTTATTTTTTCTTCCCAACCACTGCCAATCAGGCCCCACTTTTTTATAAAATCTTTCTTTTACTTTATTGGTTATAATCATTTTATTTTCCTTTCTATTTATTATTAAGTATGTGGGGAAGTTAATTTTAGGTAATGAGATATACACATTGAATCTGCCATACCATCGTGGGGTATTTTCTTTCTGGGTAGAATTAAATTTAGTTTTGGATAAAAGGCTTGTACAAAGCTTATAGAGCCCTGTTTATCGTGTGGATAGTCTTTTAGTACAAGGTTTTTCCAGGTTCTAGGAGGTATAGTGCTAATTTTTCTAGTAAAGGTGTGTCCCACTCCTAATAATATACCAAACGTATAACCAAAGTTAAACATAGAGGTTACACCATTTCCAGGCATAGCTGTAACATGCTCTATAGCTATGTTTATTTCTTCAAGACCATTACATCCATTGATAATATCTCGAAGAAGTCCAATGAACCCTTCAACATTGAGCTTATTACGTGTTTTCTTCCCCACTTTGTGTGACATAATTGGTAATGGATAGGCATTATAAGTCTCCAGCCCCTCATAAATAACAGCTATTCCTCCATGAATTCCAGGGTCTATGCCGATGAACATATTTCCTCTCTTCGTTTTTCCAATGCTTGTATAAAGGGTACAAATAATTCCTCATCACCCTCTAAGGCTGAATCTATTAGCTTTGACATATAGCCATAGGACTTGCCATCCATTGAAATTGTCCTGCTCTTTGTTGCAATCTCTTGTAGGATACAATCGTACACAGCAGTTAAGCCTTTGTGAAAGCCAAGCTCAGGAACATAAACCAAATAGAAATCCTGATAGCGGACACCAACTCTATTCTTCTCTGTAAAACCTTTTATGATTGTTGCTTTATCCTCAAACTTTTCCTTTACAGTAAAGAATATTTTCACCAAGGAGATGAAATCTTTGGTTACACCACCAGCAGTTACTTTTCCACCAAAGGAACTCATACTGGAATGAATATGGGTAATAAGAAATACTATTGGTACTTCTTTCCTAAATCTCATAGAGTAGATAATCTTTCTGGAGAACTCACTCATAAGCTTAGCCCGTCTGCCCATGTTAGCTGCTCCAGCTTCACCCTCACGTTCTGATATAGGACTAATTGCACCAACACTATCTACTATGAGAGCTGTGGTGTTTTCATCCCGTAGGTTCTTGTAGGCAAGATCAATAGTAGATTCATCTGAATCCTCTAAAGCAAATGTAACATTTCCCTTGAAGTTATTTTTAGCCAGAATACGTAATATTCTATCTGGGTCTTGCATTTCCAAGTCCATAATATTTATGTTGCCATTGGGGTTTCTGGCTGCTGCCAGTGTCCAACAAAAAGTAGATTTGCCAATACTGTGATTTCCATAAATCTCATACAATACAGCAGGTGTACCAAAACCATTTTTATCATCTGGGTTGCTTAGGGCTAAATCCATTCCGAAGAAGCCAGAATTAAATCTTTGAATTTTTGGGTAGGCCGATAAAGGTATATTAGGCATGTTTACATATCCCTTCTTAAAATATTTGAGTTTTCTATTATTCTACTGATAGCAGCTTGGGCTCTATCATCATCAATATCTACATTAAGATATCCAAGATAGATGGGAACACTATCATCCCCAAACAAGGCAACTATTTCTCCATCAGGATGTATCATTATTATCATTGAATGTTTTCTGGGGGCTACTCCTTTTATAGAACGAATCTCTTTTCTGACAGAGTTATCATCAGGGCAATAAGCTAATGTTTCCCACCTGTCCTCTGAAATTTCATATCCCTGTTCAATAGTTTTAGCTATAGGCACTAATGATTTCATTGTCATTGAAAACACCTGCTCTTTTAGGTGGGCAGGAACATATTCAAGGTTATACATTTTTCCTATTGCAATATACCTATCTATGGTTGTCCTAGTATATCCTAAGTGGTCAAAGGCAAACTCTACAAAGTCTTCTCCTAATCCCCATGTTTCCCAATCGTTATTCAACCAATATAAAACATTCGCTAAAACAATACTACTTATGCGACTTACATTATAAATGTTGTTTAGAAATTTTACTATTGCAGTCTTATCTTTCTGCTCATACATTTTGGTGTATTGAGACTTCATACTCTGCAAGAATTCCATTGATTCCTGCTGTAGAGGCAAACCCTGATCTAAACTACTGGTAATATCCATATTATTCCTACCTTTTTATTTCCTTTACAAAATTGTCTAGTGCTAAACAAAACTCCCCACAAGAGTTAGTAGATACATAAGAAAGAGATTGAATTCCAACAACAATATTAGCTGACAAGTATCTACTCTTTAGGGGGATTCCACTACACGATATATCAGGAGAACCTAAGAAGAATCTTGTAACTTCTGATCCAATACATAAGATATATTTTTTACTCTTGGCTTCTCCTAATAGTTTATTCAAACCATACTCACAACACCTACTCCAGCTTTGCTTGCCCTCTTTTGTTCGTGTAGAGGGCTTTTCATGGGGATACAGGCTGACTAATCTCATTGAGTATAAATCCAGCCCTCTTTTGCTAAATTCATAGTACAGGGGCTTATTTCCATCCCCGTGAAGAATTTTACCACTTTCAAAATCAGTTGGTTGAGGGCAGTCTACAATAACCATAGTATCACTTTTGGTACTACCCCCATAATCCAAAGTTGGAGTTTCACATACTGGGCACTCTTTAGAATCTGATCTTACTATAGCCATTATTCCTCACCACCTTTACACGACCAATTTACTCCCCATTTAGATTCTACCTCAAATGTAATTCCTTTATAGATTTTCTCAGCACAACTAACCATTATTGATTCTACCATCTCTCTGTGTTCATCAAAAATCTCATACGGTACATAAAAATCAGACTCATCATGAACGGCCCCAAAACAATACCACTCTCCCCACCTCTTATATGCCTCTTTACGTATCTCTGATAAAGCTAATTTCATAACATCTGCTGCTCCACCTTGAATTGGTGAATTTAAGGCATTGTTTCCAGATCGCCAGTTGTAGGGATTTAAATAAACTCTTCTACCAAGTTTTGTTTCTACATACCCTGGATTTTTAACCTTTCTTCTCTGACCATCAGCCCAAGTTTTGACACCTGGAAATTTACCAAAATATTTATTCAGAAGTTCCTGCGCTTCGTGTAAGGAAACATCAGGTTCTTCCTCTTCTTTATTGTCATTTAAATCTCTCTGTAAGCCAACAGCAGTTAGTCCATACTGGATACCAAGATTACAACCTTTGGCTGCTTTATATCTCTTATCCTTTTTACTTAGCTTAGGATCATCAAACAACTCCCTACCCACAGAAACATGAATACTTTCCCCAACAATGTGAGTCATTTTTATAAGTAGAGGGTCTTGTGATTCATAAGCTGTAATTCTAGGCTCCTGAGCTGAATAATCTGTTACTAATATCTTGTGTCCCTCTGGGGCTACAACACAGGCTCTATATTCTTCTTCAGCAGGCAAATTTTGAAGATTCCATTTTGAAGACGACATGCGGCCAGTCATGGCTTCCGACACGTTAAACCCAGGCCTTGAAGTACCATCAGGATCAAAAAACCTCTTAGCCATAGTCTTACCATAGGTAGAAGCTCGTTTAGACATATATCGGTATTCTAGAATTTTCTCTACCAAATCATCTTTTCTCTTTTTCTTCTCTAACCTGTGTAAGACCTTTTTACCAGAGCTTTCAATTTTAGAGCCCCTAGCATTCAATATCTTTTGTACCTGAGCAGATGATCCTATATTTATTCCCCAACGCTCCTCGGCCTCCTTTTTTATCTCTAAGGCCCCTTTCTCAAACCTATCTGCAAGCCCAAGCCATGCTTCCATGTCTATCATTGTTGGTCGTAAGTCTACTAAGGCATATAGGGCTGGTTGGTCTATGAGTTTCCATATACGTAAAACATCAGGGCGTTCTTTCATCAGCTCTTTTTGTTTCATAAAGCAATTGTAGGTAGATACAGCATCTTTAGCAGAGTATTCTAACATTTCCTTGCTCATGGCTTTTTTTACAGCAAACTCTTCTCTGGTTTCTTTCTCCATGATCTCACCATCATATCTTCTAACCAAGTCTGCTAGACCAAAGCTATCATACCACCCAGAGAAGAGTAATTTTTCTAATAGGTGAGTATCATACATATTCCCTTTATCTGGGTAAGAACACCAGCGTCTCAAATGTATAATGTCAAAATAAGCATTATGAAAAATGTGTGTTGCACTGCTGATTATTTCCATAGAATCAGCTACTTTTTCTTCCTCTGTAATAACATACACATTTTCACCATCAAAGGTGTATTGCAGAGAAGCAAAGTGCCCCTCATTATTCCAATGAAGTCTGTCTGAATTCATCCCATATAACTCTGTGTCTATTGCAACAAAGTCTTTCTTAGTTAGAGGAGTATGGGTCTTGTTCAGGTGTATTTTCATTTTTCTCTTCTTTCAGGGTAGCCAGCTCAAAAATGTATTCCACTAAATCCTCAACCATAAAATTATAATCCTGATTCATTCTCAAGTTTAAATCATTGAGTAATCGAATTATAATTTTCATTATTTCTCTGCGAATCTTTTCCTTTAATTCTAGTTGTCGTCTTCTCATTTTATCTCCTCCACATATTTAATTTCCTTGCCACAGTTGGGGCAGTAGATGTATTTATAATCTTTATCTTTTATATCAAATAACACTGATGGATGTTGTGTTAACTCGTAAGTGGTTACCCATCCATCATCCCAATCGTATATTCTACCAATACTTTCCCATTTGCACATTTCCTCAAGCACAAGCGGACACCATGAGGGACGTTCTTCTGTCCATCTACCATCATATAATTCTAAATTAAGAATCATACATTTATGGTATGAAAATCCAAATCCTCTAAACACACATTCTCTACAACTCTCTGGTAATTCATCTACAACAACTTTTTTAAGTTTCATTTCATTCTCCTATCTAATTAAGAGCCGCCAATCTGAAAAATCAGATCGTGGATGCCAGCCTTTTTCTCCATTAAACCTAATCTTTATTGCACCAGGCTGATTGTTATGTAGTCTAAAGCCTCCTCTCATTTTCCAAGCTACTATGTAAGCCATTCCCTCTTCTTCTGGCAAGTTATCAGCCTTAGCTGAGTAAAAGCTAGTCCAAGGATTGTACAGCATTAGAATAGCCCAGCTAACTGCTTCAGCCATAGAAGTATACCTCAAATGTTGTGGTCTGGGTATGCCACCAGAATAGCTTCTGGATAGCTGAGAGAGGAGAATAAGGGGTATTTTCAACATCTTTGCTGTGATAGATAATGTCAGATAAATGTTACCCATTTCAGCTTCGCTGGCTTCGTTCTTCATCATCATATCCGCAAAATCCACCCCCATAAAACCTATCTCCTCTTTATGTTTATAGGCAGTATAGCTGATCTCTTTCACATCAAATAATAAATCATAAATCATCGTTCTTTTCATAATATCTTCGGTGTATAGATTTCCAAAGTCTAGGGCTCTAGCTTTTAGCTCATCTGCTGGCATTTCCAAGGAGAATAGGACACTTATTTTATCTGGGTTGGCTTTTAGAAATCTAGCATTAGCTTGTAATAAAAATGTAGTCTTCCCAGTTCCAGGCCCTGCTCCAATAGTTATCAATCCTTGTTTAGGGTATCCAATCAGGTGAGTATCTATTGCTTCCCACCCAGAGGATACAAAGGGCATTTCCATAGCTACTACATCTGACATAGTAACGCCATTATGTTGCTTACCCTCAATTATGTTAAATGTCTGTACTAAAGACCCAAAATCATAGTCCTTGCCCTGCTCAATGTCCTCTGCTACTTTCTTAAGCTGAGAGGATAATTTTAGTGCAAATGAGGCTTTTTGTAGTAGCTCCAGCCAGTTTATATTCTTCAGCTCTTTTACTGTCTCATAAGCATCCATTGAGGACTGAAAGGCTGGTATCCCAACCTTAGTAATAATCTCTTCTCTGCTTTTCCTTGACCCAGTAGCCATGTAAACAATACCCTCTTTATAAGGGGGTTCTAGATACTTTGTATTGATGGTTGTTGGCTCTAGCTTTTCTTCCACTGCCAGACCAAAAATGATTTCACTAAGATCAGTTAAACTGTACATTCATTCTCCTATGTATATTTTATCTAGTATTGATTGTAGCTTTGATTCTCCGTGGGTCTTTAGTATATCATTTAAATCCTTGCAATCTGGGGGATATTTCATATTAATTATTTTGGCTCTCCACCCCAAATTTTGTTGTAGCTTTATAGCCTGTCTCCTATCTCTATTGTCACCATCCTCAATGATAAAAATAGGCTTTCTAAGCTCTTTAAATAGGTCTACAGGTATGTTATGACCAAGTGAGCCTGTGACTGCCGGAATCCCACACAATTCAGCAGAAATAGCATCTATAATTCCAAATACCAGAAACACCTTTTTTGCTGATTGCACTCTATCCCAATTTGGGCAGTACAAGAGAGTAGGCTGTAGCTCTTTGTTAGGAGCCAAATATCTGATGTTATAGGCTTTCTGAATAACTTTACCTGCTCTGGCTACCATACCTATAACTTCTCTGTTTTTGTCAAAGATAGGAAATGTATAAAACCCCTCAATAAAGCCCAATCGTAAGGGGACTCTCATTTCCTTTATTCCCCTCTCCTCCAGATAGTATTGGTTAGACGGGTTTTCTTTAAGGTTGTTATAAGCTACCCAAGAGATTTCTTCAAAATCCATATCCTTTAATTTTCCCCAAAACTTAGGAGAATAAATTTTTATTTTCTCTACGGGGTTTTTCTTAAGGTGACTTAGTAAGTCCCTAGTTTTCCCGTTTGCACCACAAGCCAAGCAGTTGTAATATTTTTCATTGATAAGCATTGAGGGGGTGGAGTCTTTATGAAAAGGGCAAACAGCGGAAATGTAGTCTCCATACACATTCCCGTTTATCAGGTCTCTTACTTCTGATAGTATTTTATCCATACTATAAACCAAACTTTACTGCTTTATCTCCAAATTTTGATTCAAAGGAATTTTGCTTTTTAGCTTTTTCTGTATCCTTAAGGTCATTCTTTATCTTATTTATGTCAGAAGTGTTGAAAGTGTCTAAAATGCCCTCTGTAAACCAATCTACATACTTCTTAGCTTCTTTAGAAGTAAGGAAATAAAGTCTGGTGAGTAGATACCCAGAGGGGATATGAGTTACCCTGAAACAAACACTCTTATAAAGTGTGTGCTCTGCCTGGATTCCAAATACTGTTTTGTAGACTTCCCCTCTCTGACTCTTGGTTTTTATTATTCCATTTTCTATACTGATAATGTTATAAAAGGTATCCTCAATCATTTTATCTCCTTTGAAAAGCCCCCATTTCTGGGGGCTTTACTAAATTACTCTTCCCAGTCTTCTTCGAAGTCGTCCCCAAAGTCGTCTGTGGTAGCCTCTACTAAATCAAAATCTTCAACTACCTCATCAGTTGTGTTGCCAAAGTCAACATCCTTATTTACCTCTAAAACTACCTCTTCTTTTACCTGTTTGGCTTTCGACACAACAATACTTTGCAAGTATCCTTCTTTTATTGTACCCATAAATTTTCTGTTCAACTTTGCAAGACGATTTTCTAGGTCAGGAAGAATATTCTCTGAATATGGAATAGTACCTTGATCATAAGCACCAAGATCAGCTAACCAATCTTTTAGCTCTCCCGTGTACTTGCTACGGGGTTTATCAAATCCTACTACTCCATTATCATTAAAAAAGTAATAACGTAAACGTTTAGTCATAACCATGCCAACAGCATCCTCATCACCATTGGGGGCTCCAGTGATTTCAAACAGAGCTGTGAAATAGTCATAGTCTGTGACAAATGGTTTTTTAGTTTCTTGGTCAGTGCCCTCATAATGAGCATGTTGAGGGGTAGGAATTTTCTCATTCTCACCTTTGGCAAACCCAATAAATTTGAGGGTATACATTCCCTCGATAGGAGCAATTGAATAAATTCTTTCTCCATCTTCAGTCATAGAGACACGCCATTCCCCAGCAACAATATTCTCTGGGCAATTCTCTAATCGACACACATACTTTGTGTTTACATCCCCATCTAAGGGAATGATTTGAACGGCACTTTTTCCAGCTCTGATTTTAGCATTAAGCTTTACTGATTTTTTAGATTGTCTGGTAGACCACATATTTTTAGTCATTTAAATATTCCTTTTCAAATTTTTTGATTATTTTAGCGTAGCGCAACAACATTTGGATGAAGCCATCCTGGGTAACAATTTTCATTTCAGTTGTACTTGTTATTATCTCCTCCTCATCTATTTCTAATTTTACTAACAATGGAAACTGTGGTTTTAGTGTGGGAAATATTCGTTTGAATTCTGTTGAGTCCGTAACAATCTCTTCTACAGAAAACAACACACCCACCTTTGGTTTACCATCATTTACCTCTATTGTTTGTATTTCCTCATCCAGATCAAATTCTTCATCAACTGTGATTTTCATATTTCTCTACCTTTATCTTATCTATGTCTATATTATAATCCACATACCAAGAGGCTCCTGTACCAACTACAATGTCTCTTTTATATGGATAAACAATATCAGTGCCCTGAGTGGGTCTATAGTATTGTAAGGGTACACCCTCAAACACAAGAGCTACAACAGCACCAAAATTCCAGTTAGCTTTGGGAACAGGGGAAGTTAAGAAATATAACTCATCCCGTTTACCGCCTAAGATAACCAACCGGCCAGCAACGCTGACTTCTTCAACAACAACTGGGAACATAACATTTTCTTCCATTTCATCTCCTTTTTCTAAGTTTTCTCAATTCTAATTTGATATTCCAATTCTGTCAAGGGTAAAAAAAGTTTATTGCAGTCAGAGATTCTAGCTGGAAAAACGGGTATTTTGGCTGGAAAAATATATAGGCTGGCTGCCCCCAGGGGTGGTGGGTTAAATAAAAAGACCCCCATAGCTGGGGGTCTATTATTGATACGGAATTTATACTTCAATAGTTTCACCTGAGATAGAGTCTACCAAAAGAGTTTTTTGATACTCTCCTAAGGTATATTTTTTGTTGTCCCCCTTTGGATAGGGTAGGATAGGATAATTCAAAGCTTCTAACAACTCTCGTTTAAGTCGTTTGTTTTTAGTAGCAAAATAAATATACCTATGTTTTGCTGTTCTAACTTTTCTGTATCTACCTTGTTCTGAGTTTTTATAGTGTCTGGAATGTTTGTTTCCCTCTGTATATTTGTCTGTTCTCTGTTTTGTTTCTCCAGTATAAATAAAATTAGTAGCTTGATATATGTACCCGTTATGATTCATTCCTGTATCTGAATAACTTACTATGATTAAATCAAGCTTACTTATTTCTCTCAATACTTTTCCTAAGAATAAACTAAGGGGAAAAGGGAAATCATCAACTCTACAAAGTCTATTTAATTCGTATACTTTACTATGATAAGATTCACCACAAACGCCAGTGCATAAATAATGAGATACTGGCTTGCCAAAAGTACAAACAACTGATAGTACATTATCTATATAGCCCCCATAAGCAAAACTTATAGAGGGGGTTCTACCTGAATAATGACGAGGCAATAGAAAATCTATTGCCTCTTTAGAATCTATTTGTTTAATTATCATGGTAACTCTTGATCTAATTCCCAGTCTAAATCATCAGTTAATACGGTAGGATAAAAGAATATATCTACAGCTCCAGAGGATCGGATTTCAACTTTATTTATGTTGTCTGAGTCTAATTGAATTTCAGATTCTTGATCCTCATCCTTAAAATAAATCTCTAATAGATTATCTTTTTTAGAAGTAAGCTTAAAATAATCTGAATCACTTTTACAGATATTTGATACTTCACCGCTTCCCCAAAAAATGTTTATATCATCAGATAGGGTTATTATGTCAAACAATAGTTTTTTATTCATTTACTCTCCACCTTTCATTGTAACAAATAAAGTATTTTGAGAAGATAATTCAACCTTTAGGATATTAGATAATGTAAGTACATAAATCCAAGACCCCGATCTTCCTGTAAGTACAATCTTGTTTTCTACGGGACTCTCATCAGAAAAGAAAGCCTTATCTTTAAAAACAATCTCAAGCCCCTTGTCTATAATCATTAAGGCTGATGATACTTCAATAAGGCTTAACAATACTTTCCTGTTTAATTTCTCTGTATTTTTAATTTCAATATTCATTTTCTCTCCTTTTCTTTGATTTTCTCATACACTTCTACAATTTTATTTTCTTTTATCTGATCAACTACTTGCCTCTCTTTTTTCATAAGCTGACTCTTTATATCATCAGGAACAAGAGTTTCGCTTATTCCTACATATTCAGAATCATCGAAATCTTCGGGCTCTCCTATCATTGACACCGAGTCTAAAAGTAACGGTTGCTTCTCAGCTGGATCAATAAAGAAGTGAGTAGCCAACTCTGTTTTTATCATCCACTCTAAACAAGGGATTTCTGATTTAGGATTTCTATAAAACCTCATTAATTCTCCT